>Ga0210401_10001757_pt1 | contig 24706 bp, 21 predicted proteins | sample IncBWH32MmetaG_FD_150866 | JGI IMG/M metagenome (GOLD analysis project Ga0210401, IMG submission 150866) | Forest soil microbial communities from Barre Woods Harvard Forest LTER site, Petersham, Massachusetts, United States - Inc-BW-H-32-M | ecosystem: Environmental > Terrestrial > Soil >... | reverse complement strand
GTGAGGAAGGCGCCATCGCAACTGATCGCACAAGGCAGAAAGATGCGCCGGTCCTCGGAGACGCGATATGCGATCAGGGCCGTATCCAATGCCTCCTGCGCGCTGTCGACCCAGACAAGTTGCCAGCCAAGATCGCGAACGGTCAGAGCATCGTTGTGCTCGACTCCGAAAGCTCCGGGATCGTCGAGGGCGCGGTTGCCGACCATGGCCACCATCGGAATGCGCAGCGCTGGGGTAACCGTCAGCGCCTCCATGGCGTACATCCAGCCGACGCCGCTCGAGCCACAGAAAACCCGCGCCCCGCAGGCGCTGGCATGCTTCACGATTTCAAACTGAGAGTGTTCGCCCTCGGCGACAATGTATTCACAATCCATCTCGCCGTTCGCCACGAGCTTGCAGATGTACTGCATCACGGTGTCATAGGGGCGAATCGGGTAGGCGGTAATCACATCCACGTCGGCCAGCTTGCAGGCAACCGCTATCGCCTCGCTGCCGGTGATCAGTGCTGTTTGGTCGGTACTGCGTTGTTCCTCGACGTACGTCGCCGTTGCCATGTCCAGTCTCCTGTTCAGCAATTACCCTTTACGGGCGACTTCCAGCATCTCGGGAACTTGCTCCTCGTATTGCCCGCGATAGCGGAACCCATGCGATCGCTCCGGGCGGGATTTGATTTTGTCAGCCAGCCAGGCTTCATAGCCCTTCTTGTCCTTCCTCCACGCCTCCCACTGGCTCGCATTGTCTTCGAATGCCGTCTCATTCACCATCGTCACGCAATCTTTGACCGGGCACACGGCCTCGCATACACCGCATCCACAACAGGCTTGCATGTTCGCGTCATACAGACCCTCGGGGGTGACGTCAAAGCACGAATCCGGACACTGCAGCCAGCACAACGTGCACTTGATGCAGGTATCGAAGTTCACCACCGGCCGCATAGTGCGAGTGGTGTACTTCTTGAATGTAGGATTGCGCTCAGGGCGGAATCCACCACTCTCATGTGTGGTGGGATCTTCTATCGCCTTACCCGCTGGAATGGACGGAATGGCGATGCCTTCGCCCATTTCATGCCACTTGGGGAAGTTGAACTTGTATGGCGTCTCCGGGTTTCCCTGGTCTGGCTGAACGGCAACGCTACTGATGCGCTCATAAGCGCGTGCGGCCGATTCTGCCTTCACCGAATCGTTCCACTGATCGAGGATGGTTTTTTGGACAGATTTCAAGGTGAACAGTCCGGGCAGGATCTTCGCAATCGCGCCCAGGATACGCACGTCAGTGTGATCGTCCTTGTAAACCCACAGTCCCGAAAAACTGACTGTACCTTTCAAGATTGCCAGGTTATATGGCGTTTCCTTGCGGTGTGGCATCTGTAGGATCGTTTCGGGCTGCTCGCGTGAGGTGACCAGCAAAGTCCCGCCGGGCTTCAGCAATTTGTTGACGGGTTGCAACCCATACCATGCCCACGACTCCACGCCTTTGCACAAAGTGTCGTCGACCGCGATGGTGACATCCACTTCCTTCGGCTCGTATTTCGCCATGCCCTCTTCGAGCGTTAATTGATCATCCGCGACAATGGCAAATCCCTTAGCTGGAATGCCGTTGCGCTCGGGACTGTCACCGTAGCGGCCAAACGAAATCCCGAGTTTGCCCTCTTCATGCGCGGCCAGCACAATCGAACGCGTGATGCGCGTAGCCAGCTGTTTCTGAAAAATTCCCCGGTAAATAACTTCGATGGCATATAACCGGCCCATAATGTCCTCCGGAATTTTCAAAAAGATACTCAGATCCTATGCAAAACCATTTCCTCTACGTCCTCAATATGGCGGCGCATGGAAGACCGTGCACCTTCGGCGTCATGCCGCTTGATGGCGGCGAGAATCCGCCGGTGGCCGGCCAGTGATTTCTGCGGGCGTCCCTCGACCTGCAGAGTGCGCTCCCGCGTGTCGCGCAGCAGGTCCATCAGAATGTCCAGAACTTTCAGCACAACGCTGTTCCCGGACGCCAACGCAATCGTGTAGTGGAATTCGGAGTCCTCTGCGATGGCGCTTTCACCTGCGCGCAGCTTCTCCTCCTGTCGCTTCAGGATCTCTTCCATCTCAGCAATCTCATCGGGAGAAGCATGCGTCGCGGCGCGGGAAGCCAGCGGAGGTTCTAGAATCTTGCGAAAATCGAGCAACTCGCTGATATGTTCTTCCTTGCGCTTGAGAGCATTCGCAAGCGGATTTGCTACGTTGTTTGAAGAAATCTCGCAAACGATGGTGCCGGCTCCCTGGCGTGGTTCTACCATCCCCCTCAACTCCAGGCTGCGAATAGCATCTCGAATAGAACTGCGGCTGACTGAGAGGAGGTCGGCCAGTTCGCGCTCGGAAGGTAGCTTGTCGCCGGGCCGCAGCTTCTTGAGGATCAGCCGTTCGATCTGCCGGGCAACATCTTCGTAGACTTTGTTCCGTCGAACTGCCGCGAAATCAGAATTGAGTGTCGTAGCCACGCTCGATATCCAACTGGTCCGATAAGTGGACCACGGCCACTATACGCCCGCGTACGCCCCTTTTCAAGGTTGCGCTAAATTTTTTTAGCTGGCGCCTTTTCTCGACCGACGGCCGCAAGCACTGCGATCTGAGAGGGCTCATGTCCTGGAATTTGTCGAAGCGGCCTGCGCCAGCAGCCTCGCGCAACTGTATACCGCGTGTGTGTGGTCCATAGCAACACCCACCCGATCCCCTAACTCCACCACTGATCCGACCAATGCTTCCAGTTCCATGGGTCTGCCAGCCTCGAGATCCTGCAACATCGAGGTTTTGTGCTCCCCCACTTTTGCCGCACCCGCCATTCTCTGTTCCACGGTGACGGATAGCTCCATTCCCAATTTCTTTGAGACAGCTTCTACCTCCTGCATGATCTTGCGAATGACCTCGGCCACTCCCGGATCGCGCAGCATTTGCGCCAGAGTTGCCCGCGTCAGTGCGCTCACTGGATTCAACGAGGCGTTCCCCAGAATCTTGACCCAAATTTCCTGCCGGATGTGGATGGTGATCGGGCAGCGCAATCCGGAGGTCACCAGAGCTTCCGCGATGCGGCGGCATCGTTCCGAGCGCGATCCGTCCGGCTCCCCAAGAGAAATGCGGTTGCCCTCAATATGCTGAACGACTCCCGGCTCGTAGATCTCCGTTGAAAAATAAACGATTGATCCGACGATGCGACGAGCTTCAATGGCAGCCGAAATCACGCCGCCCGGATCGATCCGCTCGAGACGGAGTCCATCCCATTGGCCACCGAAACCCTGGAAGTACCACCACGGAATTCCATTCTGAGTGCTGACGACGGTTGTGTCGGGTCCGAGCACCGGCTTCAAGTGGGGAGCAAGTTGGGTGAGACTGTGCGCCTTTACGCCCAGGAAAACAACGTCAGCCGGCCCTGCCTCGTCGAGCGAGCCGACAATCCTGGGTTGTGTTTGAAAATCTCCCTCGACGCTCCGCACTCGCACACCATGTTCCTGCATCGCTCTTAAATGCGGACCACGGGCGAAGAGAGTGACATCGAAGCCGGCTTGGGCGAGGCGTGCGCCCATGTATGCACCGATTGCACCGGCTCCGGCAATTAGAAATTTCATGCGTTGCTATCCAGCAAAGCCGCTGCGACAGCGCGTCGGCGAATCTTTCCTGTCGCCGTAGTTGGGATACTCGTCACGAGGTAGAGTTTCTTGGGGCATTTGTATTCTGCCAGGTATTCGCGGCAGTGCTTTAGTAACCCCGCTTCGGTCGCACCATGAGGCTCATGGAGGACAACAGCGGCCGCCACCTCCTCGCCTAACGTAGGATGAGCAAATCCAAAGGTAACAGCCGCCGACACGGCCGGATGCTTCAGTAGGACTTCATCGACTTCGTGTGGCGCAACGTTCTCGCCGCCTCGAATGATGATGTCTTTCATCCGGCCAGTCAGATGGAGATAACAATCTTCGTCAAGAAATCCTTCGTCGCCGGTTCGGAACCACCCTTTCACTAACGCGCGAGCATTGGCTTCCGGGTTGTTTTCGTATCCGCGAAATACGCTGGCTCCCTGGATGACGATTTCGCCGCGCTGATTGGTGCCGAGTTCGTTGCCCTCTTTGTCCATGACACTGATCCGTATGCCTGTGCCCACGCCCACGGATCCCGCCTTGCGATAGCGCGGCGGCAGAGGATTGGAAGTCATCTGATGTGCGGCTTCCGTCATGCCGTAGGCCTCCACAAAAGGCACGCCAAAAAGATCCTCGATTTTGTGAATGAGTTCGCTGGAGAGTGGTGCGCTGCAGGAGCGAATGAAACGCAACGACGCGGCTTGCGCCGGTTTTTTATGGGCACGAGCCAGCAGCAATTGGTGCATGGTCGGCACGCCTGAATACCAGGTTACGCGATGCTCCGCTACCGTTCGCCAGAACGAAAGTGCGTTGAACTTGGTGGGAACGACCAGCGTTCCGCCAGAGAGCAAAGTGGACATCGCCGAGCCAATCAACCCGTGAATGTGAAACAGCGGCATGACGCACAACGAAACATCTTCGTCGGAAAGCGCGTAGGTGTTCGCGATGTTGGCAGCGGAAACAGCCAGATTGAAATGGCGGAGCGGAACGCGCTTGGGACGCCCGGTGCTGCCGCTGGTGTGCAGGATCAGGGCAATATCGTCTGGGGTGGGCTCGACCGCCTTTTTCCCCGAAGGAGCATCGTGCAGATGCACAATGCCTTTGTCGGTCATTCCCACCGAGAACACCGGGATCTTGAGATCGGCAGCCGCGCTGCGGGCGAACTCGGCTCCTACAGGCGGACAGAGCAGAACTTTTGCGTCGGTGTCGCGGAGGAAAAATACAAATTCTTCGTAGGGATATGCCGGATTTAAAGGCGCAGCCGTACCTGCGATCGATGCGGCAAGGAAGGCGACAATTGCAGGCAGCCCGTTGGGCAATGCGATCGCCACGCGATCTCCGCGGCAAACACCCGCCGAGGCGAGCGCATCCGCCATCGCCAGCACCTGTTCCCGCAACGACTCGTACGTGACGACGATGTCCAGTTCAGGTACCGCGATGGCAGCGTGACTTTCTGCAAAGTGCAATACGTCGAGTAGCGTGGCTACGGACTTTAAGGTGAATCGGGTTGCCATTGGAGCGGGGTTCCTCGGCGTGCGTCTAAGTTCGATGGATAGATGCGACGGGCGTAGTACGTGCCCGTCTTTTTGCGTAGGGGAGGCGTACGCTAAATGGAATACCCTTCCGCACTCAGGGCTTTTCTGAATTCTTTTAAGAAGAACTGCACGTTGTCTTCGGTGGCCAACGGACCCATGACCCCAATGCGGAAAATTTTTCCCGCCAATGGTCCAAAACCGCCGGCAATCTCAATGCCCGGGCCATCCAAAAGCCGCTTGCGAACTTTCGGTTCATCCACGCCCGCCGGCACAACGACAGTGTTGAGGGTAGGAATCCTAAATTCCGTGGGCACGTGCATACGCAATCCCATGGCCTCGATTTCACGAACGAAGAATCTGTGGCAGCGGCGATGACGGTCCCAACGATTCTCGACGCCTTCTTCCGCAATGACCTGCAGCGCTTCCCGCAACGCGTAGAACATGGAAATGGGAGCGGTGTGATGGTAGCGATGCGAGACGGTGGAGTAGTCGTGAACGAGTTTGATATCCAGGTACCAGCTGCGCGATGGAGTGGTTTTCGCACGCAGCCAGTCCATGGCGCGGGGTGAGATCGCGAGCGGCGACAGGCCGGGCGGACAGCTCAGCCCTTTCTGCGTACAGCTGTAGGCAATATCGATGCCGGTCTGATCGAAGTCCACAGCAAGTCCACCGAGGGACGTAACGCAATCGGCAATGACCAACGCGCCGACTTCATGCGCTGCGGCACAGATCGCGCGGCCCGGCTGCAATGCTCCCGTGGATGTTTCGGCGTGGACATAGCCGACCACACTGGGACGTTCGCGACGAATGAAGTCGGAGATTTCAGCGTCGCCGTAGGTCTCGCCCCAGGGCTTCTCCAGCCGCACAACGTTCGCGCCCTGGCGCTTCGCCATTTCGGTCAGGCGATCGGAGAAATATCCATTGGCGAACACCGCGATCTTCGACCCGGGCTCTACGAAGTTTGCGACAGCCGCTTCCATGCCGGCGCTGCCGGTGCCCGAGATCACCAGGACAGAGGCATCTTTAGCGCCGAAGATGCGCTTGAGCAACTCCTGGACATCCTGCATGACCTGGATGAAAAACGGATCGAGGTGTCCCACGATGGGCTTCGAGAGCGCCTGATAGACGCGGGGATGCACCATGGAGGGCCCCGGCCCGAAAAGGTATCGCGTGGGCGGCTGAAGGGGCGCGAGCAAATCGTATGCAGGAGCTGATGATCGAGTAGCGGACATAGGGCCTCAATTCGGCTTCAGGCTTTGAAATTAGATGTCGCGGCGTGCACGAACCGTCTTGCGAAATATCTTTCGCCGACAAAATGAGCAGGCAGTGAATACCGGACGGGCGGCTACGGTCAAGCTAATTTTGTTTATAACATCATTAGCATTGCTTATGCCGTACGGGGCGAATGCCATTCGCAGTCTCGTGCGAGACGCGGAAAGATACATCCACCCCCGAGCATCCGGCTATTTCGTCCTTCCGCCCTCGGTCTTTAACTGGTCGCTGGCACCGGCTTGTGCGGCCGCGAGTCGGGCAGTCAGGACTCGGAAAGGCGAACAGGCCACGTAGTCCATTCCAACCTGGTGGCAGAACTCTACGGAAGAAGGTTCGCCTCCGTGCTCCCCGCAAATGCCGACCTCCAGGCCCGGGCGCGTCTTGCGCCCGCGCTCAATGCCGATGCGCACCAACTCGCCCACGCCATCGCGATCGATCACGGCGAAGGGATCCTGCTTCAAAATTCCTTCCGCCAGGTACGTAGGCAGTACTTTGTTGATATCGTCGCGCGAGAAACCAAACGTTGTTTGGGTCAGATCGTTGGTGCCGAAGGAAAAGAACTCGGCCTCTTTCGCGATCTCGTCGGCTACCAGCGCAGCGCGGGGCAATTCGATCATCGTGCCCACCAGGAAGTGAACGTGCCGGCCTTTTTCCTCGAACACTTCTTCGGCGACCCGGCGCACGATGGCCGCCTGATTCGACATTTCTTTCACGGTTGAAATCAGGGGAATCATCACCTCGGCGTGGGTCTTGACACCCTCTTTCTCGACCGCGACGGCGGCCTCGAAAATCGCGCGCGACTGCATTTCCGTGATCTCGGGGTAGGTAATTCCCAAGCGGCATCCGCGGTGACCGAGCATCGGGTTGAATTCATGTAATTCCTCGACCCGTCGTAACAGAGCGGGCAAAAGTTTCTTGAGATCGCCAACAGCCTTCGCGCCGTATTCGCGGTACTCACCGACCAGCGCCTTTTTCTGCTTGGGATCGGCACTCGAGAGAGTGGCGATGTCGACCATCAGCTTTTCGCGCTTCGGCAAGAACTCGTGCAGAGGCGGATCGAGCAAGCGGATGGTGACAGGCAGTCCTTCCATCGCCTTGAACAGACCGGCGAAGTCAGAGCGCTGCATCGGCAGCAGTCTCTTCAAAGCTGCACGGCGTTCTTTTTCGTTATCGGCGAGAATCATGGCGCGCATGTGGGGAATGCGATCCTGGTCGAAAAACATGTGCTCAGTGCGGCAAAGACCGATGCCCTCGGCCCCAAACGCGCGCGCCTGGATGGCATCTCGAGGGATGTCGGCGTTGGCGCGCACTCCGATCTTGCGGAATGGCTCGGCCCAGCCCATCAGCGTTTTCAAATCATCATTTTCCGCAGAAGCCGCAAGCGTATTCAGTTTTCCCTTGATCACGCGGCCCGTGGTTCCGTCGAGCGAGATCCAATCGCCTTCGTGAAAGACCTGGCCCTTGACGCGCATCTCGCGGGTCCGTTCATTCACCTCGATGTCGCCTGCGCCGGCTACGCAGCACTTGCCCATGCCGCGCGTAACCACGGCAGCGTGGCTGGTCATGCCGCCGCGGGAAGTGAGAATGCCCGCCGCAACCTCCATGCCGTGAATGTCTTCGGGAGTAGTTTCAGCGCGAACCAGAATCACGGGATTCTTCTTGTCCCCGTGGCCGGCCTTCTTGACTGCTTCGTCGGCGGTGAACACGATTTGGCCAACGGCCGCGCCCGGAGAGGCTGGCAATCCGGTGGCTAGCACTTCTACCTTGGAACTCTTTTCATCGAGTGTTGGTACCAGGAAATCGTAAAGTTGATTCGGGTCAACGCGGAAGATCGCCTCATTCTCGGTGATCAATCCTTCCTGCACCATCTCGATCGCAACCCGAACTGCGGCGCGCCCGGTGCGCTTGCCGTTGCGGGTTTGCAGCATGTACAGGGTGCCATCCTGGATGGTGAATTCGAAATCCTGCATGTCCTTGTAGTGTTTTTCCAGCCGGGTCGTGATTTCACGAAGCTGGTGGTAGACATCGGGCATGATCTTCTGCAGTTCGAGAATGTGCACCGGAGTACGAACGCCGGAAACGACGTCCTCTCCCTGCGCGTTCATCAGAAATTCGCCGTAAAATTCCTTTTCGCCGGTGGCAGGGTTGCGAGTGAAACCCACGCCGGTGCCACTGGTTTCGCCCAGGTTTCCGTACACCATGGCCTGCACATTGACCGCGGTCCCCAGCATGTCGTCGATGTTATTGATGCGGCGGTAATGCTTGGCTCGTTCGTTCTGCCAGGAGCGAAAGACCGCGTCGCGCGCCATTACGAGTTGCTCGTGCGGATTCTGTGGGAAGTCGCGCTTGGCGTGTTTTTTCACGGCCTTCTTGTATTCCTGAATGACTTCCTTCAGAGCCTTGGCATCCAGTTCGGTGTCCAGTTTCGCTTTCTTCTGTTTCTTCTTGGCATCGAAGATTTCATCGAAAACGGATTTCGGAATTTCCAGTACAACGTTGCCGAACATCTGGATAAGTCGGCGGTAGGAGTCGTAGGCAAAACGCGGATTGTTGCTGCGTGCGGCCAGCGCCTCGACACTTTGATCGTTCAGGCCGAGATTGAGAATCGTGTCCATCATGCCGGGCATGGAGAACTTCGCTCCCGAACGCACACTCACCAGGAGCGGATTCTCGCCCGCACCCAGTTTTTGTTTCTGCAGTTCCTCGAGGCGGCGAAGCGCCGTTTCGATCTGCTTATCGATGTCCCCGGACACCTTCCCGCCACTGCGCATGTACTCGCGGCAGGCCTCGGTCTGAATGGTGAAACCCGGAGGCACGGGCAGACCGGCATTGGTCATTTCGGCCAAGCCCGCCCCCTTGCCACCCAACTCGTCCTTCATCTTGCCGTTGCCGTCAGCCTTTCCGCCTCCGAAGAAATAGACGTACTTGGTCGCGGTGGTAGTGGGCTGCGCTGCATGATTTTCAGAAACTGTAATGGTGCCCATAAATGAGAGCCTCTTGTGAGATGGGATTTCTGATTCAGAACCTGTCGATAAACTTGAAGCGCTCAACCGGGAGCCCTGGGCGCTCACGGGATCTGCCAAGTGTTTAAAGATAAGTGTACCTGAGTCAAACTCATGGTAGCTACTGCAGCGGCAGAATACCAGTCTCGCTCATGAGTTGCGTCGCGGGCAGATTCGCCGCTTCCACCTAGCGCAACCTGAGGAAGAAATATGTGCTCATCGCCAGGCCGGTTGCGATCACCAGGTATCGCACTCTGACCGGATCGGCTTTCTGAGCGTAATGCGCAGCCAACCATCCACCGAGCAGAGCCCCGGCAATCATCTCCATGCACTGCGTCCACAGAACAGCGCGAGCAACGATGAACGTGACAACCGCGGCCGCGTTGATTGCGACCGCGAGCAGCGTGCGAATGGCGCCCATCGCGTGAATGTCATGCATGCCCAGTGCGGCTAACATCGCCAGGCTTATGAAGCCGATGCCGGCTCCGAAATATCCGCCATAGATGGCTACGGCTAATTCCGCAAAGGACGCGAGCGTGATCGCGAGCCAGGATAGGTCCCGAAGGTCGCCGATGGCGTCTCTACTCCCCGCGATCGCGCGCAGTTTATTCCCGAAGGTGAATAGCAGAGTGCCACCCAGCAGAAGCCAGGGAACGAGATGCTGAAAGGTGTGCTGCGGGGTTTTTAGCAAAAGCAGCGCACCGATCCAGCCGCCAACCACGCTGGTTAGGAGCAGTGGAACCATCAGTCGCAATGGGACGCTGAGACGTTTTACATACGCAACCGCACTCGCTGCCAGACCTGGCCACAGGGCCACGGTGTTGGTTGCGTTCGCCTGCACGGGCGGCACATGAAGAAACAGAAGCGTGGGAAACGAAACAAAACTGCCCCCGCCCGCCACCGCGTTCAGCGCTCCGGCAATAACCGCTGCGGAAAATAGCAGGAAAGCCTGAGGGAAGTTCAAAGCCTTGTGTATCAGAAAACCGGCGCTCCGAAAAGGCGACTTCCGTCAGAGACCGCGAAATCTCGAAAGTGATATTGCGGACGGGAGATTAAAGAAATCGACAGCAGAACAAGACGGGTGTATTGTCTTGAACCCGCAATATTACTCGTCTTGCTTTTGCGCATAAGTGGCGGCGAAAGCTTCACCGCGACAGGTCACTTTTGTGGCTTGTGCAAAATGAGTTGCTTGACAGTTTGGATTGCGTTATGGTAAACCGCCCGACTGGCAATGGTCCGCTTACCATACCGGATCTTGCAGTCTCGAGATTGGTCTCCTCGAGTAGCAGTTTGCCGGCGGTGAGGCCGTGGTTTGCAAATCATCGGGAGAAGAAAGCCATGCGCTTGCTGACAAAGTTTTTCGCGCTCCTGGTCGTTCTTATGGCAACCGGTTCACTGGCCCTCGCCCAAAGCACAGAACCAGCGACCAGTGCGAGTGCATCCCCGTCCGCCAGCGCGAGCAAGGCGGAGGTGGATGCACTGCGCAGCGAGTTGGCAGCACAACGCCAAGTCATCGAGCAGCTAAAAGCCGTTGTGGAAAGGCTGTCGCAAGCCAACCCAGAGAAAAGCGCCGAGACGAGGATGCTTCCCACCAACTCGCCCTTGGAAGGAGAGCCCCGTTTAGTCAACGCGGTGCTCATGCAACCTGTCGCCGCGGTGCCGTCGGTTGCAGTGGCTGAGCAAGCGCAACAGCCGGTTGCCAAGAAAGAGCCGCCACCGATAGCCGGGTGGAATGGTGAGCACTTTTTCATCAAGAGCACTGACGGCAAGTTTCAAATTCAACCTTACGGATACTTTCAAAGCGATTACCGCGCCTATGAGGGCGATGGCGCCCCCGCGAATACATTTCTCATCCGGCGAGCTCGTTTTGGGTTTCAAGGAAACTACGGGACTCGCTACACTTTTGCTCTCCTGGCCGATGCCGCCGCAACCAACGGCTTGATTCTCCGCGACCTCTATGTCAACGCCCAGGTTAGGCCGGCTTTTCAAGTGCAGATCGGACAGTTCAAGGAGCCATTCGCCCAGGAGGCTCTCACGGCGGTCACCAACATTGACTTCGTCGAGCGATCGCTCGCCTCGCTGCTCTATCCCTCCGCGGCCACTGCTTTCCGCAGCCCGGGTATCACCCTTCACGGAGATATCTCCGGTGGCGCTGTGCAGTGGTGGGCTGGAGCGTTCAACGGCAAGGGTATCCTGGTTAACAACACGACGAATCAGCCAGAAATCGTCGGCCGGTTGCGCTTTTATCCGTTGCGCAAGAAAAAGGACAGCCTGCTTCAGGGTTTGGCCTTCGGCGGATCGGTGGCCTTCGGCCGCAACCGGGGACTTTCGAACGAATTCAGCTTCAGTGCCACCATGCCCGATGCGGCTTATACTTTCTTTCCTTCTTTTCGCGTCAATGGACCTGCGGAGCGTTACAACGCCGAGGCTACCTGGGTTCACGGACCTTGGGGAATACGCGCCGAGTACGATCAGCTTAATCAATTTCGCCGCAACGTCGGCTCAGAGCAAGCCGGCAACTTGGGATTTGTCAGTCTTCCCGGTATTGTTGCTAAGGCTGGTTACGGTCAGATCACCTATCTGCTAACGGGTGAGACCCGGCCGGAGAACGGAACTCCGAAGGTCAAGCATCCCTTCATGGGTCCGGAAACTTCGACTGGAGGCGGGGGCAGCGGTTGGGGAGCTTTTGAATTGGCCTTCCGCTATGACAGTATCCAGGCGCATGAGCCTGGTATCAATCTCCTGAACAATCCAATTACTCCGGGGTTTGTGCCCACATTCATCAATCACACCGATCAGTTCACGGGGGGCATCAACTGGTATCTCAACTACTGGGTCAAGTACCAGGTGAACGTGTCAGTCGATCGGCTGAAAGAGCCGAGTGTCACCGGTCAGGTGCCGCAGAATTTCGTGGTCTTGCTCAATCGCATACAGTTCAGGTTCTAGAGCTATTTAAGGCGAAGGTATTACCAGCTTTTTGGTCAAGTCTGGGTTAAGCGTCCGGAAGTGGAATTCGCAGGGAGGGAGATTCGATGCAACCGAGAATTCTGCTGAGCATTCTTCTTACAGGTCTGTTTGTGATCGCAAGCGGTTGCGGAGACGTAAAAAACTGTCCTGTCTGCGGGACCACCAAGAATGACGGCTATGCAGTGATCGATGTCATTCCGGTGCCAGAGCATAATCCAACGGGCGAGCCAGGTGGCCCATTCAACTCTTTTGACATAAGCGTGGTTGACTCGGTCAACCATCGCTTCTTTGTCTCAGATCGCATTGGCCTGGATGTGGCGGTTTTTGACACTCAGCAGGACGTAGCCGTGAACTTCTTTTCCGGCGCGAATGGCGTGGCCGGCGGCGGAGTCACCGCCAGTTCCTGCGCGACTGATAACCCCAATTTCAGCGCGGCCACGCAATTGATTCCGCCCATCGTCTCTGCATTCGGCAACTGGACACGCTTCGGCTGCAGGACGGGCCATAATGGAGCTGGGACGCAAATAATCACTCCCCCCTTCCATATTCCTGGCTTCGGTGACAACAATCTCTTCGGCGGCTTTCCCGGCGCCCAGTGCTGCGCCGCACGCGCCAACGGCGTCAACCCACTTTCCGCTCCTGATGGTGAGGTGTTAAGTCCGGATAACAAAACCCTGTTCGTGGGCAACGGTTCGGCTAGCGTGGTGGCATTTGATCTCACCACAACCACCTTCACGCCCGGCAATGCCCTGCCCCCCGGGCCAACAGTGATTGCCGAGTTTCCTACTGGCGTTTCCCCGGACTACGACGGTCCAAACGGGATTGCTCCCTGTGTTGCCTCTGCCAATGGCCGGGCATTCTCGGATGCTAGCTGCGGCGACCTGAGAGCTGACGAGATGTCGATCGGTGTTGTCAACGGCACCACGCTTCTGTTGGTGGCGAATGGCGACCCGGGATTCCCCTTTATCACCATTGCTGATGTCAGCAACATCGTTAAGCCGACGGGTACCTTCACCGCCGATCACTGCCTGCCCTTCGCGAACCAAACTCCCTACGGTCCGCCTCTGGTTGGAAATGGACAGGGCAATGCGGCTCCGGCCGCCGGACCGATCAATCCGCCCACCTGCATCCTTGGCCAGATCTATTACGACGGTGCGGCCGCCAATAACAGCGGGGTCCCCATTGATGATACTGGTCTCAATGCTACGGCTGGTTTTCCCTGTCCAGATCCCTCGACGACTGCTCTATCGGGCATGACTGGTCACGGAGGAGGGGTGACTATTTTAGGGCCAGATCGCCCCTGTCATCACGGCCCGATGCTCAACCCTGATGGCACGTTCTGCGCCAGCCAGAATCCTCCCTCGGCTGGCTGTTTCGGAGCGGTTGCGATCGCAGGCATTGGTGGCTCAGCCTTCAATCCAAACACAGGCAGATTTCTGGTCACGAACTCCAATTCAGATGCCGCGAATCTTACCGTCGGTTCGGTTGACGTCATCAACCCGAACCTCGGAAATCCGAATGGGCCATTCATCGAGAACAGTTTCCCCATGCCGAACTGCATGCCAACCAGCATCGTTCAGGGACCGGGGAATAATTTCCTCGTAGGCTGCGGGGACCACGATGGAGAAGCCTTCCCCCCCAATGAATATGTAATTGACGGAACCACGGGCACAATTCTTGCCACCATCACCCAAGTCGGCGGGGTAGACGAGATTTGGTACAACCCCGGAGACAATCGATACTATCTCGCAGCGCGCGATATGCCCACCGGTCCTGTCTTGGGCGTCATTGATGCGAAGACGAACCAGTGGCTGCAAAATGTGACAACCAATTCCAACTCGCACAGCGTCGCGGTGGATTCCGGTAATAATCACGTGTTCGTCCCGTTGCAGGCGGGTACAATCTGCACGACCCAGAGCGCAAATGGTTGCGTCGGGGTGTACGCACAACAGTAAGCGAAGCAGTAGGCGTGTTTGAGGAGAACCAAACTGAAGGGTGAGTTCTGGCCTTGATTGGTCGGACAGCGATATAATGAGGCTGCAGGCGCGCTGCAGAAGCGCCAAAATCTTATGTTGTGGCGGACGAACGGAGCTACACGAACTCGGCCGTTATGGCGCCTCGTGTTGGGCAGCCTGGTTATCGTTTGTCTTACGCTAACGCTGGCGAATCGTTTCCGGGGCGTATCGAATGTCGGGCCTGTTGATGTACGCGCATGTACACCAAAGGTCAAGGTACATCACCGGGACGTCGCAGCGCATGACTGGGCGGCTCCGGTACCGGTTCTTTATTCTTTTCGACCGTCAGATGTCCGACACAAGACTTTCTTTGAAGCTCGAGCGCCACTGTTCCGATCGGTAGAGGTTTCGCTTTACAACCGCCCCCCTCCAATTTCCTAATATCCTGGTGTTCATATTCTAGTGTTGCGTCTTAAACAGCGTCGTTTTGGATGCAACTCCGTTTACAGAGAGACAATCAATATGAGTGTAGGTTTCGATTGAATCACTCTCATTCAGGCACGCGAGACGGGGGAATCATGATGATGAACAACAAGCTTTGGAAAATGAATGCAGCAACGATGTTGGCTTTCCTTTCAATTCTGGCAACCTTCTGCATGGCGAAAGACAAGCCCGCCCAATCGGGGACGCAACGCGTATCTGTTATCGCGCACCTGCCGATCGAGGGTGCGCCGGTGACCCAGCTGTCCGTCCAGGAAGACGGCGGCAAGCAATATCTTTACGTCCGACAGGCTTCACAGTCGGCATACACAATCGTTGACGTCTCCCACGCGAACAAACCCAAGATTGTTAAGCGTGATACCTCGCAGTTGGGAAGCGGCCAACGACTTCAAATGATCGGCGGCGGTATCGCCCTCTCTGAGACACCGGATAGCGCAGGAACAGGCGGCGTGCGCCATGAACTCGCGCCTGCCAAGGCACCGGCGGCCAACAGCCCGCAATCCCTGAGAGTCCTTGACATGAGCGATCCGGCAAACCCGAAAACGCTGCAAACCTTTGAAGGTGTGACAAGCGTTCTGGCGGATGATTCGCGCGATTTGATTTACATCGCCAACAGCGAAGGCGTGTGGATTCTGCGACATGTGCAGGGTCGCCCGCCCCGGCCTAGATGCGATTCAGAGTCGGTCTTTTCACCGATCGCAGATTGTCAGTAGTTTGCAGGCGCGGCGTTTCGCCGCCGACTTGGGTAATCACAATCAAGCTACCCCGTGGAGCCGGTGACGGTCACGGTTCCCGGGGAGCAACTTCATCAAACATTTCCAGGATGGGGAAGCATTATTTGACGTTGGTTTCCTGATAGTGCAGTTCCTGCCATTGCCCGCCGCGTTTTACCCAAAGTTCCGTAACGTAAACCCTTGTGTATCGCATGACCGACTTGGGCGGGAATTGGATAGTTACTTCATACACCACGAATGCCGCATCCGGCCCCAACGGAGTCACTTTAAAACCCCACAGATTGTAGTTGTAGACGTTTAGATTGGGGACCTCGTTGATGGACTGAATCTTGTTTCGCTCACCTCGCGCGTCGACCTCAACTCCCTGATAGTCACCCGCCAATAGGTCGCCATAGGCTTTTTTGTCTTTATTCTTCAGGGCCTCCCATTCCGTTTTGATCTTCGCTTCGAACATTTTTTGCAAAGCCGAATCTGCGCCGGTGCTTTGTTCGGCTTGGGGAGGTTTGGCTGAACTTGTGGATTGTGCAAAGAGTCCAAAACAGGCGAGCAGGACTATCCAAATGCAGACGAAGCGATCTCGCATGGTTTCTCCTGGAGGTCCGACGTACTCTGAATAAAAGCCGGGCAGCGGAATCCTATCGCAATTCCTTCACTTTCTTACGGACGGCTGCCAGCAGGGGGGCAGGAAGCTCGGAGTATCCCTCTTGCGCGGCGTATTGCTGGCCATCGGAATAGATCCAGTCCAACAGATTCTCCAAGGCCGTAGCCCGCACCGAATCGGAAGACGAGGTGCGTAGATAGATCCAGGTGAAGCTTGTAATTGGAAATGAATCGGCGCCGGACGCATTGGTCAGGGATACGGCAAAGTTGTTCCACTTGGGCGCTTCTACCGAGTTGCAAGCGGCAGTAATGGTTTCGGGCGAGGCCTTCACGTATTTTCCCGCGGCATTCAAAATTGCCACACTAGAAATGTTGGCCTTGGCAGCGTATTGCGATTCCACAAAACCGATGCTGCCCGGTTCCGCTTTCACCTTGTCGACCATGTCGGCACTGCGCTCTGCCGGAACGCCGACAGGCCACTTGGGCGAGGCATTGACGCCGATTTGTGAGCGAAACTTCGAACTCACCTTGGAAAGGAAATCAGTGAAAACATAGTTGGAGCCCTTTCCCGATGGCCGGTTGACCACGTGAATCGGTAAGCTGGGCAGTTGCACGTCCGGATTGAGCTTGCGGATAGGAGAGGCGTCCCAGGTTTTCAGCTCGCCAAGAAATATTTCAGCCAGAACTTCACCTGACAATCGCAGTTCCTGATGGATGTCGGGAAGATTGTAGATGGGGACAATGCCGATGAGCACGGCTGGCAGTTCGATCAGACTTCCCTCTTTGCGCTCCTTCGCAGTAAGCAGCGCTTCGCCCGCACTAAAATCTCCGGTGCCGTGCGCGATCTGCTTGATCCCCTCGCTCGTACCTACGGGAAGGTAACGCATCTGAATTCTGGAACTGCGCTTCCCATACTCCTGCGCCCAGCGGGTATAAAGAGGTGCGGGCACACTAGAGCCCGATCCGACGAGGACTACCGCGTCTTGCGAGGCCGCCGAGATGTTGCAGAGGCCCGTAAAGCTCGGCAGAAAGAGAACAAAGAGCAGGAAACGGCAGACATTCTGTGGAGCAAAACGATTGTTACTATCACTCGCGGGGTGTGGTACAGAAACCGGTATCCTTACCGTCATAGCTCGCTCCATATACGAAAGCATTGCCCCATCAGGGCTCTATCCGGTTTTGGAGCTTACGAGCAAACCGAGGCTAGGCTAGCATAGCACTCTGAGAATTCGCGGTGTTATCTGCGATTCCTATTGTCATCCATGGAACTGCCGGCAAAGAACACCAGAGCTGTGCATGGCTTGGACGGCGAGACCGCCTCTCAACCGAACGATTGGAGTAGACCCGGAACAAGGAGTCTGAAACTGGCGGAAGCGTGTGCGAGTCGAACGCACCGACGACATCAGAGATGCCGTCCACCGGTTTTGAAGACCGGAACAGACACCGGCCTGCTTACGCTTCCCTTGCGCGATCAATCAATGCTTATGCGTGCAGCTGAGGGAGAGGATGGTCCGACTGAAGGGGCTTGGGTTTCCGCCGCTCAGGCACCATGGCAGTATACGGCGCGCACAGACGAGTTCGATACAGCGCGTCCACATTGGATAAAAAAGAAGGGATTGAGCACTGGCATTGTTTAGCCCCTTCGGGACGCGAGAGGTTGCCAGGTCCTGGATTATGAAGAACTGGGTGGGCAGAGTTGCCCACCCGAATGCTTATTTCTGTTCGGATTCCGGCGCATTGCCGGGAGCCTGTCCGTGATGATGGCCTTGCATCCATTGTTCCCGCTTGGCCTGCATCGCGTCCCATTTCTTCTGTTGGTTTGCATCCAGGAGCTCACGAATCTGGTCGTCGGATGCTTTGTGAAGGTCCATCATTTTTGAGTGTCGGTCTTGTTGCGAGACTGACGAATCGGAGTGAAGCTTCTCCATTTGCGCTTGTTCCGACTTCAAAATGTCTTGTACCTTGGCCTGCTGATCCGAGGTGAGGTTGAGCTGTTTGGTCAGCATCTCGGTGCGCTTCGCTGGATCGAAACGGTGGTGTCCAGGCCCGTGCTCGGAGGCCTCTCCGGCGGGCGCTGATTGCTGATCGTTACTGCCATATTGCGCAAGAACCAGCGGCGTGACGGCATAAAGCAAGCCGGCCAGCGTTAGCGCGAGTAGACTACGTCGTAACATAGGAATCTCCTTCCGCAAAAATCGACTAGGGTCCACTGGTATGAACCAGATTATCGGGCCGAAGTTGTCAAAATCAGATGCTTTTTACGAATCTTTACTTACTGCATTTTCTTCTGAAAACCGCAGCGTGGGCCAAGGGCTTTCTGATCCGTCGGTATTAAGAGAACGACAGGAACAGCCCGGCTGATTGCATGCACCATATGCGGGCTTCAGAGTCTGCTTTAAACAGCTGCCCGGCGACGCTCGCCACCTCAGCGGCTAGAAGCCCGTCCTGTTTGCCGCTGTTACGGCTCGGCAGAAGCCGAGGCCCTTTCAAAACGCAGTTATCGCAAGATGCTTTCAGCGAGCTGTTCAAACACTCAGTTGTCGCCCTCAGGGGCACAAAGGACCGGCCAGCGGTCAGGACTTGGCAAGCAACCCCTGGCGAACACAAAGAGGCCATGGACTTCGCGCCTGATTCCGTGGCCTTTCAGATGCTCGCCCGTGGCTAAGTTTCTTATCTCGGTTGAGCCACCACTCGCAGATATGGCTTCAAGGTCTTCCAGCCGCCCGGGTATTTCTGTTTTGCCTGTTCCTCGGAAACGGAGGTTGGAATAATGACGTCGTCCCCTGGCTTCCAGTTCACAGGGGTCGCCACATTGTGCTTGGCGCTGAGTTGCAGGGAGTCGAGAACCCGCAAAATTTCGTCGAAATTGCGTCCGCTGCTCATCGGATAACTCATCATCATTTTGATCTTCTTGTCGGGCCCGACGATGAACACGGTGCGCACGGTCGCATTGTCGGCGGGGGTCCGGCCCTCACAGCTGTCGCCTGCCTCGGCAGGCAGCATATCGTAGAGTTTCGCGACTTTGAGTTCGGGATCGCCGATCATGGGATAGTTCACCTTGTGGCCCTGGGTCTCTTCGATGTCAGACGACCATTTACCGTGGCTCGTCACCGGGTCCACGCTCAGCCCCAAAATCTTCGTGTTGCGTTTCGCAAACTCAGGCTGCAGGCCAGCCATATAACCCAGTTCGGTTGTACAGACAGGAGTGAAATCCTTTGGATGCGAGAACAGAATCGCCCATCCGTTCCCGAGCCATTCATGGAAGTTGATCTTCCCTTGGGTTGTTTCCGCCGTGAAATTGGGTGCTTCCGAATTGATGCGCAAAGACATGTCATTTCCTCTCGTCGTCCGTCTAAGTTTAGGGTGGCTCGTCGCGAGCCAAATTGAGTCAGGAGTGTGACGAAGTCCCGAATCCCGCTAACGGTCCAGACAATCCAATCTCCGTCTCTTTCTATGTTATCGCACGTGACGGGTCTGGTGTTGCCGGCGAGGGGGATTAAGTTTTATGGCAACTTCAAAAAAGTTACAAATCGTGCAGATCGATGTGTTCACAGAATGCCCGCTCACAGGCAATGCCTTGGCGGTGTGCCTCGATGGCCGCGAATTGACTACGGAGCAAATGCAGGCAATCGCCCGCGAGACTAATCTCTCGGAGACGACCTTCGTCGTGCCCGCCAACGCCGCAAACGAGCGCGATCGCGGAATCCGCGTGCGCATCTTCACCGTAGCGGAGGAGCTTCCGTTCGCCGGCCACCCTACGCTGGGCACAGCATTCGTGCTGCGCGGATCAAGCAGCACTTCCGAGGTGCGGCTTGAGTTGAACGTCGGAGTGGTTCCGGTTCGCTTTGAAGATCTGGACGGACAACCTTCATTTGGAGAGATGACGCAGGTCGACCCGCAATTTATCGCGCAGCACGATCGAGCGGCTGTGGCGAAGGCAATCGGGCTGAGGGTCGAGGATCTTGATCCGTCACTGCCCGTCGAAACGGTGTCCACCGGACTCGCCTACACGATTACTCCCATTCGTTCATTGGCGGTACTGCGGGATCTACGCATCGACTCCGTTCGCGGGCAGCAATATCTCGCTGAGCACGGAGGCAAGTTTTTCTACTTTGTCTCCCGTGAAACCGTCGATCCCAACGCGCGTTTGCACGCTCGCATGCTCTTCTACGGGACCGAAGACCCGGCCACGGGTTCTGCAGCGGGATGCACGGCGGCGTGGATGGTGGCTCATGGCGTGGCTCAACCCGAGGAGCGCGTCCTCATCGAACAAGGGATCGAAATGAAACGGCCGAGCCAAATTTTCGTTCGTGCGTCCAAGGATGGTAACCGCCTGGTTAACGTGCGAGTCGGAGGCAACGCCGTCGAAGTCATGCGCAGTGAATTTTCCTTCTGACAACAGTTCTCTTCTCCGCGACAAATCGCGCCCACAACACGCCTGAGAAAAGTCAATAGGAAAAGTTTCCCATTGGCATCGGCGGCACTTTACAGCACTCGAATCGGAACGTAGGATTTTGTCGCTCTGAAATTCTCCATGAACAAGATCACCAGCATTCGTAGCTTCTTTCTGCCTGCCGCGGTTGGGCGGCTACTTCACCCTCGGGAAAAGCAATGAAACCGAAACGCACGATTCTCTGTGTCGATGACAACGAACAATCCCTCTCCATCCGCAAAGTTCTTCTGGAGACCCGCGGCTATCGCGTGATTTCCTGCCTCAACGGAGAAGATGCCCTCTCACGCTTTAAGCGGGGTGGTGTCGACCTCGTGCTCACGGACCTGATCATGCCCGGTCTCGACGGCGCCAAACTCATCGAAGCCATCAAAGCCATCTCGCCGCGCACTCCCGCGATCCTGCTCTCGGGCAAAGTCCGTATCTATGATCGCGACACCCAGGCCGACGTTTTTCTTCCGAAAGGCATGCACGTGCCCGCCGAACTTCTGGAACGCATTCGTCTCCTGCTAGTCCGCAAGCGCGGACCGAGCCGAACCCATCCTCAGCGGGATGCGTCGCACATCGGCGCAGCCTGAGCGGGCACCTGTCGCACAACCCTTCCGACCGTCTGTAGTATCGTTAATCCTGCATGTCTTTCATCGAAGCCGTTGAGCTACGGAAGACCTACCATGTGGGCAAGGTTGAGGTGCAAGCCTTACGTGGGGTGACGATCAGCGTGGAAAGGGCGAAATTTGTCAGCGTGGTCGGGCCTTCCGGGAGTGGAAAGTCCACGCTCTTCTATTTATTGGGAGGGCTGACTCGTCCGAATGGGGGGCGCATCGTGATTGACGGGGAGGATATCTCGCAGCTCTCGGATGCGGAACGGACCCGTATGCGGAAGCGCAAAATCGGGTTTGTATTCCAAAAATTCAACCTGCTGCCCACGCTCGATGCACGCTCGAATATCGAAATTGCCCGTGACATCGCCGGCGACGGCAAGTTCGATGAAGCTCACTTCAAGCGAATCGTTGATCTGCTGGGACTCACCCATCGTCTCTCTCATCGCCCCGCGGAACTCTCCGGAGGCGAACAGCAGCGGGTCGCGCTGGCGCGGGCATTGGTCAATAAGCCCGCCATCGTATTGGCGGACGAACCTACGGGCAACCTGGATTCCACGAACTCTGAAATCGTGCTTCGCATGCTACGCCAGTCAAACCAGGAACTCGGCCAGACCGTCCTGATGATCACGCACAATCCGGAAGCGGCGGAGTATGGCGACGAGGTCATTCACATGCGCGACGGCGAGATCGTCCCGCCCGAACGTGACCCGCAGTGGACGGGCCACCACGGGGATGTGCCGCGGCGATTCTGAAGGGGGCGCCTCGAGTCGAGCGAAATGCTTCTGAACGCGCCCCAGTGGACCAGGCCTTCGTGGCTCGCAAAAAAGCAAACGAACCGGCGGCGGGCGGTGAATTCCGCGGGCCTTCCCAGTCGTGATGGCATTTATTTTGCCGCGCTCGGATGCCTCATTTATAATGATGGCTGCTGAGCGGGAGTAACTCAGTGGTAGAGTGCGACCTTGCCAAGGTCGAAGTCGCGGGTTCAAATCCCGTCTCCCGCTCCATCGATTCGGTTCCTGGTGCCCTCTGCTGGAGGGCCCTTTGCGTGTTCGGCAACGCTGCCGGGCATCGGTGGACTTTTTTGGCATCTGGCGCTACCTTAATTTCAGGGCGCGGTACCCAAGTGGTAAGGGAGAGGTCTGCAAAACCTTTATGCGTCGGTTCGATTCCGACCCGCGCCTCCATTCGGAATCAATGATTTAGCGCGCATCGCAATTTCACCGAAAACATGATCGTGAGCGTTTTTGCGTGGACTCGGCATTTTTCCCGGCCAAACGCTCGTATTCCGCGATGGTTTGCTCCGCGTTGAATTGTGCCGCTTTCGCGGCTACTTCTTCCTGATACTTCTCAAAGGCGTGCGCGTAGACCTGCTCCATCTGCAATCCGCTGCACACGATGCGGCAGACCTACGGTGCCTGCGTGCACGCAGTGGGCACAGTGCTCGCTGTGCGACAAAAGCTGATGCTGCACGCGGACATCAGGACAACCATGAACCCCTATGGGGACGTTCTGACCGATGAGATGGAGCAAGCCCACGCGAAAGTGGTTGGATTTGCGCTTGGCAGGGCCAACTGATCGCCGATGCAATCAGTTTGGGGAATAAGTGCTTTAGAACTGGCGGAGAGAGTGGGATTCGAACCCACGTTACCCTTTCGAGTAAACACGCTTTCCAAGCGTGCGCCTTCAGCCACTCGGCCATCTCTCCGGCGAACGTGCTGCGGTGGGAAGCAGGTTGGGAAGTTGGAGGGTGGCGTGACCGTCGAGCCTCGCGAACTTCCTGTTCGATTCTATGGATGTCCCCTCAGAACCGCAACTTGATCAGGCTGGCTAAGCCGAATTTGGCCAAGGCGCCAAGTGGGGTTCCTGTCTCAGAGCAAAGAATTGACGAGTTTTCAGAGTGTAGGCGAGCAAAGATCGGCGGCTCACACGCACGAAGGTCCGCCGGAGTTCAGGAGAGTTTGTTCGGGGATGCGGTCGCGGCCAGGGTTTGCGCGTCCGGTGAAGCGGCGCCATTCCCGTGTCCGTTCGATGCGTCTTCTGAGGCTTTCTTCTCGCTTTCGACCACGCGGTGATTCAGGCAATACAGTGCCAACTCGAGGCGGTCGGCGACGCCGAGCTTGTCGTAAACCTTGCGCAGATAATTCTTCACCACCTGTTCGGTGGTGCCTACGCGCAAGGCAATTTCCTTGTTCTTCATGCCTTGGGTTACGCAGGAAACGATCAGGGACTCTTTGGGCGTGAGTTGAACTTTCGGACGGCTTCCAGTCGGGCGGCTGGACTGGTTGCGGAATGCGCTCAGAACCCAGCCAACACCCTGCCGGTCCAGCCAGGGCTCGCCATGCGAGACTTTGCGCAGGCACTCGACTAAGGTTTCCGGCTCCACTTCGCGGGAAACGATTCCGTGCGCACCGCGGCGGAACAATTCCAGCGTCAACTCCTCGTTGGGCTCGTGCGTCACGACCACCAGTTTCATTTGTGGCGCCTGGCGCAGGAGGTCGGAAACGGACTCCAGAGGATTAGGTGTGATGGCGGCTTCGAAAATCAGAATGTCGGCAGAGAATTTTTTGGCGGCCGCCAAGGTCTGGGCCAGAGTTTCGGCCTGACCGACTACGCGAATGTCGTCTTCCAAAGCAAAAATCTTGCGCAGGCCTGCACGAAAAATGGCCTGAGTATCGGCAACGATGACGCGAATGAACTGACCGTTGCTGCCACCCTCGTGCGGCTGGTCCAGATTGTCTGTCACGCTGACCGGAATGCTTGCCATCTTTTTCCTTGCAGCGCCCTACCTGCGCTCAAATCGATACTCGTCGATGACCACGCCCACACCCCGCCGGCCACCGTCTTCGAAACTGCGCACCACGCGTCCCCGGCAGTCGACCCGCACGTCTTCGGCTGAGCCGACGACATCCGCGGGCAGCGAGATCGTGAAGTCCACCGGCGATCCCACTGGCATGTCCGCATCGACTTCAAACAAAACTCCGTTGGCCGAAATGTTCTGCGTTTCGGCGGGCTGCACGCCTGCGTCCGATTTCACTGCGATGGGCAGTTTCACCGGAAAACGCGCGGCGCTCTGCACGTCTGTGTAGTGCTTGCGTCCCGGGTTGTTCGCAGTCTTCACGTCCTTGCTGCTATCGGATGACACGGCGATCAAAGCCTCTCTCCCGGTTCCAGGCCAACACAGACCTGAGCAACCAGATATGCACATTTCGATCGCAGCTTACACCCCAGCATCAACAGGTGAAAGTTACCGAAGTCATGGAACTTCCTGTGTGTAAGCTCTTGTGCGGAAAGGAATTATCGGGAATCTTGAATGGTCGCGACAAGCTCAGCGCTGGGATTCAGCCAGCAGCGGCGAGCGTCCCGATTGTCGAATGCGATAAGCCGATCAGATCTCGCTACATAGACGCGTTCGAGAGAGCCCGCCCATACGGACTGCTCGACTCGGTGCTGAATGCTGAGTGCTGAGAAGCTATCT
>Ga0210401_10001755_pt1 | contig 24731 bp, 24 predicted proteins | sample IncBWH32MmetaG_FD_150866 | JGI IMG/M metagenome (GOLD analysis project Ga0210401, IMG submission 150866) | Forest soil microbial communities from Barre Woods Harvard Forest LTER site, Petersham, Massachusetts, United States - Inc-BW-H-32-M | ecosystem: Environmental > Terrestrial > Soil >... | reverse complement strand
AAAACCCGCCAGCACGAATTTCATGGTTCACCCTTTGTTTCGGACATCCATCCCAGACGATCCCCACATTCCGAAAACCCCCGATGTCCGACTGTGGGACTCCGAGCGCCTGCGATGGTTTCTAGGGGCATGCCGAATACCGGCATATACTGGTACTTCTACCAGCCTCAATTCGCGGCCGACACTCCACCCACGGTAGGCGATCCGGTGCCGCTGCATCCGGCCGCGCCATAGCGTAGGAACTTCTGAATCCGTTTAGCGGTGTCGACTTCCCCGGTATAAATGTTGCCCTTGCTGTCCACGCTCACCTGATGTAAATAATGGAATTCTCCAGCATTCCGGCCACTCCGTCCAAGCTGGCCCAGTTCCTGCAGGTTGCTTCTGTTCAGGATATAGATTGTCATGTTGGCGTTGTCTCCGACATAAAGACAGCTCTGCGCCTTGTCCGTGGAGAAGTTCATTGAAACAGCCGTTCCAATTATGTTGGTGTGCTCGCTGATAGATTGCTCGGCAACGAAACCGCATTTGCCGGCCTCGCCGGCCGGATTGCCACACGGCTTGCCCAGCGTGGGATCGTTCTTATCAAATACCTGAATGCGATCATTTCCGCGATCGCAAACATAAATCTTGCCGTCATTGGAGATTTTCACGCAATGCACGGGATTTCGGAAGAACGTTGGTTTTTTGTTGCCTTTGGAATAGTCAACCATCCATTCCCCAGCGGCCTTGGCGGCTGCGTCGTCGACAGGATTGTTTCCATAGGCTCCGAAATGGCCGATATATTTGCCGGTGTTGGCGTCAGCGATCAGAACACGGCGATTTCCGTAGCCGTCGGAAACGTACAGCCGGTTGGTTGCCGGATCGACCACCATGTCCGCCGCCTGATAGAGCACGGGCGTGCCATTAATGCCGCCGTTAGTATCGTTGCTGTTGGGTCCCTTGGGAGTTCCACCGATCCTCAGTTTGAAGTTGCCGTTCATATCAAATTTCAGTACAAAGCCGTCGCCGCCTTCCTTGTTCGTCGCCCAGGGAGGATCTCGCCGGCTCGCACCCCCTCGGCCATTGGGCGCCGCCGAATTTCCCGACAACCAGACGTTGTCGTTCTGGTCGATGTAAATACCGTGCTCACTGGTCGGCCAGATGCAGCCTGCCTCCGCCTTACATTTACCGCCGATGAAACCGGGATCCGATGGACCACCCCAGGCACGCAGGAGCTTGCCGTCGGTATCAAATTCCAGAACTGAAGGAGCAGCTTTGCAGCAATCTGACACGGGCCCCCACGCACGCTCTTGGCCGAGCCCGTTGACCGGCTTACCCTTGTCATCGGTGGCACCCGGTACCGGCCCTTCCAATCCAGCCTCGTCAGTTGACATAGTGCGCGGCCGATTGTAGACCCAGATGTGGTCATGCTGGTCGACATAGAGCCCGCCTATTTGGCCAAGAAGCCAGTTGTTTGGGAGGGGCTGCGGCCACGAAGGGTCGACTACGAAACCAGGGGTCTTGCCGGTGCTCGATGCATTGTACACACCCGTTTTCTTGGACAACCGGTCAAGAGAGCCCCCGTTCTTGAGGGCATTGATATCTGGGTCGGCGGCAATGGCCACGCTAGCCAGAGTCAAGATTATCGCAGGGAACGTGGCCGACACCTTACGGTGAATCATGATTTTCGTCTTCCTTTCAACAAGCTGCCCGCAGGACGGCGTTTGCGACTCATACGCCGGAGTACAATCGAGCGCACCGAATCAGCTCAGGCGAGTACCTCACAATTGGGTTGTCTTTATCATTGGGCTCGAACTCCATCGAAACATAACCTCTGTAGCCGGCATTCGCAAGTATGCCGAACAGTTTGGCCCAGTCGGCTGCTTCTCGATTGCCGTCTGGCGACGACATATCCGTTTTGATGTGCGTCGCGGCGGCGAATGGCGCGCAGCGCTCGACTTCTTTGTAGCCGTCTTTTCGAAAATTGCCGCAGTCGAGATTGATGCGGGCGAATGGGTGATCTGTTTTCTTCAGGATCGCCAGGAGCTGGCCGGAGGTCCGGGTCAATTCATCGTCATCTTCCAAGCCAAGTAGAATCCCTTTGGTTCCTGCGTAATCAAGAGCCGGCTTGTAGACTTCGACGGCCCAATCGACTGCCTGCACCTCCGTGGCGCCCTTGGGAATTCCGCCGGCGAAGACGCGCACATGTCCTGCACCCAGACGGTCGGCGATGTCAATCCACTTCTTTGCGAACGCGATTTCTTTCTGGCGTAGTTCGGGCGTTGGTTGCGCCATTTTCACAGGCGAGCCTACGCTATAGATGTACACGCCGTTCTGGTAAGCCGTCTTGCGAAGCGAGGCGAGCCACTGGCCGGTGGGATTCGCAGGGCTCTGGCGAACCATCTCGGAAATCTCCTGCGAGCGGATACCGGGCTTGAAATTTAGCAGTGGCGGCACCCAGTAGGACGTCAGGTCCATCCCTTCGAGGCCCAGATCTGCCGCCTGTCGCACGGCATCTTCGTAGGTCATCTTTCCGGTCTCCAGTTGGGGACGAAAAGACATCGCGACCACGCCCGGCCGCAGGCGGCCTTTGTACGACGGTTGCGGAGTTTGGGCTTGCGCCTGCACCACTCGTGCGGCGGCAGTCAACGCGGGCAAGGCTTTCAGGAGTTCGCGACGCTTCATAGGCTTCCTTTCAAAAAGACTTGCTTAGCCGAAATACCAGCGGCCAACCGTCCGCATAAATCAGTCTATCGCGCTTGAAGCACGCCCCAGCCGGTCTCCGGCGGGAAGTCTCCGGTGACGTCACCCGTCCTCAGTCTTCTGTGTGGGTCGAAAACCATATGTCCGGGTAAGGTCACTACACGTCCAAGTGCCTGAGTGAAAACTCCGACCCCGCCCCGGCTTCGCTGCGCTCGACGCGTCCTTCCGGCCGGCGATTACGTATCGATCCAGAACGCACTGGGTGTATAATTTTGCAAATCATCTCAGCCATGGGTTTTGCAACCGCACCTACTCCGATGAGAACGATTCGCGGCCTGCTGGTTTGTTGGTGGATATGTTGTCCAGCAGTTGCAGAGTCGATGCTGAATATATCGGAAGATCTTTTCCGACTCGGCATCGCTTCCACCAACATGGTCCCGAACCAGCCGAGTTTGGATGCCGGACCGCTGTTCTTTCAGGCGGTCCTGTACGCTCAGAACCACAATATTGGCGTTGTGATCGCCGATCCGGGCTCCTATTATTTTCTGAGCCTACAGAGTCCGCAGGTCCACATCGCTTGGGACAAACTCAGCAACCTGACCATCGATCTTCAGGGTTCCGACCTCTATTTCACGCATCCGCTGGTGGACGGGCTCCTTATTACAAACGCCACAAACGTGGTCCTCCAGAATTTCACCGCGGACTAGGCCCCCCTGCCCTTCACACAAGTCCTGTTCCGCGACGGTCCACGCATCGCGGTATAACACAGAGAGCGATTCTGCTTTTACAGATAACTGCACGTTATTTCTGCATGAACCTGCTAGAGGTTCCAGCTTCATACCCGTTTCAGTTCGGGCGTTGCTCGACTTGACTACGGGGCCTCTATCATATGACACGCTTCCCGGCGGCCGGCGAGGAGTCAAGCACAGTCAGCTTCACCAGGTCGTTATTCGCTTCCCGGCAGCAATGAATTCCCCTGGATTCTGCCGTTGTTCCGGAAGGGGCCGCTCCAGACGGAGCCAGCGCGCTGCCATCCGAAGGGACGTACCTTGCAGCAGGACCGATGTCAAAACAATGAAGAAAACGATATTGAAGTGCAAGTCTGCCTTCGGGAGTCCGGGCTGATAGGGGAATGTCGCTAGCACGATGGGCACCGCTCCGCGCAGTCCGACCCAGGCGATCAGCACTTTTTCGCGGAATCGCATCCGCGCCAACGCCAGCGCGATGAACACCGCGGCGGGGCGGGCCACAAGCATCAGGAACAGCGATATCAGCAGGGACACGCCCGCGACCGGCAGGAGCCGCGAAGGAAAGACCAGCATCCCCAGGACGAGAAACATAACGATCTGCATCAGCCACGCGAGACCATCATGAAAGCGCATGAGACTTCGCTTGTGAATAAAATCCACGTTGCCCATGACAATGCCGGTTACATAGACGGCTAGAAAACCGCTGCCATGTAAGCGATTGGTAGCCGCATAGCCGAACAGGACACCCGCTATCGTTGCCACCGGATATAAACCCTCCGTTTCGAGTTTCAGCCGGTTCAGAAAGAAGATGACCGCCTTCCCGGTGGCGAACCCCATGATCGCGCCGACACTCATCTGCAGCGCAAACATGGGGAGAATCGAAACCCATGAGGCGCTGGATTTGCCCAGCAGCCCGATTACAGCCATCGTGAGGAACACGGCCATGGGATCGTTGCTTCCGGATTCCAGCTCCAGAAGAGGCGTCGTGCTGCCCTTGAGGCCAATGCGCTGAGAGCGTAGGACCGAGAATACGGCCGCCGCATCCGTGGAAGAAACGATGGAGCCGAGCAAGAAGCCTTCAAGCCACGAGAAATGGAGTACGATGGTCGCGAACCAGGTCACCAGGACGGCTGTAATTATGACGCCGACGGTCGCCAGGCTGAGGCCTTGCCACAGAACCTGAGACAACGTCTTCCGGTCTGTTTCCAGGCCGCCGGCGAACAGAATGAAGATGAGGGCGACAACGCCCAGAATCTGCGCCCGTTGCGGGTCATCGAACGGAATCCCGCCTGGACCCTCCGAACCGGCCAGCATGCCAACGGCGATAAAAAGGACGAGCGCGGGAACGCCAAGGTGGTTGGACGCCTTACTGGCCAGCACGCCCAAGAACAACAGGAGCGACGTGACGAGAAGGATATCCTCGATCATGATGGCAGCGAGCATGAACGTCCTCAGTCCCTCGCGGTGACGGCTATGGAGGTGAGGGCGATGGTGATGCTGAGGAGCGAGATGTGGAACAGTTGGCGCATTGGGGCCTCCGGCGGCACGGGCGATATGGGTTAAATGGTCGGCTCATGCTTGCACCATCGTGTCTCCAACGAAAGAAATAGATAGGTCGCCGCCGGATCAGATCCTTTCTACGATATGTCGTCTAGTGAACTCCATAGTCGCGGACATGCGCACGGAAATCCCGCAGACGATTCAAATCGTCATTGAGAATGTCGCTATCTCGCGGTGCCAGGCGGTTATCGTTCACCACAGTTCTCAGCGCGTTCACGACGTCGTCCAGTTCGCGCCGCCCGTATCGTCCACGAGCCAGCATCTCCTGGAGCTGATCCAACTGCTGCTTGGCCCGCGCAAGGCGGTACTGATCGCTGCCGAACGGGAAGGTGACCATCTGCACGTGGTCGAGATCCTCCCGGATTCGAGCGAACAGATGCATGCGCCAGGCATCGCCTCGGAACGCGTCCGCTCGATCATGGTAAAAGGCATCCCCATTGCGGTCAAATCCCGGACCATGATCGTCAGATCTGCGGTTACCTTCCCGGTCAAATCCGCGATCTCCCCGATCCTCAAACGGACGTGCCGCATTCCCCCACATGATGTCGAAGGTATAACCTTCCGAACCGCCACCGGGATCGTCAATGCGAACGATCGCCGCGCCGCCGTTACGAGGATCACGAACCAACTGCTGACGACCGCGTCCGTCGACGCCGGCAAAACGGAAATCGCCGGGATTCCGCGGCAAAGGTCCGGTGCATTCTAACCGCCGCCAACGGGGCGGGGAGCCCGCAAGATTCCGAAGGTTGGCGGTATCGCCGCTAATTTCCACTTCGGCGGCGTGGTCCACCACTACCTCAATGGTGCATTTCCCCCGACCTGGCGCTCCGCCTCCGACCAGCGTCATCCTGCGCCGTTGATCTTGGGCGTTCATGCTGCCAGTGATGGCCCCAAAGGCAACTACCGCAAGCAATAAACGTGTGTACATTAAAAATACCTTTCACTCCCGGTGCGCGCACACACTCTCGTGACTCAGGACTCGTGTCTTGAGTATTTGTTGAGCAAACTCAGCAGCTTTGTGGCCGCTTCAGGCGCTTTTACCCGCTGCATGACGATGTCGCGGTTATGCAATCGCTTCCCGTACAATTCTTGGTTCGCGTCCAGGTCGTTGCGCAGCGTAGCGCCGCCCAGAGAGACGCCCGCAAAAACACCGCGCGACCGCGACCACTCTAGAATCTTCGCAGTCAGTTTGGCGTCGGTTTGCGCGGAGCTTGTGCGGCCAACAGGTCCCGCCGCAACTTCCGCACTACCGCCCAGCGTGAACTTACTTTGCAAAAGCCGATCCATCCCCCGCTGATTCATGACCAGCATAATAACGTCAGTCTCCGAGCCGCCTGCCTGCCATCCGATGCTGCCACCTTCGATCCGCACCGCCGCAGGAGCTCCCCAACCGGAATTATTTCCGTTCCGGCAAAGAACGAAACCTTTGCCATACTTGCCGCCGATGATGAAAGCCGCCTTCTTCACACCGGGCACGATAACGATGCAGTGAGCGTCTTCAAGCAAATCCTGAGGGATACCCTGGTCGGGAGTCTGCATCACTTCTGAGAAGACAGTAGCCGCGTCGTCCAGACGCTCGATCGCCGTGTCGGCTCGCACCGAGATGCCAATAAGGGAAAGGCCGGAAAGCGCTATGACGCCCAAAGATCTGAGCACACTTGTAGCTAACTCCATCACGTTGAACCTCGATTCTTCCTATTTCTTTGTTAATTGCACCTGGCTAGGCGGCGCAGAAGGCGTACGAAGAGAACCACTCACGGCCTTCAGGTCGTGAAGCAGTCAAGTCATTCTTCGACTCGCAAATTGTTATTCACGCTAAAAGCCCCGTGCACGCCGTTGGCGGCGAGCCCAGCCAAATTCTTATCGCCATCATTGGCCACAACGCCTTCCAGCGTGATGTTCCCGTTCCTGACAATGATATGGATCGGGGGCACGGCGCTCAACTGATAACGTTGAAGTGGCGTTTTCGAATAGATGGCGCGATAGGCCGCCAAACGGACGCGGTCGTCGTTGGGCGAGAGCGGCAGGACCTCGATCTGGTTATCCACGCTCTCCAGGCCCTCGATCTTCTTAACCACATTCTCGGCGTCGCTCTTGAGCGTTGGCCGCGTCACCTGGCCGACCAACGTCACCTTCGGTCCGTCCACCCGGTAGGCGAGGTTGTCGAACACGCCATAATACGGCAACATGACGAGCTCATGACGAACTTCCTTCGTGATGCGTTCCATCGCCCTTTCAGACGTTTGGGCGGCGAGGATTGCTGCCATAACGATCATGCCCGGTACAAACAGTTTCTTAATCATAAGACCACCTCAATTCGAAAAATATGGTTCTACTACGGGGCCTCCGGCACTAACCGAAGCCACGACATCTAGGATTGTCGGATACGAACCGCTGCCCTTTGAGAGCTGCACGCGCGGCAGGCAGCAAGTCCTCAGCGGCGGATGCCTTCCGGACAAACGCGAGCGCGCCAGTCTTGAGCACTCGTTGCACGTTTTCCTCCCCTGCATCCGTGCTTATGAAGACGACCGCCATCGTTGACGACTGCCCCTTAAGCCGTCTAACTGCTTCGAGGCCATCCATAACCGGCATTACAACGTCTACGACAATCAAATCCGGGCGGAGACGTTCCGTGGCTTCGAGCAACGCCTGTCCGTCAAATACGCTTTTCACGACGTTCAACTCGGGCTCCAGTATCCGTCGAAGCAGCGGATGCACATCCGCGTGGTCGTCGGCAATGATCACGGTCGGTCGTCTTCGTTCAGTCGCCACTCTATGCTCTCTTGACTCAATCTAAACACGCATGAGTTCGGATGGGCCCTCGGGAAGCCACGAGGTTTTTGGAGCTATTTCAGCTTGATTCGGAGACCAAGCCGTGACGGGCGGCATAGCGGGCTAACTCGGCGGTCGTGCGTAGCCCGGTCTTGGCGACAACGTTGTTCTTGTGAAATTCCACGGTTCGGGGAGAAACATTCAAGACCGCCGCAATCTCCTTGATGATCTTGCCCTCAGCCAGCAGTTGCAAAACCTCCCGTTCGCGGCTTGTCAATCCGATGCCATCCTTGAGGTTGTCGGCGGGGTGACTCATCAAATTTTGCAGCACCTCATTTGCAATGCGGGGAGTGATGTAGGTGCGGCCCGCTAGGGCTTCGCGCATCGCCACGACCAGTTCCTCGGCGGCCGCATGCTTCAGCACATAGCCCGAAGCGCCCAGCCGGAAGGCTTGTGTCGCCAGAGCCACGTCGGGACTGGCCGTAAGGAAAACAAACCGTGTGCGGAAGTGTGCGCTTTGGCACTGGCGCAGCGCATCGAGGCCGTTCAGCAGCGGCATTGATATATCCGCCACCGCCACCTCCGGCTTGAGTCTCTCAATTTCCCCAATAAGCGCCCTGCCATCCGACACCCTGGCTACAATCTCGAATTCCGGCTCAAGTATCCGGCGTAATCCATCAAGGACGATCTCATGATCGTCGGCAAGTACGATTCTATGCTTCATTCACCTTTGCCTTTATGATCGGCAAGGGTACTTGGACGCTGAGCCTGGTTCCCGCATCCAGCATCGAGTCGATAGTAAATGAGGCTCCGATATGGCGCGCTCGTTCTTCGATACTCACAAGGCCGAGACCAGGGTTGATTTTCGACTTACCAACGTCAAATCCCTTACCGTTGTCGATAACAAACAGAGACAACCGGGTTCCACCCTCCCCCGCAAGCACCACGCTGGCCGTAGTCGCGCCCGAGTGCCGTGCCACGTTCCGGAGAGATTCCTGCACGATCCGGTAGAGGGCCAGCGCGATCGGCCGCGGGACGTCATCGGGCACGTTGCGCGCCGCAAAACTCGTTGAAATACCATGCTGGCTGGTGAACTCGCGGCAGTGCATCTCCAAGCTGGCAGCCAGGTCCGAGTGCTCCAGAATACTTGGATGAAGCGAATGCGAAAGCCTTCGAACATCGTCGGAAAGCTGGAGGATTTGGGTCTGGAGTCGACTTAACTCCTCATGCACATCCAAAGCCTCGGCCGCCGCTGGGTTTCGCTTCAGCAAGCCCAACGAGATTCCCAGAGTAGCGAGCCTCTGAGTAACGTCGTCATGCAACTCCCCTGCGATCCGGCGACGCTCTTCCTCCTGGGCAGTCATCACCTGGTCGGCAAGATCGCGGAGTTTCTCCCGCGCCCATTTCTCTTCGGTGATATCGCGCGCCGCGGCGCTGAGCCATGATGCGCCAGGAGCTGGGCGCCCGATTTTCCAGTGCAGCCAGCACCAACCGCCATCTTTGGTTCGGTATCGATTCTCAATGTCAACAACGGAACGGCCGTCGGGAAAATCCTGGAAGGCCGCTTTAGTTCGAGCTTGATCTTCAGGGTGTACGAACTCAAGGAATGGCCTGGAGCACAATTCCCGGTCAGACCAGCCAAGGAGCTGTACCATCGCCTGGTTGACGCTTCGGAACTTTCCATTTAGATCTCCGATACACAACGGGTCCAGAGAAAGACGCAACAAGGTATCCCGCTGCGTCAGCAGCTGCTTTGACCGCGCGGCAAGTTGACCGATTGCCAAGGCGATTAACAGGAATGCTATCAGGGCGACCAGGTGCTCGGGCTTTTCGATGTCGAATCCACGGGGAGGCAAAAAATAATAGTCGAAACCGAGGCCTCCGATAACGGCGCTCGTCAGCGCCTCCACTCTGCCCCACGCGGTCGCAAACCCAACGGAGGCCGCTATAAGCAGCAATGCCACCGTCGCATGGTCGACATGAGGCAGCCACAAGCAGGTCGCCAAAATCGCCAAGGTCAAGCCAGCCGAAATTGTGAGGTGCAAAACGAGCCGGCCCATCTTTCTCTCCCTGGGTCGCAGCGAGTCGAACACCGTATGCAGTAATGTTTCGGATCGTTCAGGATCAATTGGAGAAGGCTGATGAGATGACGATGAAGCCGCCATGGTTGTTCCTGGCCGAACGGTACCTGCCTTGCAACACTCAGGATACGACACTATTCCCGACTACAAAACTCGCAGTTTGCAGCGCCCGTACCTCGTGATAGTACGGGGTTTGCTGCGGCCGTTCGGGGTATAAACTTCAGGCTAGACGATGTGTACGTTTGGAATCACTCAAAAGGAGCATGACAAATGTTCAAGAGTCTCGAAGAACTGATGCGTTTTGGCGAAAGCGCCCGCCAGGTCCTATTGAAGTCAACGGCACGATGGACGGCGGCGGCTACGATAGCAGCGCTTTGGATACAGGCTTTCCTCTGTGGGTTCCTCCCCGCCGAATAGAGAAACTTTCGACTGGGAGAACAGGACTTTTCTGCTCATTGAGGTTGAACAAGGAGCAATGGGGAGATTTTCCGCCCGAGAAATATGCCGCCGTGGTTGGCGCCTGGAGCTAGAGGCTATGCAGCGGATGTCGAGCGAGGGCTGAAATACTGCTGAAGGAGAATGACAGCCATGACACGCGACACGGAGCGCGGAACTATTTTGCTAGTCGACGATAACGTCGAGGTCCGCGAATTCGTAAAGAGACTCTTGGAGGCCGCCGGGTACGACGTGGCCACGGCCGCTGACGGAGAAGAAGGCCTCCGTTTTTTCGAAGAGCACCAGTCGAGTATCATGCTACTGCTCACAGACGTGCTGATGCCAAAGATGAATGGCTTCCAGTTGGCCGATCGCGTGCTGGAAATGGATTCACAACCGCGGATTCTGTTCCTATCTGGCGACGTCTGGTATGGTTACCGGGGCTTGGAATGTATTGCGAAGCCTTTTCACACCACCCAACTGGTCGAGAGAGTGAGTCAAGTGCTGAACGCGAGCACCTACTCGGAAAGATCCGCATCGTCGGCGTGAGCACTCTGAATGAGCCGCGTCAACTTTGGAAAGGCATGCAGTTAATGACAAGAACCTATGCATCTTCGATAAAGACATGTCGCAGTCCGCGCACGGAAGAGACCGAGGCCCCAGCCGCGCGTGTGTATCGGATAAGAAAGTCCTTTGCGGCCGTACATTTCGAACACACAGGGAAGGGACGGATTGTTTTCCTGCCGCAGGGTGCGAAGCTGAGCGTCGTCGGATCGTCTTCCTGTTTCCGCGAAGGTTTCGAAGTCATGTATGAGAGGCAGCTTTACCATATTTTCAAAGCAGACTTGTTGGGGTCCCGGTCCAGCCCGATGAAATCGAGTCCAATCGAGTCCAGTCGATGCGAGACGAGGCAGAATATTCCTGCAGTGGGAGCTTGTGCTTAACGAAATGCTTAATAGAACGAGGTCATCCGGCAGAATCGTCTCAATCCACGAAGACCGTCGCGGCGCAACGACGTCCCACTCACCGATTCTAACGGAACGCAGATCAAACTCTCGTTATCCCTTGGACCTCAGAGTTAGCTTTCGCTTGATTTCCAGGGCGTCCCCTCTGTCTGGCGCGGGCCGTACAGTCAATTTGAGCGCTGCCGGCCTCCTGGTAGCCACACCAGGCGTAGTCTCGTGCGACGAGTTCAGCGCCGGTGCGCGGTTGGAGATCAACATTGAATGGCCTGTACTGCTCGATGGAAGAATTCCTCTCCAGCTCTTCGCGATTGGCCTGGTCGTTCGTCGAGGCGCAGCAAATTTTGCTGTCACATTTCAGCACCACCAATTCCGAACGATGGCAAAGCTCAAGACTGACGCAAGCCCGGTTAGTAAACACGGTTACCTGGCTGCAAGGACAACAACAGCCCATTTTGATTGCGATTGATTCAGATCCCTCGAATCGTCGCTTCCACCTTTAGGCTCATTCTTCAATTAGAAAATGCTGAATCAACGGCAGAAGGCTGATGCGATGACGATGAAACGGCCGTGGCGCGCTCTAGCTCGCCCTGGCCGGCATGATGGACAGGTTCCATTACCTCAAGCGCGTTGTCTGGCGTTAGTGCTGGCATTTGTCGGCGCAAAGATGCTCCTCACAGACTTGTACAAGATCTCTATTGGGGGCTCTCTGTTTATCGTCGTGGTGTTACTCACGGGTTCCATCGCGGCTTCGCTGATCCGCCCTCTGATCGAACCGCTGCAATTCAATCCTCACACCGGCTGCCGTCGGCACCCATGGGATGATCCGCCAGCGGAGTTCAAACCATGAGCCCGGCGAACGCGTCCGCGGCATGAATCTCCGAGCCGATCAGCAGCTTCGCCTGGCGGCTTGGTCGGAAAAAATCGTCGCTATGGATGAGTTCCATTTGTTGTGAAAGCCTTCGGTGATTCCGTTATCGCGGGTGAAGCGCCATCCAAAACTACCGATTTCGCGTGAAGGTGTTATGTTCTTAGATCGGTCTGGGATGGGCTTTGCCCCGTTGTTGGCGGAGAGCCCGCTATTGCCGGTGGATGAGCGCGCTCCGCTACGATTGGTAGGTCCATTGACTCATGGGGTTTCGCCATTCTCAGAATCATGTACACGCCAGTCTTCGGGCAGCTGGGAAATCCTACCCGATCTCATTGATTCTATTGGTCGGGGCGGGGCGATTTGAACGCCCGACCCCCTGCGCCCAAGGCAGGTGCGCTACCAGGCTGCGCTACGCCCCGACAGATGCTGCTCTCTTGATTCTAAACCACTCCTCCACTCGCCGCACTCATACGACCCGCAAAACTGCCCCAAGGCGAGCTAAGTTGAAGCGCTGGAATATCTTTTGCCCGATCAATCGCATCTATTTCTCACTACGCGGGTTACATGTTAAGCAGACGCCACGTCTCAATGTACTGGTGTGCTAAATCTAAAAGGAAGGGCCAGGAAACCTAACCTAATGAAAATTTGCGTTTTAGGCGGCGATGGTTACTGCGGCTGGGCCACAGCGCTCTATTTGTCCGCGAAGGGGCACACGGTGTCCGTGGTCGATAATTTCGTCCGGCGCCAATGGGACTTTGAATTAGGGGCCCAAAGCCTGACCCCCATCCAGCCCCTTAGTGACCGGCTGCGGGCTTGGCAGGAACTCACCGGAAAGTCCATCGAGCTGTTTACCGGTGATGTGAACGACTATGAGTTCCTGGCCGGAGTAATCGAGACCTTCGAGCCGGACGCAGTGGTTCATTTCGCCGAGCAGCGGTCCGCTCCCTACTCCATGATCGACCGCAAACATGCGGTATTTACCCAAGTCAACAATGTCGTTGGAACGCTGAACCTGCTCTTTGCGCTCCAGGAGCTGCAGCCTGAGTGCCACTTGGTCAAGCTGGGCACGATGGGGGAGTACGGCACACCGAATATCGATATCGAAGAAGGCTACATCCGCATCGAGCACAATGGCCGGTCGGACGTGCTTCCCTATCCCAAACAGCCGGGCTCGTTTTATCACCTCTCCAAGGTGCATGACAGCCATAACCTCATGTTCGCCTGCAAGATCTGGAAACTTCGGGCCACCGATCTCAATCAGGGCGTGGTATACGGAACCGTCACTGACGAGGTTGTGTTAGACGAAGCGCTGATCAACCGTTTCGATTACGATGACGTTTTTGGAACTGTACTGAACCGCTTTTGCGCCCAGGCCGCGACCGGGCATCCCTTGACTGTATATGGAAAAGGGGGACAGACTCGCGGTTTCCTGGATATCCGCGATACCGTTCGATGCGTCGAGATTGCCTGCCTGAATCCGGCTAAACCCGGAGAATGCCGGGTCTTTAACCAGTTTACAGAGCAGTTTTCAGTTCTCGAGCTGGCCGAAATGGTCCGGGCGGCAGCCTGGAAGCTGGGGCTGCGCGTCAATATCGAGCACCTTCCGGCGCCGCGCGTCGAATCGGAAGATCACTATTACAATGCCCAACACTCCAAGCTGATCGACCTTGGATTGCAGCCGCACTTTCTTTCCGACTCGTTGCTGGATTCGCTCATGAACATCGCCATTCGATATCAGGATCGCATAGACGCGTCGCTGTTTCTACCTCAAGTCCAGTGGCGGAATCCGCGGAACGAGCGTGCCCGGCCGTCCAAGGTGAGCGCCGCCCGGTCCGCGTCAGAAGTGGCATACTGATTTTGAGGCAACTCCTGAATTGTGTGGCATAGCGGGCTTTACCCATGGACATCGCGCCGCTCCGTCCGGCCGGATCCAGAGTGCAGTCGCAACCATCATCCATCGCGGTCCGAACCAGCAAGGCGTTTTTGAGTCCGAAGCCGTCTCGCTAGGCGCCGCCCGCCTGAAGATCATCGACATTGAGGGTGGAGACCAACCCATCGTATCCGAAGATGGCCGCACCGTCATCGTCTTTAACGGCGAGATCTACAATCACCTGGAGTTGCGCCGGGAACTGGAACAGCGTGGATATCGTTTCCGCTCCCACAGCGATACAGAAACGGTTTTGAATGCCTTCCTGGAGTGGGACACCGGCTGTTTCTCCCGCCTGCGCGGCATGTTCGCGGTGGCGCTGTGGAGCGAATCCGACCGCCGCCTGGTGCTGGCTCGCGATCGCATGGGGATCAAACCGCTGTATATTGCACGCCGCGGCGATGACTTGTACTTCGGCTCGGAACTCAAAGCGATCCTGGTCCATCCCGAGATCGAGCGCTGGCTGAGCCCGGATGGTCTGGATTGTTATCTGTCGCTGAACTATGTGCCCGCGCCGTGGACCTTGGTGCAGGGAATTGAGAAACTGCTTCCAGGCCAATGGTTGGAGTGGCGTCGTGGCGCCATCCGAACAGAACCCTATTGGAGACTGCCAAAGGACTGGACTCTTCCAACGGGCAGCCAAGAGCGCTGGACGCCTCAAACGGCCGAGGTGGAGTTGGATCGTCTGTTGAAAGAATCGGTTCGAGAACATCTGGTGTCCGACGTGCCGTTGGGCGTCTGGCTGAGCGGCGGCGTGGACTCGTCCAGCCTGGTACATTACGCCGCCCAGGCATCGAGTTCGCGCTTAAAGACCTTTTCCATTACCTTTCACGGCCGCAGCTTCGACGAGACCCGCTATGCGCAGCAAGTAGCCGAGTCTTATGGGACTGAGCACATCGAACTGGATCTCAATCCCGAACAGGATCTGCCGGCGGCGATTCACGAGCTCGCGTACTACTGCGATGAGCCGAATGCGGATTCGGGCGCGCTGCCGGTGTGGTTTCTCTCGCGGCTCACCAAGGCCAGTGCGACAGTGGCGCTCAGTGGAGAAGGCGCTGACGAATTATTCGGCGGATACCTGATGCAGCGCGCCACTCTGCTGGCACGTGAAGCTCGTAGATTGCCTCCCGCGGTGCTACGGGCGCTGCTGTCGGCAGCCCAACGCTGGCCGGTTTCGAACGATAAGATCGGTTTCGAATACAAACTGAAAAGGTTCCTGGAAGGCTGCGCGATGCCGCCGGCACGCGCTCATGTTTATTGGAGTGGGACATTTGACGACCAGCATCGGCGCTCTCTGGTTCAGTCCACGTTGCCGCCGGCCCTGGATCTCGTTTTGAAAGAACTCGCCGAAGCCGGCGACCACTTGCCGGCGTATCTCTGGTTCGATCAGAAATACTTTCTTCCGGATAATATCCTGACGAAAGTCGATCATACCAGCATGGCTCATGCGGTGGAAGTGCGGCCGCCGTTTCTGGATCATCGAATCGTGGAATTCGCCAGCTCCCTCCCGTCTAGCCTGAAAATTCAGGGCTCGCGGCAAAAGGTGATCTTGAAGAACCTCATGCGCGGCAAACTTTCACCGGCGATTCTAAACCGCAAAAAGGTCGGCTTTGATATTCCCACGCACGACTGGTTCCGCGGACCGCTCCGGCCATTGCTCGAGGAAGCCGTGGCATTCGCTTCCGCCGAACATAGCGAGTTCTTTCAGATCCCGCGCATCGAAGCTCACGTGCGAGCCCATCTCGAACGTCGAGCGAACTTGGGCTATCATCTGTGGGGATTAATGATATTGTTTTTTTGGATGAAAAAATGGGGAATCCAGACCAGGGTGCCGGAAGGACAGGCACGCCAGACGATGGAAAGCCTTTTCACTGTTACCTCATAGTGCTGCTGGTGGCCGCCGCGGTATACGCAGGCTGCATGCTTTCGCCTCCATCGCTGATGGACGACGTGGACGCAGTGCAGGCCCAGATCGCGCGCAATATGCTGGCGTCCGGCGACTATGTGACCGCCCGGCTGGATGGAGTTCCCTATCTCGAAAAAGCGCCGCTGATCTACTGGCTGATCGCGGGATCGTTGAAAATCCTCGGAGCGACCGACTGGGCCGCCCGTGTGCCGATAGTCCTTGCGGCTATTGCGCTGGCCTGGCTCACCACCGCGTTTGGGATCTGGGCCTTTGGCCGACGGGCAGGATTTTACGCTGGTCTGTGCATATCCACGTGCTTCGGCCTTTTTCTTTTCACCCGGATTCTGATTCCGGATGTAATGCTCACCGCCAGCATCGCGCTTTCCATGTGGGCGTTTCTCCGCGCCATCGACGAAGCCGAGCCACATCCACGCTGGTGGGCATTTGTGATGGCAGCGAGCCTGGGGACCAGCCTGTTGTTCAAGAGCCTGATCGGTGTGGTGTTTCCGGTGGCCGCGGCGCTGATTTATCTGGGCGTCACGGGGCAGATATTTCATCGCAAGATTTGGAAGGCCCTGCATCCCTGGAGCGGCTTGCTGGTGGTGCTGCTGATCGCCGCGCCCTGGCACATTCTTGCGGCGCTGCAAAATCCTCCCTATTTCGACCTGACCATGCGCAGCGCTCCCGGCGAATACCACGGCTTCCTGTGGTTCTACTTCATCAATGAGCAACTGCTCCGTTTCCTGAACATGCGCTACCCGCGCGATTATGACACCGTCCCGCGCCTGTACTTCTGGCTGTTCCACCTGCTGTGGCTGTTTCCCTGGAGCGTATATTTCCCTGCCATGGCGAAGCTCAGTTTCAAGCCGCTCGACCGCGCCGGCAAGACTCGCTTGCTGGCCCTGTGCTGGACCGGCTTCATCCTGGTGTTTTTCACTTTTTCCACCACGCAGGAGTATTACTCGATGCCCTGTTATCCGGCTCTCGCGTTGCTTTTGGGATCGGCGATGGCTGCGGGAGGAAACTGGATCCGATACGGCACACGCGTGCTGTGCGGGATATTCATCGTTGCAGCGGCGGCGGTGCTTACATTGTATTTCCTGGCGTGGAACCTGCCCAAGCCCGGCGATATTTCCTCCGCGCTCAGCTCTAATCCGGGCGCCTACAAGCTCTCGCTCGGCCATATGGAGGATCTTACGATCGCGTCTTTCGCCTACCTCCGGCTTCCGTTGATCGTGGCCGCGATTGCGTTTCTGTTAGGCGCGGCCGGAACTTTTCGCGCCAGAGGCCAGCGCGCCTTCCTGGCTGTGGCCCTGATGGCTATCTTGTTTTTTCAAGCAGCGCGTATCGCGATGGCAGCCTTCGATCCTTTTCTATCTTCGCGGCCGCTCGCGGAGACCTTGCGCCGCGCGCCTCCGGGAAAGCTGATCGTGGATCATCACTATTACACGTTTTCATCGATCTTCTTTTATACGAACCGCTCAGCGCTTCTGCTGAACGGCCGTTTTAATAACCTGGTGTACGGTTCTTACGCGCCGGGCGCTCCGAATGTGTTTATCGACGACGCACAATGGAAAATGTTGTGGCTTCAACCGGAGCGGTGCTATCTGGTCATCACGCGGGAAGCAGCCGAACGCCTCAAGAAGCTGGTGGAACCGGCGCTCCTCACTCGGGTCGCCGAGAGCGGCGGCAAGCTTCTCCTGACGAACCATGCAGGGGTCGAGTAGCCTGTAAATATGGCGACCGTGAGCGAGCTGTTTCTTGCGATCGCGGCCATTCCGTTTATTTACTACTTCATTGCGATCTATAGCTCCTGGCGCTATTTTCACCAACCAGTCAGTGCGTGCGACGAGTCATTCACTCCCCCGGTCAGCATCCTGAAACCGATTCGAGGTCTCGACCCGGACGCCGCCGAAAACCTGGCCAGCTTCTGCCGCTTGGATTACCCGCAGTTCGAAATCGTTTTCTGCGTCGATCCCGACGACCAAGCGGTCCTGTCGGTCTTAACGAAACTCACCGCCGATTTTCCGCACTGCCGCATCCGGATACTTTACGGTTCCGGACGCGTCGCAACCAACGACAAGGTCGCCAAGCTGGCCCGCCTGGTGAGCGACGCCGCGCACGAAGTCGTGGTCATCAGCGATAGCGATGTGCGCGTGCGTCCCGACTATCTCCGGAAGCTCACAGCTCCGCTGCGCGATCCCAAAGTAGGAGCCGTGACCTGTTTCTACGTACCAACCGAGCTCGGCAGCCTGACCGATCACCTGCAGACCGTCGGAATGATGTCCGATTTCTACGCCGGTGTTTTAGTGGCCTGGCAACTGGATGGAATAAAGTTCGCGCTGGGTCCGACCATCGCCACCACGCGCGCTCGGCTCAATGGATTTGGCGGTTACCCGGAGCTTGAGAATCGGCCGGCCGACGACTTGCTGGTGGGCCGCCTCATCGCCGAACAGGGCTACGAAGTCGTGCTGCTCAGGTACGCCATAGAGACCGTTTGTGATTATGCGTCGCTCCGAGATTTGCTGCACAAGCGGCTGCGGTGGATCGTGGTCATGCGGCACATGCGCCCCTGGGGACATCTGGGACTGCTGCTGACTCAGGGATTGCCATGGTCGCTGGCGGCCGTAGCAGTTCATCCCTCGGCGGCGGTCGCCTTGGGCTACTTGGGCGGCTATCTCGGGTTACGGATCGCAATGACCTGGATTATCGGGATCCACGGCCTCCGGCAGCCGGGCTTGTGGAAGGATATCCTGCTGATTCCGGTTTGGGATGCGGTAGCGTTCGCCATCTGGCTGACCAGTTTCGGCCGCAACAGCATCCGCTGGCGCGGCGCCGACTATTACATTCGAGACGGGCGCCTGGTTCCAGTGGCTCCGGCTCGGGCGGGCGATTGAGCCGGGAGGGCAAATTGGTAGACGTACAGATTTCTAATGGAATACTGGAGCTGCGTATGCGTGGATTGGACAAGCTCTGGGCGTTCAAAAATTCTATCCAGATTCCTCTGGCATCGATAGAAACCGCTCGTACCGATGCCGAGCGAGCGCGCGCCGGACCGGAAGGAGTCCGCAACCCCGGGACCAGCATCGCGGGCGTAATCAGGGCTGGAACTTTCACTGCCGGAGTAAATCGAACATTCTGGGACGTTCACAATCCGGACCACGCCATAAGCATCAAACTCAGAAACCCTCAGGATTTTTTCGCCGGGATTGAGGACCGGTATGACGAATTTATCGTAGAGGTCGAAAATCCGGCTGATACTGTGGAGCGGATCAATCGCGCGCTGTCACAAGCGAAATAAGAGCCCTACCCTCCAACCAGCACGACGCCGGCCAGCACGGCCAAGGCGCCCGCGGCTCTACGCGCGCCGATCCGCTCGTGCAAAACAAATTTTGCCAGCACGGTCTCCAGGACGAAACTTGCCGAAGAGGCCGGCACGGCGAAACTAAGCGGCTCGGTTTGCACCAGGGCCATAAACGAGAAAAATGATACTGCGTTGCAGGCCACGCCTAGGATCAGCAATCGGCATTGGGCGATGGTGTGCAGCAATCGCGCGAAACCGCGCGCGCTCACGGATTGCTCGCCCGCCCGCTTCATTTCATGGCTCTGCAGCAGATCGCTCAGCACCGTCGCCGCCACCATCACCATCACCAGGATCCACTTCATTTTGGATCCTCCGCCGATGGAGTAGTATTTCGCGAAGTGGTTCCCACCAATATGGCGCCCGCAAAGATCAGCAGCGTCCCTAGCCACCGCTGGCCCGTGACCGTTTCGTGCAGGAACACCTTCCCGAGGAACACCGCGATCACGTATCCGATGGCCGTAACAGGCAGCACAAAACTCAGGTCCGCCATGCTGAGCAGCGCCATTCGCGTTAACAAGGCGAGGATCAGGGCCGCGATTCCGATTGCAACGGACGGGTTCAGCATGGCCCGCAAGTAGAGCGCGGGGTTCATCGACATCCTCTCGGGAACCTGTTTCATCCCCCAGGCCATCCAGGAATTTCCGCCGGCCTTTAGCGCCAGGAAAAAAAGCAGAACGAAGTAAGTTTTGAGAGCCGGGCCGGGGGAGTGTCGTGGGCCGTCCATCACCCCGTTGATCCGTGGATTGAGATTCGTCATCCGCCTGCGCGCCGCAGAAGTTTCTCAGCCTCTTCGCGGGGCGGGTCGTCCGGAGTCAGGCTGGCGTGCAGATATTGCTCCAGGAGCCTACGGGCCTGCTCCAGGTTGCGACGGTTCTCGATATTCACTCTGGCTTCCGCAAAAGCCACCCGGGGCAGGCTGGGCGCTAGTTTCCTGGCTTGCTCGAACAGCACGTCGGCTTCCTGAAGACGCCCACGTTTGGCGACGTAGCGCGCCACATCTACAATCCGGCCGGCTTCGCTGGGCGCCAGCTCCATGGCTCGGCGCAGATGGGCCTCGGCCGCGGCGTAATCTTTCGCTCGGTCGGCGAGTTGAGCTTCCTCAAACTCATATTCGGCGGGCCGCTCTCGAGCGATAGTCTGGGCGCTAGCCGCGGCTTTTTCTAATCCGCCGCCCAGAAAACCGGGTGCATTAAGGTAGAAATCGAACAAATCGTTCCGGGCTTCGCGGTTGTGCGGATCCAGTGCCACTGCTGTTTCGAAACATTGGCGAGCTCTGGACGCATGCACGCCGGCCAGCAGCCAGCCGCCGGTTTCGGCGCGACGTCCCCACGCGCGGCCGAGCCAAAGCTCGTATTCGGAACGGTTAGGAGCGCTTCGAAGAGCCTTCTCGAAGAGTTCGATGGCTTTCTTATAGTCGCCGAGCATGAAATAATTCTTGCCGCTCAGAAGATAATCGCTGGCATCGGGGGCGGGATCTGCCGCCAGAACTTGCAGTGAGTTTGCGTAATCCGTGCGTTGGTAAAGCGCACTCGCCCGGTCCACGACTTCCGGAGAAGCCCCGGCGGTGACAACCAGAAGCAAGAGGCCGCTCAAAGTACGCATTATGCAGAATGATCCCCGTTCGCAGGGCAACTCCAGTGTATCGTATTGAAACTGTTTGGCTAGACCGAAGCCCTTGCTAACCCGGGCGACCCGTGCCATACTGGGCCACCACACAACTAAGAGCCTCGTCGCAATTCCGTATGCGCAGGGCGTGCTCTTCCTTCCTGGTAGAGGAGTGAGCTATGTACGAGGTACTTTGTGCAGACGATTTAATTGCGGCCCTCCATGAGCTGGACGCCGCAAAAGCACTGGTACGCGTGAGGGAAGCCGAACTTCGTGCCGCGGTTCCGGCACCGTCGCAGAAGGGTTGTTCCCCTAAAGCCTTACATATCTTCGAGGCGAAGGCGCGTAAGGTGAATGTAGCCACCAAGCGCTACCTTGGTGCTGTCGGTGTGTTCAATGCCGCCTGCCAGAAGAGCCGCAGCCAGCCGGTAGAAGAACCAGCGCTTCAGCAGGCTCCCTTGATCGGGTGATTTCACCCAGCGGCTCCGGACTTTGCCCCAATTTTCCGGGAACAGCTCCAGAAATCGACTCACCTAAGTTATTGATAAACCCAGCGCGACTGCGCGGAGCATGATCTGCTAGAGAGAGAGGAGAGCCATGTGTCTATGAACAAAGCCGCTTTCATCCTCTTAGTCTTGATTATGGCCGTGACGTCGAGCCTTCTGGCGATGATCGCCGATGCCGACGCGCGGCGCGGCGCGGACTTCTTCCAATCCCAAGGCTGTGTAAACTGCCACGCGGTGAAAGGGTCTGGAGCAGGCAAGGCGCCTGATCTGGGCCGGCGGCTCGACCGGGATTACACTCCAGCCGGTATCGCGGCCCGCATGTGGAACCATGCCCCGGTAATGTGGGCCGCAATGACTAAGGAAAACGTTTCAATTCCGAAGGTCACTCCCGACGAAGCGGCGGATCTGTTCGCTTATTTCTACGCCGCTCGTTACTTCGAAAGGCCGGGCGAAGCCGAGCGCGGCAAGCGATTCCTGGAAGAGCAGCGGTGCACCGAATGCCATTCGATCAATGGTGTGGGCGGCACCGTAGGACCTCCGGTGGAAAAGTGGGAATCTCTGGCTGCCCCGATTGTTCTGATCGAGCAGATGTGGAATCACCAGACGCAAATGCACAACGCCATGGCAGCGCGAGGCATTCCGTGGCCGAAGGTGACGTCGCAGGAGCTGACCGATATGCTGGTGTATCTCCAGAATCGGCCGCAAACGCGCGGAACGCAGCAATTCCTGTTGTTGCCGCCTCCCGCTCAGGGTGAGACACTCTTCCGTGAAAAAGGCTGCGCCGATTGCCATAATGGCGCCTTGGCTCTGGAGAATCGTTTGGGAGACAGCACTCTGACCGATGTCGCCGCCGCGATGTGGAATCACGCGCCTCAGATGCGTCAGCCGCCGCCGGAATTGACCACCACCGAGTGGCGCCAACTGATCAGCTACGTTTGGGCCAAGCAGTTTTTTGCCACGCGGGGCGACGGCACGAAGGGCCATAAGGTCTTCGATTCGAAAAAATGCGCCGTCTGTCATAACGATGCGGGGTCCGGAGCCCCCAGTTTATCGAAGCCGGCAGAACCGTACTCCGCCATCAGCATGGTGTCGGTGCTGTGGAGGCATGGTCCAGCCATGCTGCGGATGATGCAGGAGAAGCACATCGCCTGGCCGCAGCTTACACAGAGCGAGATGGGAAATTTAATTGCGTATCTGAATTCGCGTTAATCGCTTTGCGCCGCGATCCAGGCGCTCAGACCAGATCGTAATATTCGCCATAGTCGATCGGGACGTCGAGAACGAATGGCGCGCGTTCAGTCAGAGCTTTTTCCGCGCAAGACTTCGCTTCAGCGATGCTGCTAACGCGCTGCCCGGCGATTCCGAAAGAATGCGCGATGGCCGCGAAATCCGGTGGAGTGAAATCCACTCCGTAGGCGGGGAATCCGCGGCGTTCCTCGCTCACGCGGATCAGGCTCAGGCTGCGATCCGAGAGAACCACAATCAGAATCGGGAGCGCGAGCTCGCGGATCAACACCAGGTCGTGCAGCATCATCAGCATTCCGCCGTCGCCGGCCACGGCCATCACGGGCTTTTGGGGATGGCACAACTGCGCAGCGATGGCGGCCGGGACTCCGAAGCCCATGCCGGAAAGTCCGTTGGACATGAAGAATGTTCCTGGCTCGTACGATCGCCAGAACTGGCCCATGACCAGCTTGTGCGAGCCGACGTCACAGGTCGCGATCCCGTCCCGCGGGAAGATCGACCGCAGTTCTTCGATGAGCCGCAGCGGCGAGAGGCCGGAGCGCGCCTCGCGTTGGGGAAGACTCACGCGCCAGGGCTTTGGCGCCGGATTCAACGAAGCAACCAGCGCGCCGATATCGCCGATCGCTTCGAGCGGCCGGTATCGGCCTTCCGCCATCGACGCCGAATCGAGAGCGACCACGTCGACATCCACGAACCAGGTTTTATCGCACTCCACCGGGTCGAAACCGATGCCAATGACGAGATCGGCGCTCTTGATGATTTCGACGATATCGCGGTCGATCGCCATTCCCGACGCCACACCGGCGAATAGCGGATGATCCTCGCTCGCGATGCCCTTGGCTTTGGGCGTTACCAGGAACGGCGCTTGCAGCTTGTCGATAAATGCTCGGATCGCCGGAGCGGCGGCGGGCGTTGCTCCCAGGCCGATGAGGACCAGTGGTCGCGCAGCGGCTGCGATGCGGCTCATGATTGCATGCACGTCAGGTGCGGCGCTGGGCAGGTCGATGGCTGCTTGTCTCGGCTGCTCGTGGTATTCCTGCACGGCGAGATCGCTGGCCAGCGCGATGTGAACCGGACCGGGTCGAGGCGCTGCCGCCAGATCCATGCTTTGTTCGACCAGCGCGACTGTATCGTCTGAACCAACCGCGAATGATCCTTTGGTGATCGGCGCGAATAAGCGATCGAGCGGCACGCGCTGGTGCGTCATCGTATCCATCGCAGCGCCGGGGATCTGCGCCGTCACTGCCAGCATTGGCGCGCGGTCGAGCCAGGCATTTGCGACGCCGGTTACCAGATTGGTTGCGCCGGGACCGAGCGTCGAAGCGCAGACACCCGGGACACCGGTGATCTGCCCGACCACCTGCGCCATCCACGCTGCGCTGGCTTCGTGACCGGTCAGCAGAAACCGAATGCCTGCGCGGCGGCAGGCATCGATGAACGCGACAATTTCGCCGCCCGGTAATCCGAAGAGATACTGAACTCCGCGCCGGGCCAGACTCCTGGCCATCGCCTCCGCATGATTTGGCACGCGTTTATTCCGCGGTGGCCGCGGGGGTCGCCACGGGCTTTGGAAAATCGTTGAAGTGCAGGATCGAGTTGGCCAGCATGTTGAACTCGCCGAGATTCTGCCAGCGATAGCAGGGATTGGTCGCGAACAGCAACACTCGTCCTTGCCCGACGGGCACGTCGACGATCGCGGGCCGGCCGCGCGTTTCAGCGACGCCCTTCATGAGCCCGCTCAGCACGGATTTGTCCGTCCCGGGAAATTGCGCCAGTACCCACTTCTTTCGGTCTTCCTGCGGAAGCCGCAGCAGCGGACCGTTGGCATAGCGCACGGGCACGATCTTCTGCGTATAGCCGTAAAAGATCGGATGCATGGGCTTCAGGATCTCCGCTTCGACAATTGGGCCTGGCGCATAGAATTGCGGCGTCGGGCGCGCGGCATCGACAGCTTGGGTGATCCCGTATTCGGCTGGGAAATAACTCGCGCCGCCGAGAGTGATCAACACGCCGCCGTCTTTGACGAACTTGTCGAACTCGACGACTCCAGGAAGTCCCATGCCACC
>Ga0210401_10001753_pt1 | contig 24753 bp, 17 predicted proteins | sample IncBWH32MmetaG_FD_150866 | JGI IMG/M metagenome (GOLD analysis project Ga0210401, IMG submission 150866) | Forest soil microbial communities from Barre Woods Harvard Forest LTER site, Petersham, Massachusetts, United States - Inc-BW-H-32-M | ecosystem: Environmental > Terrestrial > Soil >... | reverse complement strand
ATCGCGCCGCGCGCCGCCAAATGCAGCGGTGAAATCGCCTTCGGTCAGCGCGTCCAGCAGCGATTTCGTTTTCAGCAAGCCGCAGCATTTTTGTGTGCCCAGCACGAACGGATTTGCGCCCGCGTCGAGGGCTTCCTGATTCTTGTGAACGATCAGTTCCGCGCCAATCTCCCGCGCGTAGCGATCGCGAAACTCGACCATTTCCGGAAATTTGTAGCTGGTATCAATGTGCAGCAGCGGAAACGGAATTTTCCCAGGAAAGAATGCCTTCTGCGCTAGCCGCAGCATCACCGAGGAATCTTTCCCGATGGAATACAGCATCACCGGCCGCGCAAACTCCGCCACCGCTTCGCGCAGGATGTGAATGCTCTCCGCCTCCAGCACCCTGAGGTAATTGATCTTCTGCGGCGTCAAGAGCGCAGACCGCTCGCCGCTATTGGTTGAGGACGTGTTCACAGCTTCCTTGGATGTGTCAGCCATCGACGTTGATTCCTGCTGCGCGCTTCTGAGGGCCCGCTGTCTGCCCTAAAACAACAAAACCCACCACCCAGGTCTTCCGGTGGTGGGATCGTGATGCTCCAGCGTACTTAACTTACTTTAAATTCAGTGCATTGCCCACCCTGGCAGAAAGCCTACCCCTTGGCTGCGGCACATCAACAGCGAACTAGGTACCCCGCAGAATGGATTATGGTTTTCACACTACTCAGATTACCTGAACGCGAATCACCTCGCAAGGCGAAACCTTCGCGTCCAATCCGGCTCCAGTTCAAATGAGGAATAGCGTGATCGAAAATTGAACAATATCTCGTAATACTGGTATGAATCGCTATCGGAAAGCACCATCCAGCCGCCTTCTGGCTTTGTCGTCAAAAAGAGATAACGGATCGGCTGGCCATCGGGCGGCGGTCCACCATCCACGGAAATTTCAGTTCGGACGACCATGGCATCGCGCAATCCGTGCGCCGAGAGTGACACGAATTCGACCTGGGGCAATACGGCCGGTACCTCCGGCGGTTGGGCTGGCAGACCCGCGCGATAATCCGCGACTAGCTTCGCCATGGCCTTCGGCCCCCTCCCCGTGTAGTCCTTGACGAGCCAGGTTCGGAGCGCCTCTTGCCCGCCATCGCTTACGGTTTGAAAACGCGAATAGAAGCGGTAGCCACTCAATCCCACAATGAGCAGTGCCACTACGATCGCCTTCCAGCCCGTCAACTCGATGCGGGTTTCCGCCATTGCACGCCTCTGAAGAGCAAAGGAAGTGTGATTAGGGCTATTTTCCCGCATTTTCGGAATTGCCCGGCACCGACGTGGCTCGCGGGACTCTATCAGTCAATAGCGGCAAGGTGGAAACATCGCTCACGAGCGGAAGGTACTTCCGGGAAATACGCCTTGACACAAATGGAAGGCCTACGTATACTTCTCTCGCTGGACACGTGGCGATTTAAGGCAACTTGCTCCACGTAAAAAACTGCTAAAGAGTCGGACGAGCACTCAGACAGAGTTTTGAGCCCTCCCCCTCTTTGGCGCGGAGGGTTTTTCATTTTAGCCCCTCACGCGCCGCCAACCTGCGGCAGTTTACCAGCCAAAAATCTGGACCTGATTCGCCCACTTCGCCATCTTATTGGTTTGCGGGCCGATCGCAGGAGGCCAAATGGCCGAACATTATCAGTTGAAGTGCCGGGAATGTGGGAAGCTCTGGGGAAATCAGGCGCGCTCATTCTGCGACGAGTGCCTCTCGCCGCTCGAAGTGGTTTACGATTTGGACGCCATTCGCCCCGTCTTCACTCGCAAGAACATCGAAGCCGGACCTACAAACCTCTGGCGCTATAGCGCCCTGCTTCCCCTCCCTGAAGACTATCAGGGCACAGTCCCAGCGGGCTTTACGCCGTTGGTGCAGGCACGCCGCCTCGGGAAGATACTCAACACGAAAAATCTCTACCTCAAAAATGACGCGGTGTGCTTCCCTACCCTCTCTTTCAAGGACCGAGTGGTGGCGACTGCGCTCGCAGCGGCGCGGCGTTTTGGTTTCCAGGTGGTGAGCTGCTCTTCCACAGGCAATTTGGCAAATGCCGTTGCCGCGCAGGCTGCGCGCGAAGGCTTCGACGCGTGGATTTTCATTCCCGCCGACCTCGAGGCCGCCAAAGTAACCGGGACGCAAGTCTTCGGCGCAAAGTTGGTCCGGATCGCGGGCAACTATGATCAAGTGAACCGTCTCTGCTCGCAGATCGCGGAAAAATTCCGCTGGGGATTCGTGAACGTGAATCTGCGGCCATACTATGCTGAGGGCTCGAAGACCGTGGGCTATGAGATCGCCGAGCAACTCGGTTGGCGCCTGCCGGACAACATCGTTTGTCCGATGGCCGGAGGCTCGCTAATCACCAAAATAAGAAAATCGTTCAATGAACTCATCGCGCTGGGCCTGGTCGAGGAAAAGAAAGTGAAATTCTTTGGCGCCCAAGCGACCGGCTGCTCGCCGATTTCAGATGCCGTCAAGCGCAAGCTCGAACAATTCGAGCCGCAAAAACCCGCTACCATCGCGCGGTCGCTCGCCATCGGAAACCCCGCGGACGGCTATTACGCTGCGCGCTCGATCCGCGAAAGCGGCGGCTGGGCAGAAGACATTTCCGACCCGGAAATCGTCAAGGGCATTCAACTGCTCGCCGAAACCGAAGGAATTTTCACGGAGACCGCCGGGGGGGTGACCACCGGCGTCACACAGAAATTACTCGAGCAGGGATACATCAACCCGAGCGAGACGACGGTCGCTTGCATTACCGGTAATGGCCTGAAAACGATTGATGCAGTTTCGCAGGAGTATGCCCTCACGCCCGCGATCGAGCCACGCCTCACGGTCTTTGAAAACTTCGTCAACGACCGCCTGGCCGCCGTCGCGGGCAATTAGGGGCAGTGCCCGGGAACGCCATTCTCCTGAATGGCGTCGTGAAAACCGCCAATCGGGAGATGGGCGTTCCCGGGATTTCAAAGCTGCGAGTCAGGAAAACTATCGTGATGAAAATTACAGTCGAAATTCCCTCAGCGCTGCGGCGGTTCACCGACGGCGTGCAAACGATTGAATGTAGTTCGGAAACGCTGCCGGACTTGCTGGGCGAAATCGAGCAGCGCTTCCCCGCGATCAATAAACATCTGCGCGATGACGCGGGTCAGGTCCGGCGCTTCGTCAACATTTACGTCAACGAGGAAGACATTCGCTTTTTGGGCGGGAACAATTACAAGTTTCGCGAGGGAGATCGAGTGCTGGTGGTCCCCTCGATCGCCGGCGGATCGCCTGCCCATCCGCCAGCCGTGCTTGCAAGTGCGTGTGGATGAGGCGGATACGCCGCGGACAGGATCAGCGGGACATCCGGCTGGGAAGTTTGGCTTGACAAATTCAGTGGCTGATTTAAGCTGTAATAGAAATGATAATGCCGATTCTCAAGGGAATTACGACTACCACGCGCACGCCCAAGTGTACTGGGGCGGCGCGGACCCCCTTGGGAGCCAAGGATACGCAAGCGAAGTAAAGCATCCTTCCAGCTCTTAATCGCGGCCCGCGAAGCCAAAAGCTCGCGGGCGTTTTTGTTTTAGGGCTCGATTTCCGGGAAAGGCTGAAGAGGAAAGAATGAGCGCAACAGCACAACAAAAAATAGATGCCGTGCAAGCCGGCTCGGAAAACTGGAATGCCGAAGAAGTCGTGCGCTGGGGTCTGGCTGAATTTCATCCGCAGGCGGCCATCGCCTCAAGCTTTGGCGCGGAGGACGTAGCGCTAATCGATATCGCAGCGCGGGTGCGCCCGGACATCCGCGTGTTCACGCTCGACACCGATTTTCTATTCGCCGAAACCTATGAGTTGATCGAAAAGATCGAGCAAAAATATGGAATTCGCGTGGAGCGCGTGAAATCGCTGTACACGCCGGAACAGCAGGCCGCGCAGATCGCGCCGAAACTCTGGACCATCGATCCGAACCAGTGCTGCTCGTTGCGCAAGGTTGAGCCGCTCAAGGCGAAACTGGCGGGACTCTCCGCCTGGGTCACGGGAATCCGCCGCGATCAGGCGCCGACCCGTGCAAACGCCAAAAAAATCGAGTGGGACAAATCCTTCGGGCTCGTGAAATGCAATCCGCTGGCGGACTGGACCTGGGAAAACGTGTGGGAATACGTACGCGATCACAACGTGCCCTATAACCCGCTGCACGAGCAAAACTATCCGAGCATCGGCTGCGTGCAGTGCACTCGCCAGGTGCAGCCTGGAGAGGACCCGCGCGCGGGGCGCTGGTCGGGATTCGCGAAAAAAGAGTGCGGCCTGCACGCGCCGGAGTAGAAACAGAGGTTGGAGGCTTGAGGTTGGAGGTTGGAAATCTGGAATTCCGAATTCAGATCTGAAATTTGAAATTGAAGAGCCGGAATCTAAGACCGGAGATTTGAAGTTCGACATTTGAAATTTCGAATTTGAGATTCAAGTTGCACTAGGAATGACGATGAGTTTGTTTCCGATGTTCGTGAAACTCGAAGGGCGCCGAGCCCTTGTGGTCGGCGCCGGATCCGTCGGCGAAGCCAAGATCGAAAACCTGCTCGCGACGGGCGCCTCTGTGCGGGTAGTTGCGCCAAGGGCTACGGCACGCGTGCTCGAGTGGGCGCGCGATGGCCGCATCGAATGGGACGCGCGTGAGTACAGGCCCTCTGATTTGGGGGGCATGTTCCTAGTGATCGCCGCAACAGGGTCTCCCTCACTGCACGATGAAATTTACGCGGAAGCGCGAAGCCGGGGGGTGCTCTGCAACTCCGTGGACGAGCCGGAGCGTTGTGACTTCTACTTCCCCGCTGTCGTGCGCCGCGGCGAATTGCAGATCGCGATTTCCACTGGGGGACTTAGCCCCGCGCTCGCGCAGCGTTTGCGCAAGGAACTCGAACAGCAATTCGGTCCGGAGTGGGAAGAGTGGGTCGCGCAGCTCGGCCGCACACGCGAGGAATTACAGAGCATTCCAATGCCGCCGGAGCAACGCAAACGCTTGCTGCACCAGTACGCGAGCCTGGACCCGAAGCCGCAGTGATAGAAGGTGTCAGTTTGCAGGGTGCAGGTGACAGGTTTAAGTGGCACAGGCACTCTTGCCTGTGCGGGTTTTGCTGCACTTATGTTGGGCGCACAGCCAAGAGTGGCTGTGCCACCGGGACGATCTGGAGCAATTGAGAAGATGGCTGGCAAAGTATATCTCGTGGGCGCGGGGCCGGGCGATCCGGAGTTGCTTACGCGCAAAGCGTGGCGCGTGCTCCAGTCTGCCAACGTCGTGCTGCACGATGATCTCGTATCACAGGAAGTGCTGCGGGTTCTTCCACCCTCGGCGCAGCTTGTGAACGTCGGCAAGCGTTGCGGGGCCAAGAGCATCTCACAGGATGAAATAAATGCGTTGATGGTGCAGCTCTCGGGCGAAGGAAAACTTATAGCGCGACTCAAGAGTGGCGACCCTCTCCTGTTTGGCCGCGCCGGCGAGGAAATGGAAGCCCTCCGCCGTGCTGGTATCGACTTCGAGGTGATTCCGGGAGTTACGGCTGCGCTGGGTGCGGCGGCCTCGGCGCGAATTTCTCTTACGGATCGCCGACACGCCTCGCGGGTCGTATTCGTCACTGCGCATCGGGAAGGCGGGACAGGACTCCGCAACGAACGGCACGTGGCCGCCGACACGACCTACGTCATCTACATGCCCGGACATCGCTACGCCGAACTTGCCGCCGAATTGCAGGCAGCGGGAATTGCAGCGGAGGTTCCCTCCGCTGTCATTTCGCGCGCGACTACAAAAGACGAAACGATTTTCCGCACAACGGTGGGGAAACTTGCGGATTGCCCCGCCGCGGCTTCGCCCTCTCTGATTGTCGTGGGTGTCGTCGTGGGAGCGGGCGCTGAAATAAATGTGCAGACCCGAGAAATTGACGATACGCTGAACGAAGAAGTCTTGCAGCTTGCTCTGCAGCATCCATACCACGATCTCAACGGGAGGGGCGGTGTCGAATAATCGTGTACGAGTCGGAATTCTGGGCGCGACCGGGATGGTCGGCCAACGTTTTGTCCAGATGCTCGAGAATCATCCGGAATTCGAGATTACCGCTTTGGCGGCGTCGGATCGTTCGCAGGGAAAACCGTACGGGGAGGCGTGTACGTGGCGGCTGGTGGGCGACATGCCGTCCATTGTGAAATCGATGGTCGTGCAGCCGCCGCAGCCGCCGCTCGATTGCGATGTTGTGGTCTCTAGTTTGCCTTCGGATGTGGCGCGCTCCTCAGAAGAAGCCTTTGCGAAGGCGGGTTACCCCGTTATCAGCAACGCTTCTTCGTTCCGCATGGACAAGGACGTTCCTCTCCTGATTCCCGAAATCAATTCCGATCATTTAGAAGTGCTGGATCGGCAGAAAAGGGAGCGCGGCTTCTCAACGGGCTATATTGTCACAAATCCGAATTGCTCGACAATCATCATGGCGCTCGCGCTCGCACCCTTGCACGCGAAATTCGGAATCGAAGCGGTGATCGCGACCACCCTGCAAGCAGTTTCCGGTGCAGGCTATCCCGGCGTGCCCTCGCTTGACGTCGTGGACAATGTGCTTCCCTTCATAGACGGCGAAGAACCGAAGATGGAAAGCGAGACGCGGAAAATTCTGGGCCGCCTTGGGAATAACTCGTTTGAAAACGCGCCCTTCCCCGTAAGCGCGCAATGCCATCGCGTGAATGTGGCTGACGGCCACATGGTCGCGGTGCGCGTAAAGCTGGCGAAGCGTGCCTCGATCGAGGAACTTCGTGAGGCACTGGCGTCGTATCGTTCGGTTCCCCAGGACCTGAAACTGCACTCAGCGCCCAAATATCCGGTCCTCGTGCGAGCCGAAAAAGACCGGCCGCAACCGCGCATGGACCGTGATGCCGGCGGCGGCATGAGCGTCACCGTCGGGCGGCTCTTTCCGGACAGCGTGTTCGATTACCGCTTCGTTGTTCTGGGGCACAATACGATTCGCGGTGCGGCCGGCGCGGCCATCTTAAACGCGGAATTGCTCCGCGCACGCGGCCTGCTCCATGGAAAATCTGCCCGCGAGAGCGCGGCCCCTGTCGAAGCGAGAGTGCGATGAGCCGTCCGATCCAGGTGATGAAATTCGGCGGCACTTCAGTGGGGGATGCCAACCGAATCCGCAGTGCAGCGGCGATCGCAGCGGAAGCATCCCAGCAGCGCGCAGTCGTCGTGGTGGTCTCCGCAATGTCCAGTGTGACGAACACACTGATCGCAGCAGCCGGAAAAGCAGCGGCCGGCGACGAAGCTGCGGCCGAAGCGCTGACCAAAGCGCTTCAGGACAAACATCATGCGGCCATCAGTCTTCTGATTTCAGATCTTGAAAACAGGCGCCAACTTCTCTCTGAAATCGACGCGTTGATCGAGCGCGCCGCGAATTATTGCCGCGGCTGCTCGCTCCTTGGTGAACTCTCGCCTCGCGCGCTCGACGTGATCGCCGGCACGGGGGAACGCCTCACCGCAAGAATGGCTGCGGCGGTGTTGCGTGAAAAGGGCATTCGCGGCGTCGCTTTTGACGCGACCGATTTAATCGTGACCGACGAAGTTCACGGCGGCGCCCGGCCACTGGCCGACTCAACGCGAAAGAAAACGCAGGCGGCGCTTTTTCCATTGCTCGAAGCCGGCGGTATTCCCGTCGTCACGGGCTACATTGCCGCAACCGAAAAAGGCGTTCCCACAACGCTTGGCCGCGGCGGCTCGGATTATTCGGCGACGATTCTGGGCGCCGCGCTGGATGCCAGCGAGGTCATCATCTGGACCGACGTGAATGGAGTGTTGACAGCGGACCCGCGCATGGTTCCCGACGCGGCCACGCTCGAGGAAGTTTCCTACATCGAGGCGGGCGAACTCGCTTTCTTCGGCGCAAAAGTGCTCCATCCGATGACGCTGCGCCCAATGATCGAAAGCGCCATCCCCGTGTGGATTCGCAACAGTTTCCAGCCGGAGTTGGCTGGAACTAAAATCACGCAAACCGTGCGGCCCGCTCCGCAAGGCGTGAAGGCCGTTACCGCAACGCGCGATGTCGCGATGATTGCCATCGCCGGCCCCGGGATCATTGGCGTACCGGACATCGCCGCGCGCATTTTCTCGGCGAGTGCCTCGGTTCACGCGAATATCGTAATGATTTCGCAATCCTCTTCGCAGGACAGCATTTGTTTTGTAGTGCAAGCCGCCGACGCGGCGCGCACGGAAAAGGCGTTGCGTGACGCGCTATACGAAGACGTGCACCAGCACGACCTCGAACACATCAAAGTGAACCGCGATGTGGCGATCGTCGCGGCGGTCGGCGAAAATATGGCCGGAACACCCGGCATTGCCGGGCGCGTTTTCAGCACGATGGGCAAGGAAGGAATTAACATCATCGCCATCGCTCAGGGCTCATCCGAATACAACATTTCCTTTCTCGTTGAGTCGACCGGAATGGAAAAGGCCGTTAAGGCGCTGCATCTGGCCTTCGGCCTCGGCCGCAAGGAAAGAAGCGACGGCGCACGCACAGTAGTTCAGGTAACCTCATAATTGTTTAGGGGATCGTGAACTCAAACAAAATCTTTTCCGGATGCGTCCACCATAGAAATAGAAATTGAGATTAATATTAATGACGACTTAGGGCACGCAGGACGGTTTCAATCAAACCCTGCGGGGCTGCGCTCATTGGGAAAACAACCCCACAGGCTAAACAGGCTGCGGAAAAAGTGGATTATTTTGTCATTCCGAGCGAAGCGAGGAATCTCTCCTTGTTTTAAGTTCAACAGAATGAGAGATTCCTCGGCACGCAGCGTGCCTCGGAATGACAAAAATTTGAGTTTTTCCGCAGCCTGTAAAGCCCGCGCTACTCAACTTATTGTTTGGCGGCTTGAATCTGTTCCTTCGCCGCGGCGACAACATTCTCGACCGTGAAGCCGAAATGCTTCTGGAGTGCCTTGATCGGCGCGGAAGCGCCAAAACTATGCATTCCGATACTGCTGCCCGACGGGCCCACGTAGCGATCCCAACCAAACGTGGCCGCCATTTCAACTGAAACGCGGGCCTTGACCGCAGGCGGCAAAACGGATTCGCGATACGCTCGATCTTGTTTCTCGAACAGCTCCCACGACGGCATACTCACGACACGAGCCTGGATACCTTCTTTCGAAAGCTGTTCGTACGCCTCTACGCAGAGCGAAACTTCGCTGCCCGTAGCCAAGAGAAGAACCTCGGGCCGAGCTCCGTCACTTCCAGCAAGCACATACGCGCCGCGCGCCAGCCCCGCGGCCGGGGCGAATCGCGTCCGGTCCAGCGTGGGCAATGCCTGGCGCGTCAAAACCAGCAGCGCGGGCGCGTGCTGCAGTTGCATGACCACTTTCCACGCTTCGATGACTTCATTCGCGTCCGCCGGCCGCAATGTGATCAACCCGGGCGTGGCGCGCGCGATCGCCAAGTGCTCGATCGGCTGATGCGTTGGCCCATCTTCGCCGACACCCAGCGAATCATGGGTCAAAATATAAATAACGGGAATTCCCATGATGGCGCTCAAGCGCAAGCCTCCGCGCATGTAGTCGGTGAACACGAAAAAGGTCGCCCCGAACGGACGCACTTTTGTGAGGCTCATACCGTTGATGATCGCGGCCATGGCATGCTCGCGGATGCCAAAATGCATATTCCGGAACAAATAGTTGCCGGGCTGAAAACCTTCCGCGGATTCGAAAGTGAGCAAGGTCTTGGTCGAGGGGGCCAAATCGGCGGAACCGCCCATCAGCCACGGAACATTCTTGGCAATGGCGTTTTCAACTTTGGCCGAGGAGTCGCGAGTCGCAAGTCCCTTCGCATCCGCTGGAAACGAAGGCAATTCCTTATCCCAGCCATCGGGAAGCTCCCTGCGCTCCATGCGTGAGATTTCATCTGCCAGCCCGGGGTATGTAGCGCGGTATTCGCCTAACCGCGCCGTCCAGTGATCGCGGTCTCTTTTCCCTCGTGCGCCGATACCCTTCTGAAAGTGCTCATACACGCCATCGGGAATCAGGAATTTTGCGTCCTCGGGCCAGCCGTAAAAGCGCTTGGTCAGCTTCACTTCTTCTTCCCCGAGGGCCTCGCCATGCGCCTCTCTACTATCTTGCTTATGCGGAGAGCCCCAGCCGATGTGGCTATTCACGATGATGATCGTCGGCCGGTCGTTCGTTCCCAGGAAGGTCCGAAAGCCGGCGCGGATCATGTCCAGATCGTTGGCGTCGGTCACATGGGTGACGTTCCAACCGTAGGCGGCGAATCGCGCGGCCACATCTTCGGAAAACGCCAGCGGCGTCCCGCCTTCGATCGTGATCCGGTTGCTGTCATAGATCCAGCAAAGATTGGAAAGCTGAAGGTGACCTGCCAGCGAGGCGGCCTCACTGGAAATTCCTTCCATCATGCATCCGTCGCCGCCCAGCGCGTATACGTTGTAATTGTAGACGTCTTCAAATCCCGGCCGATTATATCGTGATGCGAGCCATTTCCCGGCCAGCGCCATGCCCACGCTATTCGCATAGCCCTGGCCCAGAGGCCCCGTGGTCGTCTCGACGCCGGTAGTCAAATGCGATTCCGGATGGCCGGCACAGCGGCTCCCCAGTTGCCGGAAATTCTTGATATCCTCCAGCCGGACGGCGGGACCGTCCAGAATTTTGAGATCTTTGCCAGCCTCCTTCACTCCGGCAAGATGGAGCACGGAGTACAGCAGCATGGAAGCGTGTCCGGCGGAGAGAACGAAGCGGTCTCGATTGGGCCAAAGCGGATCACTCGGATCGTAGCGCAGAAACTCCTGCCACAGGCAGTAAGCCAGTGGGGCCATCGCCATCGGGGTGCCGGGATGCCCGGAATTGGCTGCTTGTACAGCATCCATGGAAAGAGTGCGAATCGTGTTGATACAAAGCATTTCCATCGGTGTGGCGGCGTTATGAACGGAAGCACTCGTGTCGGTTACGCTCATGATGGCTCCTGAGGTCTGCCGCGGAGGGGGGCTTGTCTCCACAGTCAGCCTAGAGCATTACTCTAGCCCAAAGCAGATATTGAACAAAATGTTGAATCGCTCTGAGGCAGTCGCGAAAGGTGCGTTGTTTCAGAGCGGAGCGATCTGAAAAATGGGTCGTGACTCAGGTTGGTACTGGATGGAGCAAACGGCTGCCCGCCCAAAAAACGGGCGGCCGCTACAAAACCTGTCACCAACAACGCATGGTGGTTTTGTAGCGGCCGTTCCGTCCCGCGCCTTCCGGGACGGAACGGGCATCTTTGTAGTTAAATTGAGTCATTACCGAAAAATGCTGCCAACGAAACCTAGACGCTCCCACAAACGTCTTGCCATTTACGAGGGTGGCTAATAGGCTCGCTGCAGCGAACCTTGTCCGCGGCCGAACGGCAAGCAAGCCTTAATCAAAGCAGAATGTCCTGGCCCTACCGCTCGAGGCTGCCATAGCTAGTGGCAAACGAAAAGTCTTGTATGGGCCGCCGAGTTTGGTCGAGAGTCTTTTGGGAGGAATTTAATGAAAAAAGTTGGAGTGATGCTTTTGATGTTGGTAATCGGCGTGGTCGTGGGCATCAGAATTTCCGGCAGCGTGCCGCGCGTCGAGGGGCAGGCGAAGCCTGGAACCGGATTCGCCGCCGTCCCGGGAGCGGTTGGCGGGCAGGATCTGACGGGCGCATACGACGTCGTGAAAAACTGGCCGAAGGACGTGAGCACTCTGCCCGGAAATGAAAAGTGGACTTATGGCGCGGGGGAGAGCGTGTTCGCCGAGAGTCCCAACCGCATCTATGCTCTATACCGCGGTGAATTGCCAAAAATGGCGCCACCGAAGGGTATGTTGCTGCCACAGGTCGGCCCCAGCATCAGCTACCCAGTAGCAGGTTTCTGGCGCGATGCAACCGTGGCCTCGCTGCCGGGAACGGGAGGCACCGACCAGGACACTCGCGAATGGTTGACTTCTTGGGAAGGAAAGTCTCCTGACCTCGGGATCAAGGGCCCGCCATTCCGCGAACTGGACAGGGACGCGAAGTGGGAGAACTGCCTTGTCGTTTACGACGGTGCTGGAAACATTGTCGAGACCTGGAAGCAGTGGGACAAGCTCTTCCGCCGGCCGCATTCCGTTTACATCAGTCCCTATGATCCGGACAAGAATGTGTGGGTGGTGGACGACAACATGCAAGTCATCTACCGATTCACACATGACGGCAGCAAACTCTTGCAGACGATCGGAACTCCCGAAATGCCCGGCGAGGATGCCACTCACTTCAACCGCCCGACGTACCTCGATTGGCTGCCGGATGGGACGTTCTTTGTCTCCGACGGCTACACAGGTACACGCGTCGCCAAGTTCGACAAGAACGGAAAATTCCTGATGCAATGGGGAATGAAAGGCGGCCCGCGCCGCGGTGGCGATAACGAAGTTCTCGAAACACGTCCCGGCTATATGAGCAACGTGCACGGGATCGCCATTGACCAAAAAACCCGTCATGTTTTCGTGAACGATCGGAACAACCATCGCATCCAGGTATTCGATGAAAACGGCAAGTATCTCTCGGAATGGAAAATTGACAACCCACCTTCCAGCCTGCACTTGCTCTACATCGGTTCCGGTAACACAATTTGGACCTTCGATCGCACCACCAACAAAATGATCGAGTACGACCTGCAGGGCCACTTGCTGTACACCTGGGGGAGCATGGGCGATTATCCGGGCTACCTCTGGGGCGTACACGGATTGAGCGTGGATCAGGAGGGCAATCTGTACCTCGCGGAAGTCGACTCCGGGCGTATCCAGAAATTCACGCCGCGTCCGGGAGCCAATCCCGCGTTTCTGCTGGCCAAGCCGGTCTATGCGGCCTGGAAATAGTAATGAGGCTTGAGAGAGGGCTAGGCTGGCTGCGATTTGGAAGCGCCAGCCCAGCCTAGGTTTGGTAGCGCCGGCGTCTCGCCGGCGGTTTTTGCACACATGTCGCAGCGCAAAACTGCCGGTGAGACGCCGGCGCTACGAAGCCCCTCACTCAACAAAATAAGAAGCGGGTATGATGCTCGGCATATAGGCGGCATTACGATTTCACTGCAATCTTCTTAAAAATATTTGGCAGTGCCCGCACAACTTCGAAACTGGCAAAGGAGAGCCATGTCAAAAATCTGCAAACCTTCCGTCAAGTCCAAAGACAATGCTGAACAATTCGCAGGAATGCGTGAGGGTTTCAGCCGGAGATCGCTGCTCAAGAGCGCCGTTGGGGCGGCGGTTGGCGCGACCGCCGTGGGTTTTGCCGGCGCTATCAGCTCACGGGCGCAGGTTCAAGGACTCTATACCACCAATACGGCACCGGAAATTCCTCTTCCTATGGGATCGCTGACCTATCTCGACAAAAAACAATATATCCACAATATGGAAATTATCTCCCACTTGCCCGGCGCAGGCATCAGCGGCGGAGAACCGCTCATGGTCATGTGGGCCAAAGGCAAGCAGCGGTTATTGCCAGCCGGCGGAGATTTTATCGACGTGAGCGAAGCAAAAAATCCAGTCGCGCTAAATAAGAAGCGCGTGATTCAGGGCGGTGGAGCGGTCGTCTACAACACCAAGCTCAAGAAATGGATCATGATGTGTACCGCGGCCCAGCCGCTTACGAGCGCGAATATTCAGTATCCGCACGGCCAGTATGACAAGGAATTGCGAGACAAGATCCTCTCCTATAAGGGGCTACGCGGAATCCGCAACTACGACATCACCGATCCCACCAAACCCAATCTGCTACAGGAATATAACACCGGCGAGAAAGGCAACGGCACCCACCATAATTTTTACGACGGCGGGAAATATGCCTACCTCGATTGCGGATGGGACGAAACGCTGCGCCTCGAGAATCACCAGCGCCCCTATAGCAACGCGCTCATGATCGTGGACATGTCCGATCCGGCAAACGTACAGGAAGTGTCCAGGTGGTGGGTCCCCGGACAAAAATTAGGCGAGGAAGAGGAATACAAGAAATATCGCTTCGCCGGAGACAAAACCTCCTGGACCGGAAATCATGGCGCGATCTCCGTGCCCAAGCGGGTCGAAGATGGCGGCACGATCGGGTACGGCGGATTTGGCGCGTTTGGGTTTTACGCCATGGATTTGTCCGACATAAAACACCCCAAACCCTACGGCCACATGCAATATGAATTCGATACCTTCGGAACAATTCCGTTTCACACATGCTACCCGGTCATTGCAGACGCGGCCCATCCCCGGCTTATGAACAAAGTCGTCGCCGTGCACGAAGCGCTCGAAGCGGATTGCCGGGAAAACTATCACACGCCCTACATGATGGACGTGAAAGATCCGAAAAATCCGAAGATCATCGGATTCTTCCCTCGCCCCGCGGCGCCTCCCGATGCTCCTTACACGGACTTCTGCTTTGCGCGGGGACGTTTTGGCTCGCATAACACGCAGTGCTGGCTCGCCCCCGGAACATCCAATCCGGCCATGATTGTGATTGCCTGGTTCAATGCGGGCGTGCGCGTTTTCGATATTTCCAACCCCACCGAGCCGAAAGAAGTTGCCTGGTTCGTACCGCCTCTCGAGGGCGAAATCAATAACTACGATTCGTGGTGGCGGGGGACGACCGAAAATGTCTTCGTCGAGTTCGATCGAAACCTGATCTGGATCGGGACGCATGAAGGCAGCTATTGCCTGTCCTGCCCCGCGCTGGGTAAGCCGGTCACTGAACCCACGAAGGTCCAGAAATGGTCGATCCCTCATTGCAACGTCGGCTGGGATGATCAAACCGCTCGCAGCTTTTATTTCGGGCGATCGCTAAGCCAGATGGGTTAGCCGCGCGAGTAGCACAGCCACTCCTGGCTGTGCGGTTTTGTAGATCGCGCGCATGTCATGGATTGAGCTACGATAGGGAGACCGCACAGGTAATAGTGCCTGTGCCACAAAAACTGCCCGCGTGAAGGCGCTACAAATGAAGCTGCCGGGAGGGCTGAATGATTCACAAAATCTCTCGCAGGAAATTCTCGAAGGGCGTGATGGCCGCGAGCGGCATGTTGCTGATCAGCCGCCGCGCCCGCGCCGCGGAATTTGAGCTGCGCCAGTTCCATAACCAGCCCGCCGACAGCCCACTCGATAAATGGCTCATCCAAATGTGGGACGCTGTAAAAACCGAAACGAATGGCCGTGTGAAGGTGCAGACGTTTGCGGACAACAACAAGATCGCTGGGGGAGATCCGGCCGCCCTTAATATGGTCGTCAGCGGCGAGTTGGATTTCTTTACTTTGAATGGCGGCTCTATCGGAAATCTTGTCCCGGCAACGAATGTGCAAGGCCTACTCTTCGCCTTCCGCACACCCGCGCAGGTCTTTGACTCGCTTGACGGCGACCTGGGCGACTATTTGCGCGAAGAGATGAAAGCCAAAGGCATCTACGCCGTTCCCAAAGGGTGCTTCGACAACGGAATGCACCAGATCACGTGTTCGACGCGGCCAATCCGCACGGTCGAGGATTTGCAAGGGCTCAAGATTCGCACTCCAGACGCTCCGATCTACGTGGAAGCGTGGAAAGCCATGGGCGCTTCGCCGGTAGTTGCCAATTTCAACAAACTTTACGAAACGCTGAAAACTGGAACGGCCGAAGCTCAGACCAACCCCCTGGCTGTCGCGGAATTACTAAAGCTCTACGAAGTCCAGAAATATGTGAGCATGACCAATCACGGGTGGTCCGGTTTCAATCTGCTCGCGAACTGGAAACTATGGCAACGCTTCCCTGCCGATGTACAGGGGATCATCGAGCGCAACGCGGCCAAATTTGTTCGGCAGCAGCGCACGGAACTGAGCGCCCTCAACACCGAGCTTCGCACAAAGCTGGCTACTCAGGGATTGACGTTCAACGATGCGGATACTTCTTCGTTCCGTCCACGCCTGGCGTCCTATTATGCACATTGGAAAGAAACCGTTGGAGAGCGAGCTTGGAGCCTGCTCGAAGGACACGTAGGCAAGCTAGCTTGAACTCGTGGCGCTGGCGTCTCGCCGGCGTTATTGCACGGGTGAACATCACCGAAAGTGCCGGCGGGACGCCGGCGCTACAAAAACTCTCCACCCATAACTGAGTTACCGAAGTGGCCGTCTCTCGACAAAGATTCGCGTGAAAATTCGATTAATTGCGGCAGCAAGGAATGCAATTTGATTCCGGAGGGGCATCTGGCCCAAACTTCACCTCCCAGCGGGGAGCGCGGTTGGCGGCGGCTCGTTCTGATCGCGGAAGGGGAGGCGCAGTTTTTTGGCCACCTCCGGCCAAAATTCTCGCAATTCGTCATAACCAATATCCAACGCCACATCCATCGCGACACCCCGCGCCGCGGGCGCAAAGCCACGTTTTGTTCCGGGGTGGTAGAGGTTACTGAGAGACGTACCACTGATTTCTCCCAACCATTCGGAAAAATTAAACATGGGCCTGCCATTGTCGTTGTACGCGATCACGGCGTGGGTCACGGCGTGCATGAATCGCCGCCCTTTTGCGCCCTGGCCTATCCGGTAGTACCGCGGGTCTTCGGAGAAGACCGTGGGATAAGCAAACTCCTTGAAAAACCGGAATTGAACTTCATCGGTATAGCCCGCGGCATATCGTTTGGCATATCCTTGGCCGCCTTGGCCAAAGGACGGATCGTTATTCTTTGCCTGTGAAATCCCCGCGTCGAACCCGGCGGCCAGGAAAGTTTCAGGATCGACGGAATCGCGAAGGAACAAAAATAACTTGTCCTTCATTTCGAGGGAGCACAGGACAGTGCCCGACCTGTAATGGGGATCATGCACAGAGAGACGATCGAGCTTTTGTGTGAATGTGCCTATGACTTTGTGAAAGGGTCCATCGTAATCCTGCAACTGCACCATTGGCGGCGGCTGCACGCACGGCCCCGCGGGGTTCAGAACAACTTGTCCGGGCAGGTCGGACCGCGGTGGAGGATTAGGCGGCGTGTCCTGCGCGCTGACGGCGGGACTGCCGGCAAATATGACGAATAAAAGGACTCCACTGAGCCCCAGACGGATGCACACGTCCGACGCGGGTCGGAACAAACCAGGACGATCGACCCCGCGCGCGCCCTTTCGCAAATCCTTGGTCCCAAGAAAAAGCACGACAATGATTATTACATAACCGCAAGCGTGACGGTCGTGGTGTGCACCACTGTAGCCGAAGTTGCCGTGACGGTTATGGAATAAGTTCCCGCCGGGGTACCAGTAGAAGGACTTTGCTGCAACGGGGGCGAGGGGCCCGGCCCAACTGCACCGCATGCAACCATGCCCACGGCTGACACGATTAATAAGCCTAAGAGTAGCTGAGGAGCCATCCTCCGCATTCGGCGACCTGATGTCCTAAGCACAAATCCCAATAGCGAAAATGCCGTACCTACTAGGTACATCAACAGAAGGACTTGGCGGTTCCCACGGTGGAAAAAGGGTGCAGACGTTGAAGTCGCAGCCTTCGTGTCAATTGTGAGCATCACAGTTTGCGAACCTGTCATCGATGGAATTGTGGCGTACGGCGCAAATGTGGCAGTCGCACCAGAGGCAGCGGGTGACAATGTGGCCGTAAGCATAATCGGATTCGGATACGATCCATCGGAAGGCTCGACTTTAAGGCCAAAAGTGGCAGCCTGGCCTGGATTTACGGTCGCCGAAGAGGTTGAAGCGATCAGGGTGAAATCGCCGATTGTAACTGGAAAAGGCAACGGGAATGATGTACCGCCCCCGGGAGGCGGGCTCTTTACAGAAATGTTTAGAATGGCAGCCTGTACCAGGTCGCTCGCGGGAATAGTCGCTTGGAGATGAGTCGAACTCACATAGTTCGTCGGAAGTACATCTCCATTTACCAGAACGCTGGAAGATGAAATGAAATTGGATCCATTCGCGTCCAAGGGGAGCATCATGCTGCCTGCCACAGCGCCCAAAGGCGAGAGCCCGCTCACCTGGGGCACGGGATTAGTTACAGGATTGGTTACGGGGTTCGTCACAGTGAAGCTGATCACAGGCGATGTCCCGCCGCCAGGAGCCGGGTTCTTGACCGAAATGTTTAGGGTGGCGGCCTGTGCCAGGTCGCTCGCCGGGAGAGTCGCCTCGAGAACTGTTGCGCTTACATACGTCGTCGGAAGGGCTGTGCCATTTACAAGAATCGTGGAGGACAGATTGAAGTTGCTTCCGATCACAGCCAACGTGAGCGCCGCACTGCCCGCCGAAACGCTCGAGGGTGAGAGGCTGCTCTCCTGTGGTACAGGATTGACGGGAACACTGATCGGCGAAGTTGTGCCTCCGCCCGGAGGTGAGTTCACGACGGTGATATTTAACGTTCCACCCTGCGAGAGATCGCCAGGCAAAAGTGTGGCCTGCAGCAACGAGGAATTTTCATAGGTCGTAACACGACTGGTCCCGTTCACAAAAACAACGGAGGTTGGCACGAATCCCGTGCCAATTACACTCAAGGTGAGCGCGTTGTTCCCGGCACTGACGGAAACGCCTCCCGGCAGCGGATTGGTAACTGTAAATGTCAACGGCAATGAAGTAAGGTCACCTGGATTCGTCACTACCACGTTCATGTAACCCGCCACTGCAATACCGCTCGCTGGAATTACAGCGGTCAGTAGGGTGGAGCTGACCAGGGTCGTAGTCACATTGTTCATGTTGAAGCTGACTTGTGAACCGGCCACGAAGCCGCTTCCATTGACGATGAGTGTGAATGGCAGCCCTCCCTCCGTCGCGCTGATAGGAGAAATGCTTGTAACCACCGGCTGCATTTGCGGCGGCAGAATCGTAAGCAAAAACGTGTCGGAAGTCCCACCGCCGGGTACACCATTCGAAGGTGTGGTCACCGAGACCGTGGCGGTTCCCGGAGTCCCTATCATATCGCGCGCAATGGGAATTCTGAGCAGCGTCGGACCATCGTATTGCGTTGGCTGGGGAATGCCGTTGTAACTTATGACGGAGCTGGCCACAAAGTTAGAGCCGACCGCGGACAATGTGAATTGGATACTCCCAGAAATCACGCTCGAGGGACTTATCGATGAAATGACCGGCGAAAGAGCGGACACGGGGAATTCGACGGACGTTGAAGCCCCGCCGCCCGGAAGCGGGTTGAACACAAAAAGCACCGCATTTCCGTCGTTGTCGATATCGGTCGCGAGAATACTTGCATTCAACTGTGTCGAACTCACAAACGAAGAGTTTCGCAGCTGCCCTCCAAAATACACCATGGACCCCGGCATGAAGTTCGCCCCATTGATTTGCAACGTGAAAGGAGTGTCGGTCGCAACCGACGAAGGCGGTGAAAGCGAAGAAATCATTGGCGAAGGATTCAGCGTCGTGGAAGAGCCGTTCGAAATAGCCAATTGCGCGCCGTTGCTCGTGGTCGAATCCGTCCAAGGCGCCCAGGATAGCGGCGCCAAAACCCCGGAAACAATGTTGATCGAGTAGCCGGAGATTTGCGCGAATGGCGTGCCGGTCGTTGTGGTCGTCACGTATGCAAAATTGCCGCCGGGATCAGCAACGATGGAGCCCGGGGTAACCCCAGCCGAATAAGGCGAACCGGCCACTGGCGTGAGTACACCGGTTCCTGAATCAATGGAAAATCCGTAGATACTTCCATTGACAGGGCCCGTGGACGGTGGCGCTTGAAATGTAGAATTTGAATTTGCGATATAAAGAAAATTCCCCGTTGGATGTACGGCCAGGGAGGAAGGCCCGAACGGGACAGAATCGGGCGATCCTGAAATTTCAGTGAGAGACGCTCCGCTTGAGCCGATTGTGAATGCATCGGCCTGACTAAAGGTAGTATTGATGGAATATAGAAAACCGCCATTTGGAGAAATCGCGACTTGGTTCGCTACGCCAGTCGTAGCGGGCTGCACCGATCCAATTGGCGCCAGCGTTCCAGTGCTAAAATCAACTGAGCAAACCACAGTCAGCGCTCCACCAGTGCCGCCGGTTACCTGACCCAAGTAGGCGTAATTTCCTCCCGGAGCGAAAGCAATTGAATCAAAAATGTAGCCTGATGTAAGTTCCCAAGTCGTAGGCGATGAACTCGCAGCCGTCAAGACTCCGGTTACGCTGTCGATTGTGTATTCGTAAAGGAATTCCTGTTCCACGCCGATTACCAGGTTGGTCGCAAAGACATAAAGGAACCGGCCCGTCGGCTCGACGGCGACAGTGACCGGAGTGGCCCCAATCGGAAACGGCGATCCGGGCAATGGCGTCAACGCTCCCGTCGCGGGATCGACCGAAAATGCCGTAATATCCTGCGATTGCGAATTAACGACGTAAACAAACCTTCCCGTAGGATCGACAACCAATTGGCTTGGGATCAGTCCGGCATCGAAGGGCGAACCGGGAACTTCTGTTAGGGCGCCCGTCGAGGCGTCCACGCTGAATACATGAATCGTGCCCGTGATCACTCCTTTGGCTTCCAACAAAAATAGAAAAGTAGGCCGAGTGGTTTGCGCCCCCAGCCGCGCGCAAAACAACGCAAGAACGAGAGCACAAATTGCTGGTGCAATGATGGTGCGCACGGGCGCCTCCTGCATAGCCGTCGGCGGGGCCGGGATCAAGCGCCCGTCGAAAAGTTGAGTGAAATCCACCCGATCTGAAGACCGGGAACCGCGCTCATACTTCAACTAGGATTAGTGGAATAAACCTGTGAATGGCTTTCATGCCGGATCCGGGAGAGGGACTTCTCCGGCGGAGAGATTCTACCCTAACGCGATTTCAATTTTCAACCTAATTGTCATTGAAGATGACAAGCGTCAACCTGACCGTGCCCCGGATAGTGACCTAATTCGGAGGAGGTTCACTGGTAATACGGTTTCGGAGGTCGGGACTTCAGTCCCGACGAAGAGCATTGTTTAATCACGGGCTTTAGCCCCTGAAGCTTCAGGGGCTAAAGCCCGCGATTAAATAGAACGTGAACGGCCGAGCTGAAGCTCGGCCCTCCTCAAAACCGAACATTCTGAATTAAGACATTTCCGGGTCCTGACGTGAAACTTCGGCTGGCCTTCTGCCCACTTTCATTCATTTCACTGAATTAAATTCGCGCCAGTGAATCTCAAAGGATGCTTCGCGATGGGAGAGCAGGTAGGAAACGCTGTGGCCGCCTGGGTAGAGGCGGAATTCGTGTGGAATCTTGAGGGAATCGAGTGTCTCATGCAGTTCGCTTGCCCCACGGTAAAAACCGTAGGAGTCCTCGGTCCCACAGTCGAAATAAATCTTCATCTTCATGAGCGTCGCGGCGTTCTTCCGCGCCAGAACGAACGGGCTATTCAAGTCCCAGAATTTCTGCTCGATGGGATTGCCAAATACACTGGCCAGTAGCACCGCCGCCAGATTTCCCGAAGAGGCTCCGGCGCTCACTCCTTGCGGCGCCGCTCGCACCAATGCCCCGCTGTGCGCGCTGGCTGAGCCGAACAGCTCGGGATAAGCAAAGGCCATTCGCAAAGCGCCGTACCCGCCCATCGAAAATCCGGTGATGCCGCGAGCGGCCCGCTCGGTCCGAACCCGGTACGTGCGTTCGACGTAGGGCATGAATTCGCGGATGAAGAAATCGCTGTACGGAGTCTTGCCATCCCGGGAGTTGATATAAAACGTGTCCCTCCCATCCGGCGCCACAACCAGGAACTCGCCCACCTTGTTTTGAGCGCGCAGGTCCTGCAATTTGGTCCACTCTCCCTCCAGGGCGATCGACTGCTCATTTCCTCCAAGTCCATGCAACAGGTACAACACTGGATATTTTTTGGTTTTTGCGTCCGGGGCGGAATAGCTGGCAGGCAGATAAACGCAATATCGAACGGAAGATTGCAGAAGGGCGCTGCGGAATGCACGGCAGTCCGCGCGTTCCTGCGCACGCGCGCTGACAACTGCCAGAAGCGTCAAAAACAAAAACCAAGCGGTGCGCCTCGAGCATCTACTCGAAGAGGAGGAAGACATAAACGACAAGTTTCTATTGTAGAGGGGACCTCTCGTTGGAACAAGGGGACTTAGCCGCGCTTTTCAGCGTCTTACAGAATCCTTACGCGCTGTCCACGACTTCCTAATTCAAGTAGACGCATCATTCTCTCGTAAGCAGGGAGCCGATTGCGTCAGTCGCGAGTCGGTCCTGAAAGGGAGGTCCAAGGGCCATGACAATCTTTCTTGGGCTAAATGGCTTGGGCGTCATTTTTCTGGTGTATGTGCTGGTGAACTTCTGGAGAGAGGAGCACCGGCCAAAGAAAAATGCCCGGAGGTATGCCCCTGAGTATGGGCATATGGGCTGGGCCGAGGTGCACGTCGTTACGCGCCCAATTTCCCAAAGCGCGCAGCGCGGCCTGTCGGTGATTCCGTTCCCGGCACGAGACCCTGGGTTAGCTGAAGAACCGACTCAACGGGTGACCTCACTTGAATCTTCTGAATTCCCGGCGAGACGGATTTCCACAAGGTGAATGTGAAACAGCTGCGAGTGCGGGACTATGATGGATTGAAGGAAGGACACAGATGCTGGACTCCATTTTCTCTATTTCGACTTTAGTCTTTTTTGTCTTGTCCGTTTTGTACGTGAAATTCTGCGATGGACTGAGGTAAGAAAAATGTTCGATACCGTCGTATCCCTGACAGTGTGCGCGGCTTTACTCGCCTACCTTGTGTACGCGATGCTGCGCCCGGAAAAGTTTTGACCATGACAAATAACGGTTGGTTCCAAATCCTCTTCTTTTTGCTGGTCGTGCTCGCAATCACAAAACCGCTGGGCTCGTTTATGACGCGCGTTTTCAATCGCGAGAAAACATTTCTCGATCCGGTCATGCGTCCGATCGAAAAGCTGGTGTACCGGTTGACGGGCGTCGATGAAACCAAGGAGATGCGCTGGACCGAATATGCCGCTGCGATGCTGATGTTTAGCGGCGTTACGATGGTGGTGCTGTACCTGATCCAGCGGCTCCAGAACCATCTGCCGCTCAACCCGCAGAAACTTGCCGCCGTTGCGCCGGACCTCGCCTTCAACACAGCCGCGTCTTTTACGACCAACACCAACTGGCAAGCCTACGTGCCCGAAACGACCATGTCTTACCTGACGCAGATGGCGGGCCTCGCCTACCACAATTTTATTTCCGCGGCGGTCGGTATTGCACTGGCCATCGCCATCGTTCGCGGCATCGCCCGGCGCGAACAAAACACGCTTGGAAACTTCTGGGTGGATATGACGCGCGCGACGTTCTGGGTCTTGATGCCGATGTGCGTGTTGGGTGCCCTTTTTCTGGTCTGGCAGGGAGTCCCGCAAAACTTCAAGCCCTACGACACCGCGCAGCTTATGGACCCGCAGACTGTGCAATCGACGGATTCCGCCGGGAAAGCAACGACGCAGGTCGTGAAGGAACAGACGATCGCGCAGGGACCGGTCGCTTCGCAAGAAATGATTAAGGAATTAGGAACCAACGGCGGCGGTTTTTTCAACACCAACAGCGCCCATCCGTATGAAAATCCCACTCCGCTTACGAACTTCTTCGAGCTGGTCTTGATATTCGCAATCGGGTCCGCTTTAACTTACACGTTGGGACAAATGACAGGCTCGCCGCGCCACGGTTGGGCGGTGTGGTGCGCGATGGCACTTTTATTTCTGGTGGGAGTCACCGCGGCGTATTCAGCGGAAGCCCGGGGAAATCCTCTGGTGCAAACGTCGGCGAACCATCTGCAGCCAGCGGGAAACATGGAAGGCAAGGAAGTTCGATTCGGAATTGCCAATTCCGCTTTGTGGTCGGTAGTGACAACGGACACGAGTTGCGGCGCCGTGAATTCCATGCACGATTCATTCACTCCGCTCGGGGGGATGATTCCCCTCATCAACATGCTTTTGGGTGAGGTGGTATTCGGCGGAGTCGGCTCAGGCCTCTACGGAATCGTCGTGTTCATTATCCTTTCCGTTTTCATCGCGGGACTGATGGTGGGGCGCACGCCGGAATACTTGGGCAAGAAAATCGAAGCCTTCGACGTGAAGATGGCCATGCTCACGGTATTGATCTATCCGCTGATGGTCTTGACGTTTACTGCGATTTCCGTGGTCGCTCCGAAGTTTGGTTTATCGAGTCTCAGCAACGCGGGACCGCACGGCTTGTCGGAAATCTTTTACGCCTATGCCGAAGCGGGCGCAAACAACGGCTCGGCTTTCGCCGGACTTAACGCCAACACCCTCTGGTACAACACAAGCATCGCCGCTACGATGCTTTTTGGCCGCTTTTTCATGGTCATTCCGGTGCTGGCCATCGCAGGGAGTTTAGTCCAGAAAAAACACGTTCCGGAAACTGCTGGCACCTTCCCAGTGACTACGCCATTGTTCACGGGCCTTCTGATTTCCGTAGTATTGATTGTAGGAGCATTGACCTTTTTCCCCGCGCTCAGCCTGGGCCCCATCCTTGAGCACTTGCTGATGAACGCCGGAAAGACTTTCTGAGGAAGAATAAATGACAGCCCAAGCAAGAAAGAGCAAATCAATCTGGGACGGGGAGATTGCCCGCCGAGCCGTGTGGGATTCGTTCGTGAAACTGAATCCGGTCACGCTCATGAAGAATCCGGTCATGTTCGTTGTGGAAATCGGCGCGGCTCTGCTCACCGTGGAGCTCGTGAGCCACGTCCTACACCACACTCAAGGATTTGGATTTGAGTTTCAGATCACAGTCTGGCTGTGGTTCACTGTGCTGTTCGCCAATTTCGCCGAAGCCATGGCCGAAGGGCGCGGCAAGGCGCAGGCGGACA
>Ga0210401_10001752_pt1 | contig 24760 bp, 22 predicted proteins | sample IncBWH32MmetaG_FD_150866 | JGI IMG/M metagenome (GOLD analysis project Ga0210401, IMG submission 150866) | Forest soil microbial communities from Barre Woods Harvard Forest LTER site, Petersham, Massachusetts, United States - Inc-BW-H-32-M | ecosystem: Environmental > Terrestrial > Soil >... | reverse complement strand
CCATCGGCAACGATATTATGTTGCTAAAACGCGAAGTTATTGATGAAATGGGCATTTATGGCATTAATAAGTTTGTAATTATTGGAGAGAATGTATTAAATTTTCATGCCTCGGATGATAGCTATTACGAAGAATGGTTTGAAGATAATGGAGATGACGGCTGGATAATTTTTCTTAATTTTAGGAATCACGTTTTTAAAGAATTTCAGCAACACAATATTGACTATTATTTTATGTCGGGCGGAGAGTTAGATGATTTTAATTGGCGTCGTTTTAGCCCCGGGCAGGTGTTTGGCAATCTTCAAAAAATAATAGCAACTCGTTTAAAATAATTACTTAATAAACTATTTATGAAAAAATTGGCATTACTAACATCAGGTGGAGATGCCCCAGGCATGAATGCTTGTATACGTGCTGTAGTTCGTACCGCGTTACATCAAAATATTGAAGTTGTTGGTTTTAGGCATGGTTATGAGGGCTTGATTCACGATGAACACATCCAGCTTTCACATAAATCGGTAGCTAATATTATACAACGTGGCGGTACTATTTTAAAAACTTCTCGCAGTCAAAAATTTAGAACCGAAGAAGGTTTGCAACTTGCAGCCAACCATTTAAAAAAACACAATGTTGATGGTTTGGTAGTTATTGGTGGCGATGGTACGTTTACCGGTGCTATAGCTTTATCTCATAAAATTAATGTGCCAATTGTAGGTTGCCCAGGAACTATTGATAATGATTTAGTGGGAACTGATTTTACCATTGGTTATGATACTGCCATAAACACTGTTATTGATGCTGTAGATAAAATACGCGATACTGCCGAAAGCCACGACCGTGTTTTTATTGTAGAAGTAATGGGGCGCGATGCGGGTTTAATTGCACTTAGAAGTGGGATAGGATCTGGTGCTGAGGCCATTTTGATACCCGAAACAAAAAACGACATCCCAAAGTTAATAGAACGCTTAAAGGCAAGTAGAAAAGACAAATCGAGTAAAATAATAATTGTTGCTGAAGGCGATGAAAGCGGTGGAGCTTACAAAGTAGCCGAAATTCTTAAAGAATTTTTCCCTCAGTTTGATATGCGTGTTAGTATTTTGGGGCACATGCAACGCGGGGGTTCACCAAGCTGTATGGAACGTGTAAATGCAAGTATCATGGGTTATAATGCAGTTCAAGCCTTATTGCAAGGCAAATACGGAGTTATGATTGGAATTGTAAATAAACAGGTAACCTATACGCCATTTGATAAGGCAATTAAGCATACACAAGCCCTAAATGCCGATATGCTTAAAATGATGGAGATACTTTCTGTTTAAACAGATTTAGCATATCCGTATTGCTCAAACATAAAACCCCATTTTTCTGCAACAATGTTTTTGGTTTCTTTATCTAAGCTTACGTAAGCATTGGTCTTATAGTTTTTTACGGCAGTAATTTCTTCTTGTAAATGGAGGAGGGCTGCTTCAAAATCGCCTAAATTCAATTGGCTATACATTTTTTGTAACTGCTCTACGGGTGTTGATACAAAATCGGTATACGATATCTCAATTAATTGATTTAGCGGAATATTATTTTTATCGCGTAGAAATTTTCTATACATCTTTTCGTAAGCATATAAAATAAACTGCTCCATAAATTTATTGGTAGGCTTTTGAAAGCTAAGTAATGGTAATATTTTTTCGTACAAATTCACAGTTGATTGATAAACCGTATAAGGTTCTCTATGTATATGTATAAAACAAGCATCGGGGTACAATTCCAAAATCTCCTTTATCCTTGCCGTGTTTGCCGGACTTTTAAGTATAAGTCGTTTACCCTTGTTCTTAAAGCTAAGCTTCTTTAAAAAGTAATCGAAATGCTTTTGCCAATGCTCTGTATTTTTTGTTTTATCCTTCTCAAAAACTACACTTTCATCAAAAACACTAAATATACTTTTAGGAAAATAGTAACCAAGTGTTAACGAAGTGTGGCTAATATTACCCATAGCAAATTCTTCTTCATTAGGTACATCGGCACCCGCAGTAACATTATCTTGCGGACGGGTAGAGGGCATGACCCAGCTCAGTATTTTTTTTGTGATGTTGCCTGTACTTAAAAACACATGCGGAGTTAAAGCCTCGTAAGTAGAGCAAAAGCAAAAATTAGGGTCCTTGCTCAACACATTATGTAAATAGGTTGTTCCGCTTCTGTAATGCCCAACAATAAAAATCGGACGTTGGATTTTTACTTTCTTTATCGCTTTATTATAACGTAGATACTCGTATAACTGAAAAGGTATATTTAAAATTACATTACCTGTTATAAAAAGTACTTTGGGTAAAAAACGTATATCAATTAAAAACTTATTTTTAGCCAGTAAGCCAATCCATTTAGGCAGGCTACTTCCTAAGGCCGTATGGGTAGTAAGGTTTAAATAGTTTTTATACGTATATTTTAAATTCACGAGCGAATTTACATATTAATGTATATAGTTTAAAGCAATGATTCTCTTTTGTTTTTATATTTTTACAAGCATATTTTAACTACATTTTGCCAAAATTACTGTCCATAAAAAGCATTTATACATTTCTATTGTATGTTAGTTTTTTGCTTACAGTAGCTTATGCGCAAACAATTACTATAAAAGGGTTTGTAAAAGAAAAAGGAACACATGAATCTTTACCCAATGCCAGTATTCTTTTAAAAGGAACAACCCTTGGTACAACAACAGATACGTCGGGATATTTTATGCTGAAAGTTAATCCTTCCTTAATAAAAGAAGATACACTGGTTATTTCTTCTTTAGGATATTTTACTTCAAAAATAAGCTTATCTGCCAATAAAGATAAACAAGTACAAGTTGAGTTAACCTCTGAGTTCTTCCAATTACAAGAGTTTACAGTAAAGCCGGGAGAGAACCCTGCTTGGCGAATTCTAAGAGCCGTAATAGCAAATAAAGAAAAGAACAATCCGGATAGTAGAGTAAATTATTCTTGTCAGGAGTATTCTAAAAACCGTTTCGATTTAAATCATTTTACAAATAAAATTAAAAAGAACATTTTAGTTCGACCATTTAAATATATTTGGAATAACACAGATACTACAACAGACGGGGTAACTTATCTGCCTGTTTTATTGGTTGAAAAAACAATCGACCATTATTACAAAAGCTCTCCAAAGCAACGGAAAGATTATTTAAACGCCGTAAACACAACCGGTTTAGCCGGGCCAAAAATCATGCAGTTTGTTGAGGATTTATATCAGGCGCCTAACTTTTATGATAATTATGTTGTTATACTTGATAAGAACTTCCCCAGTCCTTTAAATGATAATTACAAAAACAACTACCGTTTTTATTTAATGGATAGTAGCGGTACAGGAACTACTAAAACCTACAAAATTAATTTCCGTCCTAAGCAAAGCAGAGATTTAGCTTTTATTGGTGAGATGCTTATTGACTCGACTTTATTTGCTTTAAAAGACATTACAGTACGTTTCGATATTCGTGCCAACGTAAATTTTGTGCGAAGTTTTTTAATTAATCAAAAGTACGAAGCCATTAATAGTAAGTACTGGATGTTAACAGAATCAAATGTGTTGGGCGATTTTACGGTTGTAGAAAACTCATCAGACTTAACCGGTTTTTTTGGGAGAAAGAACGCCACCTTTCATAACTATGTAATAGATTCTATCATTCCTGAAAACAAATTTAAAGGAAGTGATATTTTAGTTGAAGCCGATAGTGCCAAAAGCAGAACAACCCAATATTGGCAAACATCTCGTCAAATTGATTTGTCTGCGCAAGATAAAGGTGTTTTAAAAATGGATGATAGTTTACAAAAAGATCCAAAGTTTATTCTAAGAAAAAATATCATTTCAGCTTTTGTATCGGGCTACTATCCAACCAAAAGCATTGATATTGGCAATTTTTATTCGTATTACAGTTATAATGTAATAGAACAATCAAGAATAAAGCTAGGTTTTAAGACAGACGAAAAACTAAACTTCCCATTAGCCACATCAGCTTACGTGGCCTACGGAACTTTCGACCAAAAATGGAAATACTATGGTAGTGTCATACTAAGTTTTGGTAAGCAATTAAAGTATAAAAAGCGTATAGGAGCTTCTTACAGAAACGATATTAGTCAGCTTAGCAGGAGTTTTAATAACATTGACTTAGATAATATTTTGTCATCATTTATTCAGGTGGGCAGCATAAACCCATCTCGTAATTATACGCAGGATGTAAATGCATATTTTGAAAATAATTGGACGACAGGTGCTGTAACTAGGTTAAATTATTTTTATAACTCTACAACACCAACTGCAGGTTTTTACTTTAGTGCAGTAGATGCAGCCGGTAACATAACACACCCAACTAATTATTATTCATCAGGATTAGATTTAACCTTTAAATACAGTTGGCAAAACAAAAATGTTAGCGGTAGTTTCTATGATAAAAACGACGTGAAAAATTCGTTTAGAAAATTCCCTGATTTTGCTATTCAGTATAAATTGGCTGATAAAAGTCTATTTGGTTCGGAATTTAATTTTCAAAAAGTAAAAGCATCCATCAAACAACAAATTAGAGTTAAAAAACTTGGCTACTTTAAATATTATATAGAAGCGGGCAAAACCTTTGGCACAGTTCCTTATCCATATTTAGATATTCCTTCAGCAAACCAATTGGTTATTTTAGATGAATATGCTTTTAACCTGATGAACTTTTTAGAATACGCATCCGACCAATATGTGTCAGTCCATTTAGAACAGCATATAGAAGGTTTAATTTTAGATAGAATCCCTTTAATTAATAAACTCAAGTGGCGTAATTTTCTGTTCGCAAAAGGTTATTTTGGGAAGTTGAGTACAGAAAATGCTCAATCAATTTATTTATTTCCACAAAACTTACATGCTATAAATAATCCTTATTACGAAGTGGGCTTTGGTATAGAAAATATCTTCAAAATTGCCCGTATAGATTTTATATGGAGGTTAACAGATACACATAACCAAAATGTGTACTACTTTATGGTTAAGCCTTCTTTTAAATTTTCTTTTTAAAAGCAACACTTTCAAGTAAAGCTACATCTAGTAACATTAGCAACATACCATAAAAAGTATCTTCAAACGGAATCGTAAACATACGAACACCTAAATTCTGAACATCATTATAAATTACCACAGGTTCATTGATAAAACTTCCTGTAAGAATGCCATTAGATATAAAAAATGGAACTAAAATGAATATATAAGTAAGATAAAAGTTTGCTAAAAAAGTAGCTCTTTTAAAAACTAACCAACCTAAACATACAGCCATTAATATAAACGTTACCGATGTATAGAGTTTATGAATATTTAATGCAGCTGTTACAATCAAAAATGAAATCAAAACCCACGATAAAAAGAGAGCTTGTTTATTGTATTTGCTTACTTCTAAAAACAATTTTATAAGATGATATGTAAACACACAAGCGTAAGGGATACAAATAAAAAACAAAAGTTCCTCAATAGGTAGGTTAAAGAAATAAACCCCTAAAACATAATTTGGGTTAAAACTCCAAACTTGTAAATGAGTAAATAACATATCCCAGCTAGCAAATAAAACGACCGTTAATAAACAAGGTAAAGCAAAATATTTTAGTTGCCTATAAAATTTTGCCTTAGGATGAAACGATAATATAAACGGAAAAATAAAACAAAAAAAATCAACCAATAAATAAGTGTACTTAGTTGGCATTTTTAATTGATTTTAAGTAATTACTCATTTGTGTTGCAGCAATCTCCCCCGAAATAAGGGCAGGGGGCACCCCAGGACCGGGTACTGTAAGTTGCCCCGCATAAAACAAATTTTTCACTTTTTTATTTTTCACCGATGGTTTTAGCACGGCAGTTTGCTTAAGTGTATTAGCTAAGCCATAAGCGTTTCCTTTATACGCATTATAGTCTGATGCAAAATCGTTTACACAATAGGTTTTCTTATATATAATGTTTGCTAAAAATGCATCATTACATTTTTGTTCTATTCTGTTTATAATAGCCGCAAAATAATGCTCACGCATCTCGGGTGTATCTTTTAATCCGGGTGCAATAGGAACTAAAATAAATAGGTTTTCCATTCCAGCAGGAGCAACTGTGGCATCTGTTTTAGACGGACAACAAACATAAAATAATGGATTTTCAGGCCATTGTGGAGTTTCGTAAATTTCTTTAGCGTGTTTATCAAAATCGGTATCAAAAAATAAGTTATGATGAATAAGCTTGTTTATTTTTTTGTTCACACCTACATAATAAATCAAGCACGATGGGGCAAAGGTTTTTTCTTCCCAATATTTTTCAGAATAATTTCTGTATTCAATATCAATTAATTTCTGCTCTACATGATTATAATCAGCCGATGCAATAACCACATCCGTTTTAAAATCTCCTAACGAAGTTGTAATTGAACTTGCTTTCCCTGCAGTTATATTAATTTTTTCTACGTTACAATTTGTTTTAAAGCTAACCCCTAACTCAGTTGCCATTTTTTCAATACCAGATACCACTTGATACATGCCCAACATTGGATACCACGTACCTTTAGTTAAAGCGGCATAATTCATTAAACTATACAAAGCAGGTATTTGCTTAGGCATAGCACCTAAAAAAAGTACCGGAAATTCCATTAAAGCAATTAAACGCTCATCTTTAAAAAAACTGCGCACATAAGTTTGTACCGATTTAAATATATGTGATTTTAATGCACCGCTTATAACATTATAATTGGCAAATTCCATCCACGATAGGGCCGGTTTATAAACCAATTGTTCCATGCCAACTTTATACTTTAACTCGCCTTCGGCTAAAAACTTTTTAAGCTTGGTAGCACTCCCTTTTTCAATGCTTTCAAATACTTGGTATATGTCTTCTAACTTAGCAGGCACTTGTAATGCATTAGCTTCGCTAAAAAACAATTGAAAGCCTGGGTCTAATTGCACTAATTTATAATAATCGCTTGGTACTTTATCAAACTGTTTAAAGAATTTTTCAAATACATCGGGCATCCAATACCAGCTTGGGCCCATATCAAACATAAAACCCTGCTCTTCATAAAAACGGCTACGTCCACCAATTACACTATTTTTTTCAAAGACGGTAACTTCATGCCCTTGCTTAGCTGCAAAGCATGCAGCCGATAAGCCCGAAAATCCACTTCCTATAACCGCAACTTTAGCCATTTAATTAACAAATATATTAATGTTAAATGGTTTACGTGTTTGCAAAAACAAATTCCTTATTAACCAGCCATTCTTTACCGGTATGCTTTAATAGGCAAAAGCTTTTTGCCTGAAAGGATGCGGTATATGTCTGGTTTTTAAAATAATCTAAGGCTTGGTAAAACTTATCCTTCTTTAAATCTCTAAAAGCTATTGTAACATGCGGATGAAACCCTCTCATATCATTAACCTGATTAAGTAAACGTAGATTTTTTTGTGCGTAAACCATTAATTCACGTTGTAATTTTTCAAGTAATTCGTTTTTTAGCACATCAACAAAAAGCACACGCGGTTCAAAACATGAGAAGTTTTGTAAGTCAATAGTGAAACCCTCACTAAAAGTAAATTGTTGTAAGTTGTTTATTAAAATATCTTCCTTTTCTTCTTTCCACTCAAATGGCATATGAAGTGTAATATGTGCGGGTGAGCGTAAGGCTCCTTTACTATTAAATTTATCCTTTACCACTTTTTTCAAATCCATAAGCTGGGTTTGAAAAGGCTCAGGAACAACAATGGCAATAAAATATTTCTGTATAGACATACTAAAATTCTCCGGCTTCTATTTGTTTAATGGCAAGTTCTATTTGTCTGTCGTATGGGTCATTTAAATCGTAATTCTGTTTCATTGATGAACCAAATAAGGTTGCTAAACTTTGCCACATAAAAGCGTTAAAGTTACCCCGCATATCTTTAATAATGGTGTAAGTAGTTTTACCGGTTTCTCTATCAATTAATTTCATTAAAATTTTACCCTGATTTATACTTAAGCCTTTTAATTCTTCACCAAATTCTTTTTGAAGTTCTTTTTCACTCTTCTTTAAGTAAGCTTTTCTGTCTGCTTCTTTTGGTATAGTAGCCAACACTAAATCAAACTCTTTTAGCTTTGCAGCAGCTAATATAGCATATGGGTATACTTTTTTTACATTGTACTTAAGTCTTGTCCATTCAGCATATTTTCTCCGGCTCGTAAAAGACATTTTTCCATTAATAATAACCCATGGCATCACTATATAGGGTATAGTGTCGTTATTTTCAATAACTGCAGTAACCCTATAGCCATCAATAACTTTTGATACATAAGGAATGGCTATGTCGTCTTTGTTTTGGGAAAAAACGCCTAATGGAAAACTCAACAAATATATTATTGCTATAAACCTTGCACTATTTTTTTTTATATAAAAAAGTACAGGCATGTTATCTTTTTATTTTATGTCTTTAAAATCAAAAAGTAACCCATTAATTTATATTTTAGGTAGGAGACCTGCCTTCCAAAGGAGATATACCCATAGTACTATATATACAATTAAAACTATAGCAGCTAAAGCAATTCCTATAAAAGCTCTTTGTTTATATATTCCTAATTCTCTGTCGTTTTTCTTAATTAATCTAAGTGCTTTTAACCCATTTGACAATCCTATAAATATAGCCGGAATACCAAAAAAAGGAACAAGTGATATAAAACCAAAAACCATACTTAATACAGATTTTTTATTAACTCTTTCTGCCATCCAATTATTATTGTCGAGAGAATTGTATGAATAATTAGCTTGGTTATTATTTTGTGCCTGTTTAATAGGAGCAAATTCATCTTTAAAAGAATCTAATCTACCATTTGCATATTTTATATAAGACACTTCATATCTATAAGAAACATAAGTAGGCCCTGCTACATTATCACAATACTTGTATTTAATTTCGGTTGGTGTAATTTCTATAATTTTAGCTTTAATTTCAGTTTCGTTACGCATTACCAAGGTGTCGCAACCTGTAGAGTCGGGTGCAAATAAAACAATCCCCTTTTTCTTTTCGGTTGATGCTGTTACAACACCTATATTATTTAAAGAACGAGCAGATTCTTCAAAAGCAGCAACAACATCTTCCATTTTTGGTTGTTGTTTCTTTTGAGTTAAAACTTCATCTGAATTATTCGTTTTAATAGATTGGTTATTTTTTTTCCATTGTAAAGTATAACCATTTGTATAACGTCTCTTTTCTATCGAGCAAGATTGAAAGACAAACGAAAAAAACAGAAACAAGTAAAGAAAAGATTTTATTATACGCATGTTATATAGGTTTTAGTTTTTATTGTATACGGTTAGTTTTCCATTTAGAACGTTGGGCTTCTTCAAAATTATTATGTTGTTTGACAACTTTTGCATCTTTATTTACAAAAATCGAACCAAAAAGTGCTGCTATTTCTGCCTCTTGCTTGGTAGATGTATCAAGCATTTCAGGCTTAAAGTAGTTTTTAATAAAATTGGTATCAAATTTACCACTGGTAAAAGCTTTGTGTTTTAAAACAAAAGAACAAAACTGTAGGGTAGTTGATACTCCTGTAATTTGATATTCATCAATAGCACGCAACATACGCTCAATGGCTTCTTCTCTGTCTTTTCCATGTACAATTAGTTTTGCAATTAACGGGTCATAAAAAATAGGAATATCCATTCCCTCTTCAAAACCATCATCTACACGAACGCCTGTTCCTTTTGGTGTGCGGTAAGTAACCAGTTTGCCAATATCGGGTAAAAAATTATTTTTAGGGTCTTCAGCACACACACGCACTTCAATAGCATGCCCGTTTATTTTTAAATCTTCTTGCTTGTACGATAGTTTTTCTCCTCTTGCTACTCGTATTTGTTCTTTTACCAAATCAAGTCCGCTAATCATTTCTGTTACAGGGTGCTCAACTTGTAAACGGGTGTTCATTTCTAAAAAGTAAAATTTCATAGTATCATCTACCAAAAACTCTACCGTACCGGCACCACTATAGTTACATGCCTTTGCTACATCAACAGCACATTCACCCATTTGTTTACGCAATTCAGGTGTTAGCACAGATGAAGGGGCTTCTTCTATAACTTTTTGATGACGACGCTGTATACTACACTCACGTTCAAACAAATAAACCACATTGCCATGGTTATCTGCCATTATTTGAATTTCTATATGACGAGGACCCGAAACAAATTTTTCTATAAAAACACTATCATCCCCAAAGGCAGATTTAGCTTCACTCATGGCCATTTTCATTTGCTCTTCCACATCTTCAATGCGCTCAACTAAACGCATGCCTTTACCACCACCACCTGCCGATGCCTTTATTAATAAAGGAAAACCCGTTGCTTTGGCAACACTAATGGCTTCTTTTAAATCTTTTAATAAGCCTTCGCTACCGGGCACCATAGGTACATTAAACTTTTTGGCTGCTGCTTTAGCTGAAAGTTTATCGCCCATAACATCCATTGCTTCGGGGCTTGGACCTATAAATGTAATGCCTGCTTTTTTAACCGCAGCCGCAAAACCTGCATTTTCAGATAAAAAACCATAACCAGGGTGTATGCCATCTACCCCTAGTTTTTTAGCTACTTCAATAATTTTATCACCTAACAAATAACTTTGGTTACTTGGTGGTGGGCCTATACAAACCGCTTCATCAGCATATCGTACAAAAAGAGCATTTCTATCAGCTTCACTAAAAACGGCAACTGTTTTTATTCCCATTTCTTTAGCGCTACGCATAACACGTAAAGCAATCTCTCCACGATTGGCTACTAAAATTTTTTTCATATTAGTTCAGTTCAATAAATTTAAGCCTAAATATACTTTCTTTAATAAGAATAACAGCAAATAATTATTTAACAATTATTTTCTGACTATAGATGTTTTCGTCAGATGAGGATATAATAACATAAATTCCGGGTGGAATCATCCTGCTTTCATCAGTTGCAAAAAGCTGAGAATCTTCTTGTGTTATGGTAACTTTGGCTGTAAATTCAACCCCTTCAGCATCCTGCAATACAACCAATACTTCTTGATACTTAGCCGCATTAGTATTAGGTTCTGTACTCTTTTTTGCATGAGCCTGATCGGGATAAAACTTACCAACTTTTTCGGCGTTAAACATGACACCCGTTACCGGAAAATATTTGGAACTACCATTATACTCTGTCTGTTTTATACGGTAGTACGAAGTTTCTTTAAATGGCTGGTAATCCGTTTCTACATATTCCCTATAGGATTGCCCATTTCCTGAACCAGGAACATCTATTACTTTGGTATATTTTTTTCCGTCTTTGCTTTTTTCTATGGTAAAGTAAATATTGCTACTTTCTTTTGACGTTGCCCAACTAACAACCACATGATCAACTACCGGCACAACATCGCAAAAAACCACCTTAGTGTTATCAATAACAAGAGAAGTATCTGTTTGAGCAGATACTTTTAAAATTAAAACACTAAACAGAAGGATAACTTTTTTAATCACCCGCATATATTTACCTAACTCCTAAAGTTAGATAATATTAAACATAAATCAACAACTATTAGATAAACGTTAAAATAGCAGTTATTAATTGCGCTCTTAAACTAACAAAAAATGGCTTAAGCTTTATTAAGCGTATCTTTTACCAATTGGCTAGTTACTTTAGGGTCTGCTTTGCCACCGCTGAGTTTCATTACTTCGCCCATAAATAAACCAACCAAGGTTACTTTACCGTTTTTATATTCGGTAACTTTTTCAGGATACTTGGCTATAACTTGGTTTACCAAATCTTGTAAAGCATCTGTGTTACTTTCCTGTATAAGATTTAATTCCTGTGCTATTTGTAAGGAAGTTTTATTTGGTGTTTTTACCAACTCAGGAAATATTTTTTGTGAGGCCGATGAGTGGCTTACTTTTCCATCATCTATAATAGAAATAAGTTCGGCTATTTGTGTAGGTTTTACCGGAAAACGGTCTATATCGATAGCATTTTCATTTAAATGACTTTTAATGTTTACCATTAACCAATTAGCTGCTGCTTTGTGGTTTTTAGTATGTGTTACTAATTCATTAAAATAATGTGCAATGGCTTTGGTATCAGTTAACACAGCAGCATCATAATCAGATAGTTTAAACTCTTTTATATAGCGTTTATAAAGCTGATTAGGTAACTCAGGTAAAGTTTGTTTTACCTCATTTATATACTTTTCAGTAATAAAAATAGGTTGCAAATCGGGCTCAGGGAAATAGCGGTAATCGTTTGCATTTTCTTTACTACGTAAGCTAAAAGTAGTTCCTTTAACGGCATCAAAACTGCGGGTTTCTCCTGCAATTTCTTGTTTAGCTTCTAATAAATCAATTTGGCGGATAATTTCATACTCAATAGCACGTTGCACGTTACGTATGGAGTTCATGTTTTTAACCTCCACTTTTTTACCAAATTCCTTGACACCTTTTATTTTAACCGAAACGTTAGCATCACAACGCATAGAGCCTTCTTCCATGTTACCATCACAAATATCTAGATAACGAACTAATTTACGTACTTCGGTTAAATAAGCATAAGCCTCATCTCCATTACAAATTTCGGGTTCAGATACCATTTCTAAAAGTGGAACTCCGGCACGGTTTAAATCAACTAAAGTATCGGTAGCATCTTGGTCATGCATGCTTTTACCCGCATCTTCTTCCATGTGTATACGGGTAAGATTTATGCTTTTCTCTCCGCCATCTTTCAATTTTATAGTAATATGACCTCCATTACAAAATGGGGTTTTATCCTGAGTTATTTGATATCCTTTTGGTAAATCGGCATAAAAGTAATTTTTGCGTGCAAACTGGTTTTCGTAACGAATAGTGCCATCAACTGCCAAACCTAATTTTACGGCAAATTCAACAGCTTTTTTGTTCACTTTTGGCAAAGTACCTGGGTGTCCTAATGTTATAACACTAACGTGTGTATTAGGCAAACCACCATATTCTGCGCTATCGTTAGAGTACATTTTGCTTTTAGTAAGCAATTGTATATGAACTTCGAGGCCTATAACGGCTTCGTATTTATCGTAAACACTCATAGTTTAAAGAAAGGACAAAGGTACAATAATTAGATTTTTAAACAGAATAAGAATGAAAGAATTTAATCGGTACCGCTACCAAACAGTAAATTAGTATACATGCGGTTAATCAGCTTGGCCGTATAATCTCTGTTATATTCAAAGCAATCACATTTTTTACCATAACTAACCAATGCCACCGGAAAATCTACATCATCATCATCAAAATGCCCGTATAAATCCTGGCTTAATAAATTGGTTTCAAAATTAAATTTGTAAGGACTCTCTATCATTATTTTACTAGACATAGTTGTAGAAATGCTTATTAATTTAGGGATATAACCTTCCTTTTCAACCCTAATGGCATAAAGCATGTTTTTTTTCAAAGTAAACTCAAACGACTTTTTTACCTTTAATTCTTGTTCATCAATTACCTTATTATCCTTCATAAGTTTTGCCTTATAATTGCCCTCTAAATCTTTTACTGTTCCATCAAAATTACCTGTAATGGTAAGGCACTCTGAAGTATCAGATGAAATGGGCTTCTTTTTATCTGTTTGGGAATAAGTTATTGATACAGTTATTACAAATAGAAATGATAAAATTTTCTTCATAAACGTGGTTTGTTAAACAATTTTACGAAAAATAACTAACTTTTTTAACATTAAAGGCATAAAAAAATCTTCAATGTTATGTTGAAGATTTTTTATTTTTCAATTATAGGGTAGAGGAGAGGCTCTTTTATTAAGCGGGCTTCGATTCTTTATTTAATAAATTCTTTACCAATTGTTGCTTTTTCTTCCATTCATCAATCTTAGCTTTTTCGGTAGCAATTTTATTTTCCAAATCAATCATCATTGAGTTTTTTGTTTTTGCATTTTTAAAGAACCCCATGTTGTTTTCATAAACGTTTACCTGTTGTTGTATTTCGTTCATGTGTTTTCTAATAAAATCATTCTCTTTTAATAAAAGATCACGTCCATTTTCAGAAACTTCTAATCTCTCAAGTTTTAATTTATATTTAATTAAACCTTTCTCTGTTTCATCTCCGGCAACTGTACCATAAAACTCTTCTAGTTTATTATAAAAAGAATCGTTTAAACGCTTGCGTTCAGCAGCAGGTGCTTGCCCACTTTCTTGCCATTGTTTGGTAAATTCTCTTAGAGCATTTATATCGTTTTCAGCATTACCGCTTGGTGCAAAACCATGCAGGTTTTGTATAATGGTTTCTTTATGCTGTACATTGTTTTCTAACTCAGCATTTTGCGCTGCAAACTGATTACGCTTCGCTTCAAAAAAATGATTACAAACAGCACGAAATTGCTCAAACATTTTATGCTCATCTTTTGGGTGAGCGTTTGGCATTTTTTTCCACTGCTGTTGCAGGTTCATTATTTTTTCAGTCGTTTTTTGCCAATCAGTACTATCTTTTAACGTACCAACTTCTTCAATTAGTTTTAATTTCTTTTGTTTGGCTTGTGTGTAACGTTCTTTTGCCTGCTCGTAAAACTCCTTTTTCTTCTCAAAAAAGCCATCACACACTTCTCTAAACACTTTCCAAACATCATCTCCTGCTTGTTTATCAGTATGTCCTGCCTCTTTGTATTCGTTTTGTATATCAAGTAAAGCCTTAGTTTTTTGTTCCCACTCTTTTTCAGTACGAGCGGTTTCGCTAATCAACTGCTTTGCTTTTTCAATTAGTTGTTTTTTAACCTCAAGGTTCTGGCCTAATTGCTCTTTCTTCTCTCCGTAAAAATCCTGTATTTTTTTGTTTACCTGCTCGTTTAATTTTTTAAAATCTTCGCGCATAGCAAACCACTTATCTTGCGGAACAGCACCTGTAGCTTCCCACTCATTACGGAAAACCTTAATAGTGCGTTCTACATCTTTTATATTTTCAGATGCAAGTAGCTTGGTTATTTTTTCAAGTAAAACAGTTTTTGCTTCAAAGTTCTTTTTTAAATCAACCTCTTGCGATTCTTTATATAGGTTCAATCCAAAATAAAAAGTATCAACTACTTTATTGTATTCGGTAAGTATATCTTTATACTTGGCAGCAGGTACATTTCCGGTTTCTTTATACTTTGCCTGTAACTCGTGCAATTTTTTTATAGCTCCGCTAACGTTAACTTCCAGTTTAGAAAGATCGTTTATATCACGAATAATAGCCGTTTTAATCTCTAAGTTTTTTTCTTGATCAGCTTGTAATTTATCGGTTTGTTGTTTTTTTAGTTTGCGGAATTTATCAAACAGTTCAACAATCTTTTCGTCTTCTTTCGATTTGGTATATACAAAATCACGCGCACGTCCGCCTTCATCCGTAAAGCTTTGTTTTGCTGCTTCCATCTCTTTAGAGAAAGCTTCTTCATACTCACGCTGAATAGTTTTTATTTGCGCAGCCGCTGTATTGATATCTTCGTGTTCTAAAAGATGTTCTAACTTGGTAATAATGTCTTGCTTCATTCTATGCTGTCTAATTCGACCCGAAAATTAGTAAAAAAGAGAATATATTTCATAAAAATATCGCATCCTCAAATATCACATCTATTTAGTAATTTCGCCCTGCTTAAAATCACAATATGAAACCCTCTATTCCAAAAGGCACCAGAGATTTTTCTTCAGCCGAGATGACTCGTCGTAATTACATATTCGATACTGTTAAAAAGCATTTTCATCTATATGGTTTTGAGCAAATTGAAACACCTGCTATGGAAAACCTTACCACACTTACGGGTAAATATGGTGAGGAAGGAGATCAGCTTTTATTTAAAATACTAAACTCGCGCATACACGAAAGTAAAGAAAAAGATAAGTTGTTAAGCGAGTTCCAACTAAGTCTTGATAGTGCACGAAACACAACTACTTTAACTGAGCGTGCTTTGCGCTACGATTTAACAGTGCCTTTTGCGCGTTATGTGGTTATGCATCAGCACGAAATTACTTTCCCCTTTAAGCGTTTTCAAATGCAAACTGTATGGAGAGCTGATAAACCACAAAAAGGTCGTTATCGCGAGTTTTACCAATGCGATGCCGATATTATTGGCAGCAACTCTTTAATAAATGAAATTGAACTGGTTAAATTAATGGATGATGTTTATACTGAATTAAATATACCTGTTACCATTAAGCTGAATAACCGAAAAATTTTAGCGGGCATTGCCGAAATTATTGGTGCACAGGATAAAATAATTGAGATAACCATTGCCATTGATAAAATAGATAAGATTGGCTTAGAAAATGTAAAGGAAGAACTGAAAGAAAATAACCTGTCTGATATTGCAATTAGTCAGTTAGAACCATTATTAACTTTCACTGGCGATAATGCACAATCAATTGTATTTTTAAAAACGTATCTAAAAGATTCTGCCATTGGTTTAAAAGGAGTTGAAGAAATAGAACAAATAACTAATTCAATAAGTCAATCGGGCCTTTCTGCTAAATCAAAATTTGAAATTGATTTAACCCTTGCCCGCGGCTTAAATTATTACACAGGTGCTATTTTTGAAGTAAAAGCTAATGCCGGCACATTTACACCAAGTATTACAGGTGGCGGCAGATACGATGATTTAACAGGCATTTTTGGTTTACCCAATATGAGTGGGGTTGGTATCTCTTTTGGCATCGACCGTATTTATGATGTAATGGAAGAGCTTAATTTATTTCCTACCGAAAAACTAAATACACAACATACGCAGTTACTTTTAATGCACATGGGCGAAGCCGAACAGCAACACGGCTTGCAAATGCTTTCTGCTTTAAGGCACGCAGGCATTAGGGTTGAACTGTACCCCGATGTAACTAAAAAAATGAATAAGCAGTTTGATTACGCCACTAAAAAAGATATCCCTTATTTAATAGTTATTGGCTCAAACGAAATGACTGAACAAAAATATACGCTTAAAACCAAAGACGAAAAGTTTGAGAAACTAAGCGTGCAAGAAGTAATTACAAAAATTAAAGGGTAGGAGGGATGCCACTAAAAAAAATAAAGTATAACTACCGTAAGGTTAAATATGTGTTGTATAAAGAAACACTTATTGATACCAAGGAGCATATACTAACTTTTTTAGGTGCGTTTTTTGGCATTGGCATCATTGGCTTTATAAACAGCAAGTATCTTCTTTTAAACGATAATTTATTTTTAATTGGCTCTTTCGGTGCTTCATCGGTACTTATTTATGGCATTAGTAATAATCCTTTAGCACAACCTCGTAACTTAATTGGCGGCCATATAGTTTGTGCGTTAGTAGGTGTAACCATGCATAAACTGTTGCCTAACGAAACCTGGTTAGCAGCTGCTTTGGCTGTTTCATTAGCTATAGTAGCCATGCAAATTACAAAAACCTTACACCCTCCTGGTGGTGCAACGGCTTTAATTGCGGTTATTGGTAGCGAAAAAGTTAAGGTGCTTGGTTATATATTTGTTTTAACCCCTGTACTTACAGGTGTTTTAATTTTATTTATCGTAGCTTTAGTTTTTAATAACATTACCAAGTATTGCACTTATCCGGTTTCACGACAAAAAAAATGATGAAAAAAGTCTCTCTCTTACTTCTAAGTTTTCTGCTTATTGGTAAAATGCACGCTCAAAAATCTATTAAAACCAAACAGACCGCCTACGTAAACATAAATATCGATATTGCTTATAAGGATAAAGCGGGGAAAGATTTACTAGATTCTAACAATGTCATTCATTTCTCAACAAAAGACATTACTATATATAATATCGAGAAAGGAGAGAAGATAAAAGTAAATAAACCTAAAATGGATTACCCAAATAACCATTTTATTTACCGGGATGATGCAACAAGCACGAATTTTTTGCGCGTGTTTTTAGAAGCTGAAGAAGTTTTAATTCAGTTAAACTCAACCACAACCGATACCATTAAATGTGAAATTAAAAAAACTAAAGGCAACACACATCTTACAAAAGTGTGGTATAATGGTAAACTTGTGTGGGAATTTGGTAAAGATGTATCGCAAGTAATTACTATAACCAAGTAATAAAATTACGCGGCTTTTTCGTACATTTGCCTGATAACATTTTAAATTTATTAGTCATGCCGGTTATGGAAGCTACAAAATCGAAATCAGAAAAATTAATTGCTTTAGAAGATAAATACGGAGCGCATAATTACCACCCATTACCTGTTGTTTTGGATAGGGGAGCGGGCGTTTTTGTTTGGGATGTGGAAGGTAAAAAATATTATGATTTTCTTTCGGCTTACTCGGCTGTAAATCAGGGGCATTGTCATCCAAAAATAACTTCGGTTTTTATTGAGCAAGCTCAAAAACTGGCTTTAACCTCGCGTGCTTTTTATAACAGCGCTTTAGGCGAGTACGAAAAATACATTACTACTTATTTTGGGTACGATAAGGTTTTACCAATGAACAGTGGTGCCGAAGCGGTTGAAACAGCTATAAAACTAGCCCGCAAATGGGGTTACGAAAAGAAAGGTGTAAAAGAAAATCAAGCTAAAATAGTGGTGTGCGAAGGCAATTTCCATGGGCGTACGGTAAATATTATTTCTTTCAGCACCGATAACGATTCTAAACAAAATTTTGGCCCCTTTAACCCGGGCTATATAACCATTCCGTATAACGATTCGGCTGCTTTAGCTGAAGCTTTAAAAGATGAAAATATTGTAGGCTTTTTAGTAGAGCCCATTCAGGGCGAAGCAGGTGTAATGGTTCCTACTGAAGGTTACTTAAAAACCTGTTACGATTTATGTAAAAAACATAACGTGCTTTTTATAGCCGATGAAATTCAAACAGGTTTATCTCGTACAGGTCGTTTATTGGCTTGTGATTGGGAGCATGTGCATGCCGATGTTTTAATTCTGGGTAAAGCCCTTTCGGGTGGCATGTATCCGGTGTCGGCTGTGTTGGCAAGCGATGAAGTAATGATGTGCATTAAACCGGGTCAGCATGGTTCAACTTATGGCGGTAACCCAATTGCAGCAAAAGTTGCTATGGCTGCTTTAGATGTGTTACGCGACGAAAAATTATCTGAACGTGCCGAATACTTGGGCGCTATTTTACGTGATGAATTAAAAAAAATTAAATCTCCTTTACTGAAAGAAGTGCGTGGTAAAGGTTTATTAAACGCTATTGAAATTCACGAGCATCCTGAAAAAACTGCTTGGGAAATTTGCCTTCGTTTAGCCGATAAAGGTTTATTGGCTAAACCAACACATGGTAACATTATTCGTTTTGCGCCACCTTTGGTTATTACTGAGGAGCAAATTAAAGATTGCGCCCGCATTATTACCGAAGTAGTAGAAGCGTTTTAATTTTTTACCGCAACATAATTATATACGTTATACGGTAGTATAAGCTTGGCTGTAATTTTAGAAACTACACAGGCTATCAGTAACGGAATAAATAAATGATAGTTGCCGCTTAAACCGCATACTAAAAACACAGCCGTAAAAGGCGCATGTATGCTGGCACTTAAAACAGCCGCCATGCCAATTACTAAAAAGTTTATCGGAATTATATCTGCATTAAAGTAATGCTGCAATACAAATGCCGTAAGCCATCCTAAAAAAGCCCCTAAAAATAGGCTGGGGGCAAACACACCGCCATCGCCACCAATAGCAAGGCTTACCGATGTTATAATGGGTTTGGCTAATAATATAAACACACAAATAAGTAGAAAACTGAAACCAAAAGCTGGCGCATGATTGGTTAGGTTATTTATGGCTATATAACCATCTCCGTATAATTGCGGTAGAAAAAATATAAGCAACGAAATCGTAATTGAACCCACCAAAACCCGTACAACTTCGCTGTGTACCGATGCAAACAATTTCTTTAAAAACAACACGCTTTTGGTTAAATAAACCGAGTTCAATCCGGCTAAAATGCCCAAAACAATAAAGTAGGGTATAGCGTGTAAATGCCAGTTATTTACTTCAAACCTAAACAAAGGCTCAGGCATTAGCAGTGCGTTTATATAGTAAGCGGTGCAAACGGCAACCGTTATGGCAAGCACATAAACCTTGGTTACTTTTTTTGAAAACACTTCGTAAGCAAACAAAATACCACCAAGCGGACTGCTAAACAAAGCTGTAATACCCGCAGCAACTCCGGCACAAATTAATTCGGTTTTGTAGTTTCTAAGTAAAGTTGTTTTTCTGTTTGATAATGAGCCAACTGTTGCCGATGCCACAACCGTAGAAACCTCTATACCGGTTGAACCTCCAAAAATTACGGTTAAAAAACCATTAAAAAAATGCGAGGGAATTTTATAGGCAGGTAAATTAGTATCTGTTCTTTTTATACTGTCTAAAACCTCTTTAATGCCACGGTTTGGGTTGTTTTTAAACAAATAATGTCTAAGCATGTTAATAGTGGTTAAGCCTAACAGGGGTAATATAAAAATCAGCCATTTGTGTTGGGTAAAACTTTTATACAAACTGTGTTCGTAATAATCGGTAAGGGTTTTTAAACTATTTGCCAGTATGGCCGATGCAAGCCCTATAAAAGCTGCAATGCCTATAATGCTAAGCACTAAAATGGTGTTTTTTTTGTTATAAACCATATACTACAAAGCTAGGGGTAAAGTAATTATAATAACAGGGTACAAGGGTTAATTATTCTTAATTCGTATGTTTGAAAATAATTTTACTTGATATATCAATTATTGATAAAACAAATATATATTTGCTTTAAACTAATATAGTATGAAAACAAAAAAATGCACACTTTTAATCTTATTATATTTTATGTTGCCCCTGTGTTTTTTGGCGCAACCCATCCTAAAATTGCCACAAGCAAGCCAGTATAGCGAGGTAAAACAAACCATTGGGCTAACTGATGTAACAATAACATATCACAGTCCGTTGGTTAATGGCCGCAAAATATGGGGAGATGTTATACCATATGGTAAAGTGTGGCGAGCAGGTGCAAACGATAACAGCACCATTACATTTAGCACCGATGTAAAAATTAATGGTAGTTTGTTGGCAGCCGGAACTTATGGCTTACACATGATTCCCAATCAGGATGAATGGACTATTATTTTCTCGAAAAATTACACTTCGTGGGGTAGTTTTTTTTATAAACAAGATGAAGATGCGCTTAGGGTTACCGCAAAGCCCGAAGCACGCGAATTTCAGGAATGGTTAGATTATAATTTTACCGACCGTTTACCGGCTTCATCTAAAGTAACACTATCGTGGGAAAAACTTAAAGTATCTTTTACGGTAGAGGTAGATGTGGTGGCTATTACATTAAAACGAATTAAAGAGCAGCTACGAAATACGGCTGCTTTTGGCTGGCATGCCTGGGAAGAAGCTGCTCATTTTTGCATTGTAAATAAAACCAATTATGATGAGGCTTTAAAATGGATTGATAGGTCTATTTTAATAGAAGAAAACTACACCAATTTGGTGGCTAAAAAACAACTGTTAAACCTAATGGCTAACCCAACCGAAGCCGACAAAATAACCAAACGAATAATGGTTTTGTTAGAATCGGGAACCGAGAATAAGGTAAACTTGTTTGGCTACGAGTTAATGGGCGAAAACGATAATAAATTTGCCTTAGAAGTACTTAAGTTTAACCTAAAAAAACACCCGGATAGTTGGAATGCTTACGATAGTGTAGCCGAAGCTTATAAAGCAAATGGCGACGATAAACAATCGCTGATTAATTATAAAACAGCTTTAGCAAAAGCTCCGCAAGATCAAAAGGAAAGAATACAGCGTGTAATTGATTTGCTAGAGAAGAAGTAATAATAAGATTAGTATGACAACTAAGCAGGACTTTATAGAGTCCTGCTTTTTTATTTTACAATAAACCCTAATAGCTAATGTAAAACAGGGCATTATAAGCCCGCATACAACTTAATCGTTTTTATTTAACATAATGTAAATTATAAGAAAAAGTTTATATCTTTGCCTACGGCGATTTTAAATGAGTTTTTCGTTATAATTCCGATTATCGTTAAATAGCCTCCTTCGTAAACTGATAACAAGATTACTTGTTATATAAGTTTACCCATCCGCACATGGAGATAGACATTGATTTTCTAACTAGTCTTCTATTGTAGTTCGTAAAATAAGATGTAATCAATCTTATAAACTCTATAATAATGTATCAAAGAATTTTAAAATTAGTATAGATGATTATCTAATCATAATTTTGTAAAAGCAAAAGGCTACTATTTCTAGTAGCCCCAACTGTCTTTATAATTCGGAATGGCAATAAACTTGCAAAAAAGTTTATAACGAATTTTAAAGATTTCCGAGCAAGTTAGGATAGAAACTAACTTGCTTTTTCCTTTTCAAAGTTAATCATTTTTTCTAGTAAAATCAAGCCTTTCAGAAGATTTTTATAAAAAAATTTTCTATTTTACTACTTAAAATACATCCCTTCTTAGTTCCGATAATATGTAGAAATCTTGTAGTTTTTGTACTAAAAAATTACTATATATTTGTACTAGTATTTTAGCGTAACATCTTTGTAGACGAAAACTCGGAACTTTCAACTATACAAGGGATAAGTACACTCATGCCGAACGGCGTGGGCTTTATCTTGTTTGTATAGTAGGTATCCGAGTACCTCGTCTGCGGCGAGGTAAATGTCCCACGCTAATTAGTTTAAAAACTAACATACTTCATGGGATATGAAGTAACAAAAAACTTAAAACAAATGAAAAAATTCATGTTATTATCTGTGTTAACCTTATTGATTTCAAGTTGTGCATTTCATAAAGGTTATATTAGTGATTCTAGTTATCTTGGAAGTAATAATTTTACTTATGTAAAAACAAATGTAGAAGGAAAAGCTTCCACTATTAGATTATTAGGAATTGGAGGATTTTCTAAACAAACATTAGTTAATGATGCAAGAAAAGATTTATTAACTAAAAATCCTCTTCAAGATGGACAAGCTTTAGTTAATATAACAGTTAGTTGGAAAATTACTTTTGTATTACCTTTATATATGGGTGAAAATTGTACTGTATCTGCTTCTATAGTTCAATTTAAGTAGTAAAAAACTCTATATGTATTAACCTCTATTCCTAAAATATTAGGAACACTATTAATGACTTACTAAATTGAAAAACCCCGCTATAACGGGGTTTTTCTTATTGGTGTAGTTTAAGGGATAAAATGCTTGATTACCGACCGAGCAGATTTGGGTTCGAATCCCAACGCCAATACTATTTTATTTATTAGAACAAATATATCTATTTAAGTTATTTGTTTTATACCATCTAAGAAGTTCTTTTTTAGATACTAGACTGTATAGTCTAAATCACAAACCTTATAACAATGTAGTCTTACTAAGAGGGTTCAAAGCTATTTAACATAACCTTTTTAAATTATAAGAAAAAGTCAATCATTTGCCTACGGCGAATTTTCTGGAGTTTTTCGTTATAATATCTCATTATGTATAAATAGCCCCTTCGTAAACCGAATAAAACAAAAATGTCGTTTTATTTTAGGTTTACACAACGCTCCCTGCGCTGGTTGGAATGTGACTATACAATCTAACTAACTTTTCACATGGATTGTTGGTTATGGGTAATGAAAATGTTCTTGATATGCACAGGCATACCTATATCAATTATAATTGGACTTACTTTACTACTTACTTGGTGCACCCACAACAAGCCCAATGCTCTTGGTAAAACTTCCACATCTCAAAAATCAAAAGACCAAGAGTCCCGCCCGCCAACGATATGGAAGATATTAGGCTTCCGAGACTGGTCATAGTTTTGCGACATTCCTCTTTAACATAGCTAAAGCTTAATCCCTTTACAGACAATCTCCAATTTCCTCCTTCAATAACTTGTATGACAATTCCGTCATCCTTTAGTTGTTTCCATAATGCAGGAAAATCTCGTTCAGAATTGTAGCTAGAATTAGCTAAGGGTTTCGCTACCTCTTCTTGTATCATAGAGTCGCTCATACTATTAGGGTCAGCTTTTATTCTCCCAATAATGCTGTCTAATAGTTTGTAGTAGTTTATTTCCATACTTTTTTGTTTTTAAAATTAATCAATGTTGGTGGATGAAATTAATAACCCACCCTCGCTACTTTGTTTTTGTTACTCTATTTAACATAATATTTTTCGCTTTTAGTTACAACTGAAAAAACTTTACACAATGCATCGAGATTATTTTCAGGTTTAATTTGTTAAGGGGTAGATAATTTAATCGTTTATTTCTTCATTAAATTCCGACCCATCAGTTAAAAACTCTTCACATCCAAAACTTTCAAGCATATCGTAATATCTTACTACTCCCACCAAATCTGGTAGCCAGTCGTAAACCTTTATTTTATCTTCCCTAATCATATTAATAGTGTTCACTACATGATTGACTGTTTCCAACTTTAATTTAAAGAGAGATTTTTCTTGAAGCCAAAGTCTTAATTCGACTTCTCTTGCTTCACTCATTTTACCCTGATACATGGTTCCACGCCACATGATTTTACCACTGTAGAATTAACCTAAACTTACATACTATCTTTGGCGAGGTTGGTGTTGGATAAATAACCTGCTCCACCGTATAAACACTAGGATAATTTGCCTGTGTTATATTTACTATCGCAGGAAAGGTTGTTTAGTGTCAAACGAAAGTGTACTGAATTAGCATAAACCATATTGGACATTTTCTTAAATTTAATTTATTAAATCAAAGAAAATGGAAACACAAAATCAGGAACATGGGAATAACAAAAAGAAAG
>Ga0210401_10001750_pt1 | contig 24778 bp, 21 predicted proteins | sample IncBWH32MmetaG_FD_150866 | JGI IMG/M metagenome (GOLD analysis project Ga0210401, IMG submission 150866) | Forest soil microbial communities from Barre Woods Harvard Forest LTER site, Petersham, Massachusetts, United States - Inc-BW-H-32-M | ecosystem: Environmental > Terrestrial > Soil >... | reverse complement strand
CAAAAACTTGGAAACAAAGTCTGGAGCGCGTCCGTAAAGGAATCATGCGATATCAATCCAGCGTGATGATCGGCAACATTCCTGTGATCTCGGTTGCGTTCGGCCCTGACGCTCGGTCCAACCAAAAATCGCGGGCGCGCCGTAGGTTTGGTGGCGGTAGGCGACGTTGCGGTAGGCAGGACTAACTGAGCACGGAACGACAGAAAAGCAGCTTCGCTTTTCGTTCGCCTATGTGGGAAGGTGTACCTCCCTCGTATCTTCCGGTGGGACTGTCCCTGGCACTGTTGTTGGGTGGCGACCCCGCTATGCCGCGCTAGTACTTTTCTCAAGCGTTGTGGCAGCGCGTATCAACTACCATCTACCATCGGCTGCTTTTTTCTTGGTGTGGTACGCGAAGGTGCTTACCGCCGGCGCCGACCCTGTGGAGACAATTCCTGTCTTTTCACCAGACGACGTCGTTTCTGAACGCTTCCGCATCATCAGATTTATTGGCCGCGGTGGAATGGGTGAGGTGTATGAAGCACGGGACACACGCCGACTACGTGATGTCGCTATCAAGGTTCTACCCCAATCTTTCGCGAATGATGCCAACCGGTTGAGATCTCGGTTTACAGTCGCCTTGCCAACGCCCTCCTCTAGGCGTTTCTGCTGAAATTCGAAAATCACTTCTGGAGTGATTTCCCGAGAGACGAGGGTTACCCAACAGGCGTCCCAGATCGTTAACGCTCGACTGATACCGTGATTTGGTTTTCAAATGACTGATCGAGTCGAGGAAGCGCTTCATCCAGTCTCGTAAACGAGGGACATGGGACTTGGGCAATCCAAGACGACTCTTACGCTTGGGTCTTTCCGACTCGCAATCTGCGACTGAATCGCTGGAGCCAACACGAGCAGGGTTGTCAGCGCGGTATGCCATGCTGCAGCAAGCGTTGGAGTGACGTGATGACAGGCTTCCGGATCACCGGGTGTCTTGGTGGGGCCCGTCATGGCTGCAATCTTAGCCCGTAGCGATCATTGACGAAAATCCCCACAACGTCCTGTCCAAACCATCGTGGCAAACATATCCATCCAACCACTCACAAATTGGGCCTGTTGGTACTCAACGGTCCCGCCAAATCTGTTACCGTCGAGGAGCAAAAGAACCAAGCTACAAAGGCACAATTCAAAAGGACAGTCGGCGTCTATTCAGGTATTCTTCCGAGGAGCGGTAGACGGACTCTGAGCAACCCAAAAAGTGGAAGTAGTGGCACTACTCGCTTGATCTCTGGAGTTCGGGATACTGCGCAGTTCGCCTATGTTCTTCGAGAAAAGCGCTAGTAATGAGGCGGCCGCGCACGTTCAACCCTGCGTAAGAGACGGCGATACGGAAGGGAGATCGTATGCCGAAGCCCTTCGACTTCGGGGATGTCAATCTGGCTGTTGGCGGAGTTAGCTCGAGTGCCCATCCGCACCCTGAGACTCCCTTTTGCGTAGCAATCCTCGGCGACTTCAGCGGGCGTTCTAACCGCAAACTTTCAGATCCGGAGAGGGTCGGCATGCGCCGCGCTTTGCTGGTCGATAGGGACAACTTTGATGACGTCCTGTCCCAGTCCGGCGCGGAGCTTGAGTTTCGAATGGGGGACGCTGGCTCGCTCAACATGCGCTTTGCAGAACTCGATGATTTCCACCCCGATCGAGTGTTTGAGCGCCTCGAGGCCCTCAGCAAGCTCCGAGAACTCCGAAAGCGTGTACAGGATCCTTCGACGTTTCAAGACGCGGCGGACGAATTGGGACTGCGCTCCGTAGCTGCGGCGTCCGCGAGATCGCAGACAGCTGACGCTTCACCTCCCATTCCTCCCAACGTTTCACAACTAGCCTCTGGAAGCCTGCTAGTCGAAATAATCGAGCGGACGGAATCTCGTGCCACCGAAGATCGGCCCATGGGAGTCCACGACGACGTGCGGGAGTTCGCGCGTCGCGTGGCCGCAGAGCATCTCGCCAGTACACCGGATCTCCGCCAACCGGAAGTCCTGGCGGTTGTGGATCGCGCTATTGCCATGCTGATGAGGGCGGTTTTGCATAACCCGGATTTCCAGGCGCTGGAAGCAGCTTGGCGGGCAGTCTTTCTTCTTGTGCGACGCCTCGAAACCGGTTCGAATCTCAAACTTTACCTGATCGACGTCTCGAAGGAGGAGTTGGCTGCGGACCTCTTCTCCGCTCAAGACCTTCGCGGTACGGGTGTCTACCAGTTGTTGGTGGGCAAACCCGTCGAGACGCCTGGGACGGAGCCCTGGGCCCTCGTTGTGGGCAACTACAGCTTCGGCCCGGAAAAGAATGATGTGGAATTACTGTCTCGGATGGCCAGGGTGGCAGACAAGGCCGGCTCGCCTTTTCTTGCCGAAGGGAGTCCTCGACTGTTTGGATGTTCTTCCCTGGCGTCAACACCGAAGCCCACGTCGGAACCAGCTGATGCGTGGGCTCAATTGCGTCATCTGCCCGAAGCAGCCACACTGGGGCTGGCGATTCCACGATTGTTGCTGCGTCTGCCTTACGGGAAAGAGACCTCGCCGGTGGAATCGTTCGACTTTGAGGAATTTCTAGGCCAGCCGGTCCACGAAGACTACCTATGGGGGAATCCGGCGTTTGCCGTCGCATTGCTGCTTGCCCAGTCTTTCAGCGAGTCTGAATGGGGGATGTGTCCCGGCGCGACCTCGGGTATTGACGGGCTGCCGCTGCACGTTTACCGGGAAAACGGCGACTCAGAGGTGAAGCCATGTGCCGAGGTCTTGCTGACCGAAGACGCAGTTGATCAGCTCTTGGCGGCGGGCCTCATGCCGCTGGTTTCGTTCAAAGGTAGGGACAGTGTCCGGCTCGTGAGATTCCAGTCGATTACCGATCCGCCAAGTGCGCTTCTCGGAAGATGGACGCGATAGCCTCAGGTCCATCGCAGAGAATTAGAAGCAGCACGCCAAGAAGGGAGCCATCGCCTTCCCTTTCTGCCTCGCATGGCCAAACTAGCCCTTTGGGTTGGGAATGCAGGCAAGGCAGGGCAGTACGCGTCAGAGGCCTTGAGTTTGGTCATACACAGCGCGCCGACCCATTTGCTACCAGCGCCGAGGCGATTCACGACGCGAACACGTCGGGTCAGCGCAACTGGTGGAGGACTCACCACCAAGTATCTGGTGGACACACTGGATCGAAGTGGCTATTTTCGGGCTCTCCATGAAATGGTCAGCGGAGCAGTCACACGACATATGCTTACTGCCTCGCGAGGATCAGCGAGGATCAACTGGTGGGCAGAACGTCATCAGCCCTTCGCCGATCCTGCCGTGATAAAAACGTGATTGTTCTATGGCCCAAAGAGATAAGAACGAATCACAACCCGTCACAGCCGCTTTCCTGGAAAGCGTGCGAAGAATCGAGTAGGGTAAAGAATTTTCAGAACCGATCAGAACCCACCTGGTGATCTTCAAAACCGGGGTCGACCCCCAACGGTCTTAGCATTCGACCGATAACCCTCAAGTCGGGATTGCCCCCTCGTTGGGAAGCCTTAAAGGTGCTCAAAAGCAATCTCTACGGGCGCTTAGCGGCTTAGCCCAGCGGATTGAATCCCTTGCCAATCAGGGGTTTATGAACTGGGCCGGGTAGTTTTCCCTGATATTTCCCGGAAACTCCCTGTTCCTGCCAAAGGTCGATAAGTCGTTAATTCCGCCGCAATCAGCACAATATACGCGTTGGTGGCCCCGTTAATTTTTCGGGACCCGAGAAAAATCCCCCAGTATTTTTCCCTGTTAGCAGGCGGGGAAACCACTTCCCAATTAAAGCAAAGGGTGTCCCCGATCGGGGCCGTTCTCGTTCAGAGTTACGCGGGCAAAAGGGGTTTGGGATAAGCCGTTCCCCTCTTGGCGGCCTAATGTTCGTTTTCTCTTTTCCAATCAGTCACGGGCACATAGAATCCCCGGGTCTTGCCGAATTCTCCACGTACGGATCGGGGACGCTGTTAGAAGAAAATCCTGGGCCGTCCTCGACAAAATGATGAAGTCCCACAGACCTGTCTGAGCGTTCCCCGTGGAAGACGGGAAGGCTCTGCCGCATCATGGGCCGAGTCACCTGGTGCCATAAATGTCGTTGAGATTGGCACCTCGACCGGCTATTCAGGGCTTTGGCTTTGCCTCGCGCTCGAGCCACGGGTGGTCACTTGACCACCTTCGAGATCGAACACGATCGTCCAATCCAGGCTCGTAAGCACTTCAAGGAGGCTGGAGTCGAGGAAATGGTTACAGTCATTCCACGCCTCACGCGGAGGTTGAAACCACTATCAAACGCTGCACCTGTGAAACGAGGGCGCCCTTTTTTTAGGGCGCCCTTAGTTGGCTCGGACTTCCCGGTTTGCACTACTGAATGCTTGCGACGACCTCGACTTGCTCTGTTGCGAGATTGCGTGCCATCGTCTTAGCAACTTCCTTCTCTCGATTGCTCTTCGGAAGTTGATGACCTCGGGTCGCGCCGTTCAACCAGACCTGAGAAAGGAAATACTGGTTTCCATAGCGACTGAAGACCAGTTTGGTCTTATCGGCGGGAGTCAGGTTTTCCGTTGCGTTGCTGATGATCGGCATACTGTTTTTTCCATCCTCTGCGTGCAGCAACAATACTTTAACGTCGCGATCACTAATGGTTTTGACCGAATATGCGCCGGCTGGGTACGTTTTACTCCCAACCGAAAAGTTGAAAGGAACGTCCGCACGTACATGGACGGTTTGTGCCATCGCTGACTCCGCTACCAGGAGCAGGCCCAGCAGGCTGACGAGACTGACGGCTTGCCGTTTCATAGTTCCTCCTCCGGCTTGAGAATGATCGAGGTCGCACATCCGTACTTTCGTGCGTTTCCTCCACTCCTCTACCGTGAATTCGAACATCACTCCGCCTGTGTAATCGCACGTAGTGTGCCATTGACAGGCTAGATCTTCGCCTTCCGAATCCGAGTGCCCTAACACGCTGATTGCACAGAGTTGTTTACGCAGTGTCAGGCAGTCGCGCGCCAATTCATTGGCCGGTGTAATCCGTTGTCTCTGCTAGCGGGACGGTTAGCGGGGCGACACGTGCGGATCAAGACTCGCTCTGTTCGAGCCCGACTTTGAAGACTCAAACATTTGAAATGAAGTGTGTGCTCGAAACTCAGGCGAAAGTACAACGGTCTCACCGTTAAACGAGCACAAGTACGTGTTCGAGGCGACGTCGGAGGGATCGCTCTGAAGTCTGTTCCGCATACGACACGCGGAACAGAAAGATGTCGGCATCCTCTGGCACAACTGAGAAAAGGGTTTCGTATCGAGGGCGCAGTCTGTTGAGTGCATCTTGTGTGCACGCATCCACATCTGTTCTTCCCCCCGCACACTGCTGCGACAGCATGTAGGCCAGAGCCGTCATTGGGTGAATGGCGAGATTCCGTTCGGCGGCGGTTAGCCATAGACGTTCCACCGCACGGCCGCCCGTGAAATACGCAGCCGGTCCAATTCGGGGCATGGTAATCAATCCCATTGCCGAGGCGCTGGCGACTGCCTTCTGACTTGCCTTTTCAAGGCCGGAGCCCCCGCCTATCCGCCGAATCAATTTGAGTGTCGACCAGTCACGACAGAGACGGAACCCAGCTCGATCGGCGGGAGACAGCTCCAGGGACTCAATGGAAATTCCATCCCGAGTTGCCTGGACCTCTTCCGGCGTCCAGCGGATCTCGTTCATAAGAGAACAATGGAGACTCTCTGTCAGAAATAGGACTCGATCTTCAAGACCTAACAGCCGTCCGCACTCCTCGAGCTTTTCCTCTTCGAGCAACCAGTGCACGCTTGCCGTTGGAATCGAGGTCACGGCAGCCGTAAGAGCCTGTAGATCGTCGGGCTTAATTGGTCGACGTGGACACAGTTTGCGGTTGGTTCGGCGAACTCCGATCATGGAGTGCAGTTCATCGCGCCATGACTTTTCGGATTCAGTTTCCGACCGGCGGCTGAAATGAAATCTGGCAACCATATCGGGACAATGTTGTGAGGGGAACAAGTCGCAGGCAATGTGCAGTCCGGCTGCGTGCGTGCTCAGCACTATGTTTTCCGTAGCCGCCCCGAGAGCAACCAACCCTCCGAGACTATCAGGATCGAAAGGAGTGTAGGAAAGCGAACGATCGTGAAATAGATATAATTCGCCGGAGCTGCCCAGCCATCGCCAAGGCTGACAATTAGCGCCGGAAGGCGCCTGGACTGCATCCTCCACAAAGGCACGAGCCATTGCTGGGTCGAGCACAGCTTCTCCGTTCTTCTTCGGGCACAGGGCACGGGCAGCAGCATGCATCTCATCCAATTCAAGAGCTGGAGGACGCTTAGGAAGTAGTGGTTCTTGAAATTTGGCAGGATGGGAGTATTGCTCGCGGCGGCTTACTGCGGGCTGCATGAGTTCTTCAAGATCAACGTAGAAGCGACCAGACGACACCGGTTCACCCAGACAAATCCTTCGCACCACATCTGCCGCTGCCGCACCGCCATGAGCGACTGCTGATCCCAGCTGCGGCCAAGTGGAGATACTTTGTTCCACTTCGACAAGCGAGGCTCGAAGTCGAAACGTTAAGTGATCCACTCCGAGAATCTGTAGGACGAAAGGTATCTTCTGCTCATTCGTCAGGTCTCGTAATTGCGCGCGCTCGATGTTGCCCGCAAGGCCATGAAACAAGGGACGCTCGGGCTCCTGGTCGAAGCGCTCGATATCGATCATGCCACGGTCAGAGGTGTCCATTACCACCGGGATACGATATCGACGTGCCTGTTCTCGCAGAAGAATCTTGATGTCGAAGCTGTCGCATTCTTCGACCAGAACGTCGAGGGGTGAATCTTTTAGAAGGAAGGTGTCGCAATTTTCCTCCGTTATGCCCTGAGAGCAGCATGTGACGTTCAGGTACGGATCGATCTCGGCGATCTCGCGAGCGGCGACGAAGACCTTCGGCACATCCAGATTGTGAACGCCAGCACGAATGCGGTTGAGGTTGGAGAGGTCGAGCACGTCGAAATCCGCTAACCGCAGTTCTCCGAACGACCGCTCCATGGCGAGTGTTAGTGCAACGGACTGGCCGACCGAAAGGCCGACTACCCCGACTATTTTTCGCGAAAGCTGGATTTGCTCGTCAGGCGTAATCTTGTAGCGGTTGCGATTCGTCCGTAACTCTACAAATTCATCTTCATCCAGCAGGTGCACCAAGCGCATCGACCACGGGTAATAGAACCAAAGGCCATACTCCTCCGCGGGGATCGGGCCCAAATGTTCTCTCGCCAGCGTGTCCAGTTCCTGACGAGAAATCTTCCGGCTTGGGTGGCGCGTCCGAATCAAATCACGCAACTGGGTGTACAGCGTGTCGTAGACAGTAATACCTGCCTTGCTCTGCAGCAGGTTTTCGATGGCGCGACGGTCTTCTGCACTTGAAAGCCGGAACCGTCGTGGACGAACTATCGGTCCAGGGGGAGAGACCTCTAATTGCAGGAGTTTCTGTAGTGTCGGTGCCATATCAAGAACCCGGGGCTCGCACTGTGAGACCGCGTCGAAAACGGTCTACTTCATCACGAATGCCATGGTCTATAGGTTCCTCGGGAAATTGGCGGCGCACCAGCAGAACACAATCGTAGCGTCCTTCCTTATGCAAATACCACGCGGGCAGATACGCCGTTATGTGAAAACCAGCACACGTCAATTTCTCAATGAGTTCGGTCTTGTCAATCAGGACGACTAAACGCACATGACGAGTGTGGTAAAAGCTGTCCAACATCGAGATCAGTTCTTGTGCGACATGGGCAGCGTCCTTGGAGTCGGCATTGTAACCAGTGATCTCGATGGCGTCGCTTGGGCACAGCGGGTCGTAGCCAAAGGAAAAAGGTCTCAAATCAGGATCTACAATCCCATCTCCAACAACCCACTGCGATGGATATTCCGCTCGTGTTGGATGAAGCCCGAGAGGGGCAAAAAGTTCTCGCCGCACGAATTCCTTGTCTGCCAGTGAGGGAGCTATCGGAATATAGTGGGCGAATCGAGCGCGCGGATTCGCCGCGCAGGTGATTGCATGGTACTCACGAGTCCCATTGGCCACATTGATCGCGCCATCATGTCCCACGGGCAACATAGACGGCTCAAGCCCAGAAACAATGTGGAGCATCGTGCGGCTTCTCGGGAAACCCACGATGATGTCGCATGAAGATGATGCGCACGCGTCATTCACGCTGCATTGCATGAGTTCGGTTCCCAAACCTTCGCCACGATATTCCGGGAGTGTGACTGCGCGCGCCAGTTCCCACGAATGGTTCCACTCGTTGATGATCAGCGTGATACAGGCCACCACTCGGTCTTGATCTATGGCGAGTCTCCAGGCCGTTGTGCCTGAGCAGATACTCTCGCGAACGTGCTCGGATTGTTGGCACGGATGAGAAGACTTGCCATAAGCAAGTCGAAAGAGATGGGCTACAGACGCACTATCTTCCGGCGTAGCATTACGAATAGTCGGAGTTTTCGTTGTCACAGGACCTCTCAGAAACGCACCGCCAACCCTGATCGTCGCCGCTCAAACCGCGACCAAGGCCTTGGCGCCCGAGAAGATTCCCAGTTTGTGCCTGAGGTAGATGCAATCGACGTCGGTGAAACCTCCTTGCTCGAGCGCTGCGCGATGCCAGTCGGCCGGAACATGATAGAGCTTCACGTTCTGTTGGATGCTCTTAAGCCAGTGTAATTGTTCCTCGGTAATGTCGATTCGTTTTCTCAACATGCCGCTGAGAATCCGATCGATGGACGAGGCGTTTTGCGCGACATTTACGGCATAGACGAACAGGCCTCCGGGTTTCAATACGCGATGTACTTTGCGGAACAGCGCCGCGTAGTCGATGTTGTAAAACGACAGAGCGATCGCGGAAACGACGCACTCGTACTCAGCGTCGGGGATCGCGTCGGGGAACTGGCCGTGAATGAGCGACAGACGGTCGTCGAGCGGCTGCAGATTCTGCCGCGCGCGACCCAGCATGGCGGACGAGCCGTCGATTCCAGTGACGACCGCCGCGCTGTTTGTCCGCAGCAAGTGTCCGGTTAGCAGTCCGGTGCCAATGCCTAACTCAAGAATACGCAACGGATTCTTGTCAGCCCAGGCTCCTCCAACGTAGCGAGCCAGATAGTCGTACGCGTCGTCCACCTGAAACGAAACAGTTCCGATCAGTTCGTCGTAGCGGGCAGCGTGCCGGTCGAAATATTGCGCTGTTTCCAATGTTTCCAACATAAGGAGCCATCCTTTCTTGAGAACAATCCTTTCGCGTTACGTATGTGTTGACGGTGCTTTGGCCAGTTCCTGAGGAGGGATCTGTTCCCGAGCGGCCGACGAATTGCGTTCGTACTTGAAAGCGCAGACGCAGGCGCCATCGGCTTGCGCGCACAAGATTTCGCCGCGCATTCCGGGGAAAGCCCGGCGGGTGGCCTCGACATCCATCTCGCAAATCACATGACAGGGTTTGGCGAACCCATACTCCTGGTACAGTTTGAGCGCCGGGCAGGTTCGCTGGATTTCCAGCGCGCCGTCAATAGTCGAAGTTGAGATGTCGACGACCTCCATTTCCATACCGATTTGCTGGAACGCGGGAATTGCCTTGCGGAAACCGTCGGCGAGAGAAGCGTTGTCGATGTAGTGGCCCATTTGCCGCTTTTGCCGCTCCGTATATCCCTCCAGCATCGTTTCCCACGCGAACTCTTCGCCTCCCTGGGCCGAAAGCTGTTTGAATTGTTCGAACTTTTGACGAAAGAATGCGGTTGCGGTGCTGCATGGCTTCTCGTTCATACCATTGAGCTCCTCACTCAATAAGTTCAGTGCAAACTGACCCTTCACCATTGATGGTAGATGGGTAAGGTTTCTCTTCAACTCCCGGCCAATGAGCCGCCGAAATCCTGCGAAAGCTCAAGTCCTTCGCTCATGCTGAAGGCGGCCGCCATGGCTTCGATGTAATCGGTTCTGCGCGAGGTTTTCTGGCGCTTCAACTGCACGATCAGCGGATGCAGAATCTTGTTGGTGATGCGTGTCACCAGGGTTTCCAGCAGATGGCGGTCTTGTGGGCTGGACGTGGCCATCTTGCATAGGTGCCGCTCCAATTCGGCGCAGCCGATCGACTGTACCCGGCTGCGAAGAGCCGTGATCAAGGGATCCAGGTCGCGCACCTCAGACTCACAGCAGTACGCCTGCACCGCGGCGCGAATCATCGCCTCAGCTTTCTCCAGAACGTGGACGACCTCGCGCTCGTGCGAACCTACGATGGCTTGCAGCGCGTCGATATCGGACAAGTGAGCGTTCGGCAGCAGAGCAACCGTAGGATCGATGTTGCGCGGAACCGCGATATCGATCAACAGCATGGGGCGATTCAGGCGCTGCTGAAGCGCCCGGCCCACTTCTTCGCGATAAAGGACGTAACCGGTGGGAGTTGCCATCGAGGAGATAACGATGTCGGACCGAACCAGAGCCTGGTCGAGATTTTCGAAGGGCACAGGCTCGCCCTGAAACTGGGCGGCAATACGGACCGCGCGCTCGTAGGTACGATTTGTGACGAGCACATTCCTTGCCCCAAATTTATGGAGGTGCCGCGCCGTAAGCTCGCTCATTTTGCCGGCGCCCAACACCAGAATCGTGCGGTCTTGAAGCTCACCCAGAATCTGCTGCGCCAGCTCGACCGAGGCGCGGCTCACCGACCATCCGGCGGCCGAGATCGTCGTTTTCCCCCGCACCTGCCGGGCAACCTGGAAAGCGTGGAGCATGAGGCGCCTGAGGCACTTGCCAATGCACCCGGCACACTGCGCCGCGCTGTAGGCGTCGCGAATTTGGCCGATGATCTGTGACTCGCCCACGACCATGGAATCCAATCCGCAGGCAACCCGAAGGACGTGCTGCACCGCAGCCGTTCCAGCCAACTCGTAAAGAATCGGGTCGAGCTCGCCGCGAGCGAGCCTGTGTTGGTTGTGGAGAAAGTCGCGGATTTTTGAGATGGCTTCCCCATCCTGCTCGGCGTCCGCAATCAGTTCGACACGATTACAGGTGGACAGGATCAGCGCCTCGTTGATTCCTCCCAGCCTGGCAAACTTGGCGAGCGCGTGGGGAAGCCCGTCGCGTGTGAACGCGACTCGTTCCCGCGTGGTCACGGGAGCGGTGCGATGACTTAATCCGACAATGACGATGCCCATATTCCACCTCCGCAAACCCCGGCCGATTTCAGATATCCAATGGCCGGTTTAAATCTCGATGCCAATCACGCCCACTCGCGCGGATGGGCCAAGACTTCCAGCATCCGGGCTTCCGAGCTTCCCGATGTCGGTTGTTGCTGATATTCCCATCGAGCTTGCGGGGGCAAGCCTCTCAGGATGCTGGAGGCGCGCCCACCCGCCTTGAGCCCGAAGGTTGTGCCGCGTTCGTAGAGCAGGTTGAATTCGATGTACCGTCCAGCACGCAATTGTCGCCAGAGCTCCTGCTCGGCCGTGAAAGGGAGCCCGCATCTTTTCTCCACGATGGGCAAGTACGCCGGAATGAAGGCATCGGCGCATTGTTTCGAAAACTCGAGCAGGGTGTCCGCGTCGTGGTCGGTTAGATTGTCGAAGAAAATGCCGCCAACACCACGCCGCTCGCCACGATGAACGATGAGAAAATAATCGTCGCACCATTTCTTGAAGCGCGGGTAATACGAACGGTCGAAACGGTCGCAGACGTCGCGATGCACGCGATGGAAGTGAGCGGCGTCGTCGTCGAAAAGGTAGTTGGGAGTAAGATCGGCTCCTCCACCGAACCACCAGCATTCGGGAGCTTTTTCGTCTCCAGCCTCGAAATAGCGATAGTGCGCGTGGGCACTGGGCACCAGTGGATTCTGCGCATGGACGACAATGCTCAGACTGGCGACATAGAAAGGCAGAGCATGGTCGACTTTCAAGGCTCCCCCCGTCGCGGCGAGCGCCGTCTCGGGAGTGAAGGTTCCGTGAATCACCGCAACGTTCACCCCAATCGTCTGAAAGACGCTGCCGTTGCGGAGAATCCGGTCGGTGTATTCGGTGCATCCGTCCGGGCTGGTCCACACTTCTTCGATGATTGGAGAGTCGTCCATATTCTGCAGAGCTTGGCAGATCGACTGCTGCCTCTGGCGGACGAATTCTTCGGTTTTGGCGCGGATGGAACCGCAAGAGGCCTCGGTTGCCAGGTGCGGCAGAGCGCATTCGATACCGAGCAGAGGAGTTGCGTTTGCGATTTGTGTGCCGTAGCTCATACCCACTCCTGAGGACAACGGAGAACGTCGACGGTTCTGGCTTCGGGACTATCGATTTCCAGCGGACGCTCTTCCTCCCAGCGTCCCGTGAGAGGAAGCGACATCAGGATGCTTTCCGTCCGCCCGCCGGTTCTGAGACCGAAGCTTGTGCCGCGGTCGTATAGCAGATTGAACTCCACATAGCGTCCCCGCCGAATTCCCTGCCATTGCTTTTGCGTTTCCGTGAACGGCAGGTCTTTTCTCTTCTCTACGATCGGCAGGTACGCCATTTGGAAGGCTCGCGCGCAGGATGAGACAAATTGGAAGAGCTGGTCCTGATCGCGATCGTTCAAGTTGTCGAAGAAAATTCCGCCCACCCCGCGGCGCTCTTCCCGATGTGCGATGAAAAAATATTCGTCGCACCATTTCTTAAAACGCGGATAGTACGACAGATCATGGCAATCGCAGCGCGCTTTATGGACACGGTGAAAGTGCTCCGCATCCTCGCGAATGAAATACGACGGTGAAAGATCGGCCCCGCCGCCGAACCACCATATGGGGTCGTTCGCTTCGCCGACGAACTCGAAGTAGCGATAGTTGGCGTGAGCACTCGGCGCCATGGGATTGTGCGGATGGATTACCACGCTGATCCCGGTCGCAAAAAATTCTGCAGGGCCGTCAGGCAGCTTGCGGGCTCGACCCAGAGCAGAACGAGCCGCTTCGGGTGACATTTTTCCCGAGACCACCGAGACGTTCACTCCAGCCTTCTCGAAGACGTTGCCATCCTGAAGGACTCGGCTTTCGCCCCCACCGCCCTCTGCGCGAGTCCAGGTGTCGCAGCGGAAGCGCGTGCCGTCCATTTCCGCAACTGCCTGGCAGAGGCTTTCCTGCGTATCGCGCACCATTCGTTCCATGCGCAGTCGCATATTGTCCGTCGTCAGCATGGCCGTCCTCCGGTGAGTGGATATTCGTGGACAAGGTCCACGAGGCGTTGGACATTGAAGGTTGAGGTGGAAGGTAGAACACCGTGCCCCAGACTGAAGATGTAGCCTGCGCCATCGTTCTGCACCGCAAGAGCCTGATTCAGAATGCGGTGCGCCTGCCGCTTCAGCTCTCCCCAGGGGGCAAGGAGGGCCACAGGGTCGAGATTGCCTTGCACGGCGAAACCACGGCCGATCCGTCGCCAGGCTGCGTCCAGATCGATGCGCCAGTCCAAGCCGATTACATCCGCGCCCGTCGCGCACATTGCTTCGAGCAGGCAGGAGTTTCCGCTAGCGAAATGAATGATGGGCACATTTGCGGAGCGAGCGATCTGAATTGCGCGCTGGGTGTAACGGAATACGTAGTTTCGGTAGTCGGTGAGCCCGAGCGTGCCGACCCAGGTATCGAACAGGTGCAGGACTTGCGCACCCGCCCGGGCCTGGGCGAGTAAAGACTCGCCCACCGCGACGCTGAGTTTTGACATCAGCTGATGCCATGCCGATTGCTGGCTCATCATGAACGCTTTCGTAATGGGAAAGATGGCGCTGGAGCCGCCTTCAATCGCGTAGCACGCCAATGTGAACGGGGCGGCACCAAAGCCGATGAGCGGCACGTTGTCGGCGTCAAGTTCTGGGAGCACCATGCGAATCGCTTCTAGCGTGTATCCGATGCTTTCTTCCGGTGGTACCGAACGCAGTTCCCGCACATGAGCCGTAGTGCGAACTGGCGACAACGCTACCGGTTCGACGCCAGGGCCGGTCTCGAACTTCAAGCCCAGGCCTTCCAACAACGGAATGATGTCGGAGAAGATGATGGCTGCGTCCAGTCCGAAGGCCCGGACGGGCAGAAGGGTGATTGCGCAAGCCAGTTCGGGAGTTCTCACCAGGGGCGCGAAGCCGTACTTTTCATGCAGCCGCCGGAATTCCGGGAGATAGCGGCCGGCTTGCCGCATCAGCCAGATTGGTATTCGCGAAGCTGGCTGGCGTCGGCAGGCCTGTAGGAAGGCGCTCTCCGCAGGTGTGCCGCACGGTTTGAAGACGGTTCGGAGATTGGTTTCGAGGATCATTACGCTTTTCCGGCAAGTGGGCGAAGTGGGCAGCGTTTCTCCGCCGATGGCTGAAGGAAACGCTCCTTCGACTCAAGAACGAGGTAGGTCGATGCGTTCCGTTCTAATCTCCCGTGCGTTCCCCTCTTTTCACTCACAAATTTGACTTTCGTCGCTGACTATTTCGCATCCGACGTGCCACGTTCATACGATTCCTGGCTGCGCCGGCTTTACCTTGCCAACTTGTTGAATAGACAGAGATATTCACAATCATGCATCGAGCCATATAGCGCTCTTGGGCAGGCACACTGCCGCTTTGGCAAACCAATCGGATAGCAACCCAGCTCAACGGTTAATGTCGACAGAGGCCAATGAAAAACATGAGTGGAGTGGACCGCAAAAATGAGACAGAAAAAGAAGACACACTTTGCAAGAGAGAAAACTGCGAGTGGCAAAGAGACGGTATTGTGAACATTCTTCGACAGTGGCAGTGGAGCGAATGAGGGGCTGCGACAGCATCATGGGCCCTAACTAAAAAGCTGGGGGTATCACAGAGGCAGTTGTACCGGTGGCGCGATGAACTGGATCCAAGGGAAGCTGAGGTTGGGAGACCACCCGGGTCAGATTTATTATTGCAACCCTGTTAATTTGTGTGCTACGTTTCCGCGCCAGCACGCCGCAGCGCGGGCTTATTCGAAAGAGGCGCCGTCATGAGCGGGATGTGACGCTCATAGTGCACTCCTGATTCTGAGTACTTCGCTGAGCGGCAGCGCGCCCTTGCGGAGGCGGTCGGCCAAGGTTTCTCCTTCGAGAAACTCCATGACGAGGTAGTCGGTGCCGGTCTCTGACCCGATGTCGTAAAGATGGCAGATGTTCGGATGGTTCAGCGCGGAAATGGCTCGCGCCTCGCGTTCCATGCGCTGCTTCAGTTCGGGCAAAGATGACAGGTGTGAGACCAGAACCTTGATGGCCACCGTGCGGTCAAGACGCGTGTCCCAGGCACGATACACCTCGCCCATGCCGCCCGCGCCAAGAGGAGACTCGATTTCGTAGGGACCGAGTTTTGTGCCAGAGATAAGGGCCATCAATGGCCGCCATTATACGTGTGCGATATTACGTGAAAATAGCGGTTCCGGGTGGATTGTCGGCAACCCTTCCCTTGGGTAGAAGGTGATTTATCCAAACAGTATAAGAAGCTTCGAGCATCCGCTGATGGGCAGATAGCGAACGGTTCACCGCCGGTGCAACCCTTAGAGTGGGCGGACCGGCTCTTGCCACTGCAGGACAAGGTCCGCCAAAAGGATTGAAAAGGGAAGGCAGAACCAGACGATTGTCTCGACCGTGGTGGCGGGGTATTCCAATAGGGAGATCGCCGAGCATTACAAAATCAGTGAAGACACGGTCAAACATCATCTCAGCAATATCTTCGATAAGCTAGGTGTTTCAACGAGGTTGGAGCTCGCATTGTTCGCCGTGAACCAGTCTCTGCCGTTGGGAGGAATCGCCTGACTGTTTTGTGACCCCGGCCCGACAGTAAGACAGTGGCAGCGGCCACATTCGGGAAATGGTGAAGGTTTGGTCTCTTCATTATCTTGTGCCTCATTCCACATCGCTCTGGGATGTGTCACAATCACCGATGGAAGCCAAGCTGTGGTTGCAATTCTGAACACGTCTGTACCGGAATCGTCCCCTGCAGATTCGAGGAAGTGGATCGGCCGGATCGTGATAGCCGTACTCTTAGGCGAAGCGATCTGGGGACTCCTCGTGTCGATCACTAACAACCTCGCTCTGCCCGCCATGGCGCGGGCTATGGGCGGAGATTCCACGTCTCCCCTGTACCTGGGCAAAGGCGACTTCAACGTCCAGGGCCTATTCACCTCGGTTCTGGAGCTTTGCTTCGCTGGGATCATGGCCGTTCTTCTGAATTTCTGGTCACAGAAGGCTGGTCACATTAGACGGAAGCCCGTTGACACCACATCGGTTGAGGCACCCCCCGCTCCGGTCGTTACGCATCCGGCCCCTTCACCAGCAACTCCAGCAGCGGATCCCGCCATGCAGGAAGCCAAGGTAACTGTGAGGAGTGAGCCATCGGCGCCACAACCGCCACCGTCCCCCCAGGTCGTTAAACCGGCAAAGCCGAAGCCGACAAAGGTGGTCTATCACAACATCGTCGGAGAACCTGTGGACTCCGACGACGAGTAAACACTTTGGTCAGTGTCGGACCTGCGTGAGCACCGGCTCCTGACACATTCGCGCAGCTGTGAACAGTTCCACGAAGTCCGGCGTTCCCCGCAGTTTGTCTAACAGTGGGTCCTTCTCCAACGCGGCATAGGCACAGAAATTTTGCTCTTGGGCTACTCGAATCAAGTGCACTGCTGCTTCATTCTTGCCCGCAAACGCCATCACGGCTCCGCTTTGATACAAGTTCTCGGGATCAGTTCCCCAAATTGGTCTCAACCTCGTCGATTCTTGTGCCATGCGATCCAGTTCAGAGGCGGGACGCAACCCCAAACCCGCTTCCATCAGATCGCGCCCATACCGAGGTAACGATGGCATCTTCTTTGCTGCCTCCCGTGCCTCAGTCAGCTTTCCTTCGCGCAGAAGTAAGTTTGGGGCCATGTAGCTTGCCCACTCCGAGCCAGCATCTAGGTCGAGATAGTCCTGTGCACGCTTCGGATTGTTTAGGTACAAAAATGACCATGCGCATGAACGGTAAAAGTAATTTCCTGGGTCTAGCCGCAGCGCCTCATCGCATTCATGCGCAGAATCTGCAAGTCCTGCATAGCGTTCGACGTAAGCAAGCGTGAAGTGGGCCTGCGCACTCTGGGGACGGCGTTGCACCAAAGCATTGGCGTCCTCATACGCCTTAACCAATTCTCCTCGTTCGACTCGATTCGTGGTCAGTTGTCCCGCCGCGAAGATCAGACTAGGGTCGAGTGTGAGAGCCTTTTCGTAAGCAGAATTAGATTTCTTGAAAGTGTCTTCGCCCCCGTTTGAATATTGCGAATCGTAATAATATCGGAGTCCCAAGCCCTGCCACGCAGGTGCGTAATTCGGGTCAAGAGCCACCGCACGCTCCAGCATCGCGATCGCTTCTTTGTTTGGCATCGCGTCGTGCGATTGTGCTGTGCCGCGCAGATAAAGATCGTATGCCTGTTGGTTCGTTGGGCGTGTGCCACCCTCTACAGACTCCGCTCCTATACCAAGCACTGGCAGAAGTCCCTGACGCACCCTTGATGTGATTTGTTCGCGCATGCCGATCATGTCGAGGCGAGGAACACTCACCGCCTCCCGCCACACTATGCGATTTTCGGCAACATCGACTGCTTCCAGTGTGATCTCTAATTGTTTACCCGCGATTAAGTAGTGGCCTGTCACGATTTCGGAGACACCCATCTCCTGCCCTGCATGCCGGAGATCTTCATGCGGATCAGTGTATTTACTTGTGGTGGAGAAGGGACGAATGGAAAGGCGTGGCTCGGAACTTAGTCTCGTTGCAATTTCGTCAGGTAGTGCGAGACGGAGGAAATCTACGTCCTTATCCGTCGTGGCGTTCTGGAACGGAAGCACAGCGACCGTCTTTGGAGTCGGTGCATGCGGAGCGGGGACCTTGTTTTTTAGAACCTGCCAGACCACAACGACTACGATGGTCGCAACGAGAACTCCTGGTATTACCAAGCGACTGACGCGACTCTTGTGTTTCTCTTGCGCGTTGCCCTTCACTGCGACGCCAGTCACACCGCCTTCTTTCCCGACATCTTCTTCTGCGTCGAACGAAGGCGAACTAGTCTTCCTCGGTCCAGACTCGATGTCACGGCGCAGCCGCTGCAAGTCACTGCGAATCTCGGAGGCATGTTGATAACGAAGCCTCCGGTCTTTTTCCAGTGCTTTCGTGATGATTGCTTCGAGCCTGGCAGGAACCTCAGGGTTCAGGTGCTGAGGCGGTATGGGGTCGCTTTCAAGTATGGCGTGGAAGACCAAACCATCACTCTTGCCTCTGAATGGGAGCTGGCCAGTAGCCATCTCGTATAAGACCGCACCAAACGAGAATAGATCTGTTCGTGCGTCTAATTCCCTGGCTTTAACCTGCTCGGGCGACATGTATGCAATCGTACCCACTGCAGACCCTGGGCTGGTCAGCTGTTCTTCCAGAACCGATTTGGTTTCGGTCTCTGCATTCGCGTTTTCAGGCGACGACAAACCCGCCTGGGACATCTTGGCTAAGCCGAAGTCGAGAATCTTTGCGTGTCCGCGCTTGGTCATGAATATGTTGGCTGGTTTTATATCCCGGTGCACAATTCCCTCGGCGTGGGCTGCATCGAGTGCATCAGCGATCTCTATTCCCATAGACAGCACTGTCTCCAGGTCCATACCCGTACCCGCGATGCGGTGTTTCAGTGTCATGCCATCGAGAAACTCCATGACAATGAACGATCGGTTCTCATGCTTACCGATCTCATGGATCGTGCAAATGTTCGGATGATTCAACGCTGAGGCCGCCCGCGCTTCTCGACGAAACCGTTCCAGAGCTTGAAGATCATTGGCCATGCCTTCGGGAAGAAATTTCAAGGCGACAAATCGACCTAGCTCCAAGTCTTCGGCTTTGTACACGACTCCCATCCCACCGCCACCTAGCTTTTCAACGACGCGATAGTGCGAGATGGTCTGCCCGATCATGCGCGTGGAATATTAGGTAGTGGACGAGATCGAGTCAATGCTGGAAGGGCAGTTGTCTCCTCGGTGGTCGACGTATCATCCCCCAGTGCCACCCATTGGCACGCAAAAAGGCGAATAGAAGGCGCAAGGTGGTGAGAACGTCACCTGACTGCCGGATAAAACGAGTTGTGAGTGAAGTCGCGACTTGAGATGTCACCCAGCGGCAGCTTCGGGGTGAGGAGGGGAAGGACTTAATCGCCTCCTCGGTAGAGTCGTAAACCTCAAATAACCGATCCACATTTGTGCTCGCCAACACTCGTCGAGCTCTGGGCGATAAGGCAGCAAATTTGATTTCAGCGCCACGGTTACGCGCGGAGATGAAGGATGCGACCAGTGTTCCTAGACCGCTGCTGTCAATGCCTTCGATCCAAAGAAGATTCAGGACGATTCGCTGGGTTTCGTCAGCAAGCCGAGAACTACCCGCCTTAGCTCGTCCGCTTCTTCCCCGAAGATAATCCGGCCACGGCACCGAACCACCGCAACGTCGTCAGTTCTGGAGACGTCCAGCTCTAGAGCCATGGTACCTTGAGGTCCGTCGTGTCGCGCATGATCTCGCCACGGCGGCACCGCTCCAAATATAAGTCCAAACTCGTCGGCCCCGTTGCTTGTTGCGAAATTCTCTATTTCACTCAAAACCCCTGTGTTGGCAAGACCGTCGCTGTTCGGGAAAGAACTAGCGGGACGAAACTGGCGCGGACCAATGAGCGTTGCGGAACTGCCAGTGTCCGTCACGATACTCTACGAGGGCAGTGAAATAACCTGTTTCAGTAACGCTATGGCCGGCCGTGTCGACTTGAACTTCACGCCATGAGACCCCAACCACGGCGTATTCGTTGGTGAGCGGATCGACGCGCAAATCATCCCCCCACTTCAATTCAATCTGACGGATGGTTTGGGCAAACTTGCGAGTACCCTCTTGTGCGGCGGAGGCATTCGGGAAGGCCATCTGGCCGTTAACGGCCATAAAGAATGCTGGACTCTCATCGAAATATTTGATCCAAGCCAGAGGACCATCTTGGGTGACCGATTGTGAGACGGTTTGCATAAACGCACGCACCGCTTGGTCGACCGCAACAGCCTCGCCCGAGGTTACGACGGGTGGATGCCTCGCGCCCCCGCTAGGAAGGCAGGCTAGGAAGGTGATCGCCAACAACAGAAAAGGAATTCGCAACTGGCGCGAAAGGAGCAGAACAGAGAGAATGCGAGTCGAAGACGACATACAAACGCCTCCATCGACCGTCGAGTAAGAGCAGGCGAGGTATAACAAAGCAAATCCGGTGCGGTCAATTGTCGTAACGTCGCCATAGACTCTTTGACTCCCAAAAGGCGAAAAGACGGCGCGAGCTTGTGCAATGCGGTTACAACAACAATCCTTCCCAACGGCCCGAAATGCCCCGCCCCTAAAGGGTTTCACAGCGTTTCCCCTTGACGCGGCAGATGGCCGTTGCTACTGTTCGCCGCGGCGCCCAGCACCCGTCAGCGCCAGAGCAATCCAGAGTTTTCTTCAAAACTTGGCAAAGAGAAAGGAGTCTACATGGTCCGCATCGCGCGCATCGTGAGCATTGCATTCCTCGGCCTGTTCTGGCTCGCAACCACTCTCAGCGCCCAGCAACATTACCAGCGAACTAATCTAGTTTCGGATATCCCAGGTATGGCAGCCGTCACCGACCCGAACCTTGTGAATCCGTGGGGCATGTCACGGGGTTCCGGTAGTCCGTGGTGGATCTCCGACAATCAGCCCGGGGTGGCAACGCTCTATACCGGAAACGGCGGCGCAGCTCCCCTCGGCCAGCCATGCCCGGCAGGAACATCGACCAACTGCGTGGTCGTTCCCACTGGAGATTCCAGCAGCACCCCGATGGGAACGCCTACAGGACAAGTGTTCAACGGAACCAGCAGTTTCCAACTCACTTCTAACAATCCGGCGCGCTTCATCTTCGTCACCGAGGACGGCACAATCTCTGGCTGGAATCCGGCGGTAAGTTCCCCATCGGCCGTCATCAAGGTCAACACCCATAGCGCTTCAGTGTTCAAAGGGGTGGCGCTGGCCACCGTAACCACGTCCTCCGGCGGCACCGCAGACTTCCTCTACGTTGCCGATTTCCGGAAAAGACGGATTGCTGTCTACGACACGAACTTCAATCGTGTCTCCCTGGGTGAGAATGCCTTTCATGACGAAGATCTTCCCAACGGATTTGCGCCGTTTAACGTGCAAAATATCGGCGGCAACCTCTACGTAGCTTTTGCCCTGCGGGACAGCGCCAAGCACGACGAGGTCGACGGCCCTGGGTTAGGGTATGTCGATGTGTTCTCTTCCTCTGGCCGGTTGCTACGGCGGCTGGAGCATGGGCAATGGCTCAATGCGCCGTGGGGAATAACTCAGGCTTCGAGCGACTTCGGAGCGTATAGCCACGATATCCTCGTGGGCCAATTCGGAAGCGGCTGGATCCTCGTGTTCGATCCGGTCACTGGCCGGTTCAAGGGCACGCTGAACGACATTTCCAACAACCCCATCAACATTGACGGTCTGTGGGACATCGCCTTCGGCAGCGGAACCACTTCTGGCCCGGCTACCACGCTCTATTTCACGGCGGGACCCGAACACGAGCACCATGGACTATTCGGAACTATCACTGCGATCGAAAATGCATTGGGCGGTGATCTGTAAAGCCTGCCCCCAACGGTCGACAGCGTTTGACCAACGGAGGTACAGAAGCGACCTTAATTGGCGAAAAAGTGCGCCGTGCCGCATCCCCCAATGGGCTGCCCTGTTGTAACGGCTCTTGAGGGTGGCGATCCAGTCGTGGATGCGATCGGCGGAGTAGGCATCTCCAACAGTCGGCGCGGTGGACATGGCCCCCGCAGGTAGATCGTTCTGCGGCAGAATTTGCACCGCCTTGATGTGGTAGACGCGGCCCGGAACTACGTCGAAAACCTTCCTTGCGCCATCGTCCCGCACTTGAACTCTCACGGCCATGTATCCGCGTTCGTAGTACGATCGCTCACCGCCACAGCAACCGTGGAGAAAGTCCTGACTTTAAAAAGGATATGCCACCCGCGCAGTGGTCAGCGCGCTACGCGGGTGGTGGGTCTGGCTCGACGCGAAACTCGCACGGGCCGAGAGGATGGGACGCTACTTACTCTGGCTGGCGTCGTCGTCGGGATTGATGAAGTTGAATTGAAATGGCGACTTGCCATGTACCTGCACGATGACCTGGCCGCAAGCCATGGCGTAATGATGCATGTCGGGGTCGAGAAAAGCAAAACTACCGGTGGTAAACGCCGACATCTTGTGTGTGTCAAAGTGATCGCCCATGCCCACCTTGAAGGAGCCTTCGAGCACAGTGACGTTTTCACGAAATGGATGAAAGTGCGGCGCGATGCGGTACCCGTCGGGCATTTTCAGGCGCACTGTGAAGTCGCCCGTCGATGCGGTGGGATCGCCTTCGAGCACAGCAAGTTGTGCGCCGGGAGCGAGGAATGGCGGTGCGGGACCCCAGGGAATAGTGTCGGGAGTGAACGCGTGACGTTGCTCGTCCGCACTGGCGTGGGCGGCTCTTGTGAGGAGCTGCCCCGTGCATGCGAGCAGGGCGACGATCGCCAGGGTGAGAGAGAAAGAACGTTTCATCTAACGCCTCCTTGTGCTTTGGTGGAGGGATGTTCTCCCGGCGGGCAGAACGTTGCAATGAGTGGGGGATCTCGTTTGAATGTCTTCTGTATATCGGCGCAAATTATTGACTTGCTGGCGGATAATGCCTTGAGGGGACCGAATGGCAGGTCAACGAAAGACGGTCGGGAGTGTGGAACTCGATCTGGGGCGCTACGAACTGCGACGGTTCGGGCGGCGGGTGAAGCTCGAGCGAAAACCTATGGAGTTGCTGATCTTTCTAGTGAGCCGGCGAGAGCAGTTGGTCACGCGTGAAGAGATCGTGAAGAAGCTCTGGCGGTCGGATCTGTTCATCGATTCGGAACAAAATCTGAACAATCTCGTGCGGAAGATTCGGACGGCGCTAGGCGACGACGCCAATAGACCGCGTTTTGTGGAGACGGTGATCGGGAAGGGCTACCGGTTCATTGGGCCAGTGGGTGTGATTGGGGCGCAGTACCCCCGAGGGCCCCTGGATGAGATGGAGAGCCGCCGGGAGAACGGGAGTGCGCGCTCGGTGCGCACGTCGCTGGCTGTACTTCCGCCCGTCTTGCTCGGGAAGGGCAGCGATGATGACGGGCTTTGCCTAGGACTTGCCGAGGCGCTGGCATCGCGGCTGGGCAATTTGCGCGGCATCGATGTGCTGCCGATCTCGGCAGTCCTGAACCTTCCAAATGACGCGGATGCTTCTGAAGTCGGGGCGCGGCTCGGGATCCGCTTCGTGCTACATGGCGCGATTCAGATGTCGAAGGCCCAGTTGCGGCTGTCGCTCGAGTTGGTGGACACGTATTCGAAAAGATTGTGCTTCAGCAGGAAGTGCGATCTCGATGTGGAGCGGATGTCAAACCTGGAAAGCGAGATTGCGCAGCAGATTGCAGGAGCGTTGAGGAGGCCGCTGCGTGCAGCGGAGACGACTGCTGAACGCCCACGGCACAGCCGGGATCCTCTGGCGTATGCGGAGTTCATGCGTGGGTTCCGGCTGAGCTCGTCCGGGGATCCGGCTCAGATGGAGCAGGCGAGCCAGCATTTGACGAACGCGGTCATGCGCGATCCAAATTTTGCGCTTGCGCATGCCACGCTGTCATTCACGTGCACGACGCGGCATTTCGAGGCGGATCCGGCAAACGTGTGGCTGGAAAAGGCGGAGTTCCATTGCCAACGTGCGCTGGACATAGAGCCGGAGCTGCCGGAGGGGTACGTGGCACGGGCGTTTCTGCTCTGGGGGCCGTCGAAGAATTTTCAGCATCTGGAGGCGATTGCGGATTTAAAGCGGGCGATTCGCCTGCAGAACAATTTGCCGCACGCGTATAACCGGCTGGGGACGATTTTGGCGCACATCGGGCTCCTGGACCGTGCCCGCGAGATGTATGAGCGAGGGCGATCGTTTCATCAAAAGAAGGCGGTGAGTCCGAGCATTGTGCAGGTGTATGTGTGGAACCAGGAGTACGAATTGGCGCGGGAGCGGATTGAGGCGTGGCGGGCGGAGAGTCCGGCGAATAAGTATCCGATTTACTTTGCGCCACAGCTGGCGATGATGACGGGAGATTGGGATGAGGCGAGGCGGCTGATCGACCAGGCGCATGAACTGCTGCCGGACGAGCCGATGATTGTGAGCTTAGAGGGCGTGCTGCATGCGCTGACTGGGCGAAACGCCGACGCGCTCGATTGCGTGACGCGAGCGTGTTCGAATCCGAAGACATTCGGGCATGCGCATCATACGTATTATCAGATCGCGTGCACTCTCGCGCTGAGCGGGCGGCGGCAGCCGGCGTTCGAATGGCTGGAGCGCAGCGTGGGGACGGGCTTCGCGTGCTGGCCGTTTTTCATGAACGATCCGTGTTTGCAGAATCTGCGTGGTATGTCGGAGTTTGAGATGCTGGTGAGCACGCTACAGGCAAAGTATCCAGATAACTTGGGAGTCTTGTAGTGGTTTAAGCAGATCGATGCACTCTTCTAAAATTGCGACTCGGGATCGTTGGCGAAAAATCTTAGTACCCTATCGACAAGTGCGCCGGCGCCGAGTTGTTCGGTGGGCCCGAGTGTGTTCCGCCAGGGCACTTGCGATAGGGGGATTTGGAGGAAGCCGCTGGCGTTTGCGGCGGACGCGGAGGGCTATATAAATATTAAGGTATGGGGATT
>Ga0210401_10001749_pt1 | contig 24782 bp, 27 predicted proteins | sample IncBWH32MmetaG_FD_150866 | JGI IMG/M metagenome (GOLD analysis project Ga0210401, IMG submission 150866) | Forest soil microbial communities from Barre Woods Harvard Forest LTER site, Petersham, Massachusetts, United States - Inc-BW-H-32-M | ecosystem: Environmental > Terrestrial > Soil >... | reverse complement strand
AAATCGGGCGGTCCGGGCTGCCCCGCAGGCCGAAGCGGCGCATTGGGCGCAGGAAGCCGCGCAAAAGGAGCCTGGGTCAAGCCACTCATTAGACAGCTCTCCAAGTAAACTCAACCGAATGGGGCGCTTCGCCGGGACGATGCGGCCGTTCTAAAAGGAAGAAATTTCGCTCTTTCAGAGCCGCGCGAATATTGTTTTCGATGTACTCGAAATCGGCTTCGTCAATCCGGGCAATAGGGCCGGCGAGCTTACGCTTGGTGGCCCCCTGGATTTTGATCTCATATTCCGTTCCGCCAAGTCTTATGAAGTCCGCATAGAAAAAGAACTGGTACTTCTGGTCCCCGTAGAAGAAGCAATGCCCTCTCTCTGGCCAACCACCGGCATTGCACACATAGAAGGGACCACGAACTCCACCAAACTCGATGAGATCAGCGGACCTGACATCAATGCGTGGTTGCAGTTCGATCATTGGGAAGCTGGTCAGCTCAAGAGATGACGCCGAGATCGAAACCAGGCCCAGCTAAAGCGATTATGCCGCGCTTTGCCAATTGGGCCGAATGTCCGCGCCTCTGAGGTTAGCTGATCCCCGCCTGGGCGTGAGGGCAAAGCCGCGCGACATCACGGGCGACTTTCAACTCGCTGAAAGGCTTCTCCCATAGGGTCACGTCAGCAAATCGCGCCGGGATCATCTCTTTGCCGTAACCTGTCGCGAATACAAAGGGTATCTGTTTCTTTCTTAGCACATCGGCAACGCTGAAGGTGTCGCGCCCGCGCAGATTTATGTCCACGACAGCGACATCGAAGTCCCCTTTTGCAACGCGATCATGCGCTTCATCCAAATCGCCGACACGTGCAACGATCTCCGCCCCGAATGACCGCAGCGCAATCTCTAAGTCCATCGCGAGAAGAGCGTCGTCCTCAATGATGAGGACGCGATGCCTTGCCAAAAGTTGCTCGACGGCGATCCTCGAGATTTCCGCCGGATCGCGACCGCCGGTTTGGCCAATTCCGATGATCTTCTTCGCAATAAGCTGAGTGATGGGATCGTTACGGTGTTTAACATCAAGCGTGCGCAACGTCTGCTCATACGCCGCTGCGAGGCGGCTGATTTCTTCAGGCCCTAGCGCGGAATTCTGGAGCAATCGGTAGATGGCCATTATCACCGTCCCCCAAGGAGTGATAGTGATAAGGAAGGTCTATGACGCTACACCCGCTGAGAACGCGATTCCAGACGATAAAGCCCGCGCCACCATGCGGAGCGGTGTTGCTGAGATCTTGGCGGTGCAGTGCGGTAGATAGCGGCGCCTCGCAGCATTCCGTCAGTCCCGAAAGTCCTATCGCAGCGCGGTATCAAGACATGCGATCAGGTGCGGCATGGCAACCGGCTTGGCAAAGAAGCCGGTCGCCCCGGCCTTCATCGCGCCCGCGCGGACGCTTTCATCGGGGAATCCCGTGATGAAGATGAAGGGCGCGGCGTACCCCCGCATGCGCATGTTCGCTAGCAGCTCAAGGCCGTTCATCGGTGACATCTGCAGGTCCGAGATTACGCACGACGTGTCACCCAAGCAGGCCGATCCCAGAAACTCCTCGGCCGACCCGAACGTATGCACGACGTAGCCAAACGACCGCAAAAAATTGCTCATCGAAGCGCGGACCGATGCATGGTCATCGACGACCGAAATGACCGAAGCCGTAGACAAGTGTGCCCCCTCCTGCCGGGGCGCCTGCGAATGCCGCTGCCCCATCTGCAGGAGACCCCGCCGCCGGGGAAACTGCAATCACACTTAGGTTTCCCTCGCAAGCCAGGGAACCGGATACGATAGTATTACAATCGGACTGGCAGCCGCCGATCTCGCGCCCTCCGATCTCACGCTCACGGTGTACGACCAGCAGCATTTGATCACGTATCTCCGCATGCTCGATGCCAACGCGGACGGCGCCGACTGGCGCGAGGTCTCGCGGATCGCCCTGCATATCGACCCCGAGCGGGAGCCCGATCGGGCGCGGCGCGCGCTCGACAGTCACCTCGCACGCGCGAAATGGATGACGGAGATCGGATACAGGCAGTTGGCTTTGAGGGGTTTGGGAGACGACGACGGCTCTGAAGAGTAGACCGGACACGGAGCTATCCCTTGCCACAAGGGCAATCGGACTTGTCGCGCGATCCTGATGCGCTAGGCGTCCCCATTACTGGCGCGCAAGCCACGGCGCCCTCGGATCCCCGAGGCCGTCGCGATCTTGCTCAAGATGATGATCAAACACGGCATCAAGCCGGATGACGTCTACGGCTCACTCAATCCAGCGAAAAGGCTATCTACCCTAGCAATCGCCCTCTGCATCGCGTGAATGCCGATCTCTCCACGGGCGAAGCGCTCTTGCGCCTCGCACCATTCGATGGCCGCAAGCAGAACTTCCGGGCCGTACTGAATTAGCGCCCTGTTGGCGTCAAGCTTGTCTTTAAAGCCCAACACCTTCTCGATCTTGAGAGGGATGATGTCCGCGCGAATCGCGCGGGACTTATTGAGCGCCTTCGGGCCAGCGCGAACGCGTTCCTTCTTTCCGAAATCGAGATCAACGGCGCAATAGACCTTCGGGAACGTACCGGCGCCGGCGAGCACCGGCGGGATACGGTTCGCCGTTCCGGCCGCCCATGCTGACCACCCCGTGACGCTCGCGAGCGAGGCAGCGTCTTCAATGCCTTCCGCGATCGCCAATTCCTCGCGCTCCAGATTGTCTTGCAGGATGATCGGCTGTCCAAGCGACGGACCAATGATGATCTTGTCATTTTCGGTCCCAGCCTTCCCCGCGCCATCGGCGCGCAGCTTTGTCAGATGGACTCCTGTCAAATCCTCAGCGCCGAAGCGCGCTATCATGGCCGGCGCATGCCCGTTCCTTCCGGGCAGGAAGCGAAGATTCGGTGACGCGATGAAACATTTCCTTGAGTGCAAATAGGTCTCTGCAAGAGTGCCGGGCAGGGGCACAGACTGCGACCACAGAAATCGCGCAAGCTGCGCCTTATCACGTTCCGGCTCAGGTGACGGCGTGGGACGCGGCGCCGCCGGCCGAGCGCTCCCGCTATCGGCGCGCGCCCATCCGGAAATATCGCACCGGGCGCACTTGTAGGTGATGAAATCGCCGTCATCCCATATGCGGAGCACCTTGCGGCGCCGATTCGCTTCGCTCCGGCATTCAGGCCCGCAACTTGGGCAAGGCGCATCAGCAACCGCGCGGTGATCGCAATTGAGTGCCTTGAGTTGGTCGAAAGAAATCATCGCGCGCTCTCGTGGCGAATATCAAGCACACGCCGGTAACGCGTGCAATCGTACTTCTCGCCTTTGTCCGTTACGTAGATCGCGCCGCCATCTTCGGCGATGACGTGGCGGCCACCTGCGACACGCCTCCGGTCGCGGCGGGTCGTCTTCTTAGCTTTGCCATTGCGCCTTCCTCCATGGCTTTTGCCCATGGCGATCATTCTGGCGGACGAGGGAATCGACGCAGGAATTGCTCAGCTCTTGGCATGGCGTCATGCAGGAACTACTTGGGCTCTCGAAGCCACAGACCATCGTACTCGCGTGACTTTGGCTCCGAGATCAGAACGTCCATTGTGAGTGAGATCAACTGAGCGGACCACCCAGGCAGGCCACCAGCGGTTCGCTTTCGCCTCGATGTGCCCGAGCAAACGGCTCCAACTTGAGAACCCATGATAGTCGAAGGCCATGTCGTCGCGTACCGCCACGATGTGGTTGCCAGTGAACCCCTTTGACGGTTTGATCCAGAGCGGAGCAAAGCGGGACCTCGGATACGCCTTCAGAAAGGCATAGGCGAGCACATGGCAGGCCCCACAAGCAAAGAAGACCCGGTCCGGCAGTGACCAACGGCGAACCGGATCCTGCTTCACTCCGTCGGCGAGAACATACATGGAGGCAGCTTCAATCTGATCGCGTCAGGATGTCTGATTCGTCGTGCGTTGGCCCTGAGTCGGAGGACGCAACGACGTTCGCGAGAATTTTTTTCGGTGACCATAACGCGAACAGCGGATCGGGACACAACGGTGGACACAAAACCATTAGCCTTTTGATTTTACTTAGATTTTTGTCTCCAAATATTCCCTGCGCAATGGTTTTACGGCTTATAGCGCGCTCCCCGCGGGGACCGGGTTTGATTGCCCCCGTCGCGAGCAGATCGTTCTGCTCGCTTAGCCTCAGCGTCGGGAGGCCAGGACCACACGCCTTCGCCGTCCGTAACGGCAGCGCTCGTCTTGCGCGCCGTGACGTCCATCGCGTCCCGCTCTCAACGTCCGTGACGATCGCGAAGCGCCCCTCATGCGAGGGCGGGACGCGCCAAACATGGCACGTATTTCCGAAAAACGGAAGAAAAATCTTGCATCGAGGGCAACGAGCCGGCTTGCCCTTGAATTGGCTTGCGAAATCCTGTTTTCGCTGGAAGCGACATCACGTGCGCGGCGCCGCGTCGCGGCCGCAAGAATTCGTCCTGGCTGCCCGACGGGCGAATCGGACCTTGCCTGGTAGTCGTTTCGCGTAGACGCGAAAGGGCTGCAGGCTCGGTACCAGTGCCAAGCATGAGACGGGATAGGCGAAAGGATGAGCTTGATTTGCTGACAGATCGAAGCAACTCATTTGGCGTGGAATTTGGACAGGGGCGACCAGCGTGAAAACACGGTTGAAATCTGCATTTCGGCACAACCGACATCACCGCAGCATTGCTGAGGGCATGAGGAATTTCGCCCTGCTCTTCTTCGTCGCGGTCGTTCTGACCGCGTGCAACGCGACTTCGGTCGTCCTCGAGCCACAGAGCCGGCAGCTCAACGCCGGGATGGCGCGCATCTTCTTCATTCGCCACTCGAGTTTCCTCGCCAGTCTCGGCAAGCCTGATGTCAAGGTCGACGACAAGCTGGTAGGTTCACTCGCGGTCGGCAGCTATTTCGTCGTTGACCGGCCTCCGGGTCCGCATCGCATCACCGTCTATGGCGCGATGGATTCAGTCGGCTGGCAGACCAGCCTGGACCTTCTGCCGGGGACGTCCTACTACCTGGAATTAGGCCCGGTCGTCATCGTGAACATGGATGCGTTCAGATTGGAGTCGATGGGCGTCACCGGCCAGCCTCTGCCAGGACGTCCCGGTCCGAACTCGCCATTCATGTTCTACGTTCTTGATCCATCGGCCGGAGCGGCAGCGGTCACTCGTCTGTCGGCGCGCAGCTCGTAGATCGCCTCAGCTCGCGAACGCGCTGACCGCCGGTACGCCGGCTGCCCGAGTTTGGACCGGACATGGTCCGCGTCGCGGCGGCAGGCGTTCGTCCCGGCTGCCCGACGGGCGGATCAGACCTTGCCTGGCGGTCGTTTCGCACGGACTTGAAGCGCCGCAAGCCCGCTACCAGTCTCGCGCCAGAAACGATCTCACCGAAACGCAACGAACGCGATCGAACGACTGCAAGTCACGGCAGTCCTCGGATTCACCATGTCGCGAGATATTGCGAGACGGCTGGTCGCAAATCCCAGCTCGTGCCTTGTTTGACGTCCACATTCGCAAACGACAATTCAAGCGCGGGTTCACCGCTAAAACAAACAACAGAGGGACGTGTCATGAAGCGGAAACTACGCAAAATTGCCGTCGTGCTCACAGCAGCTATCCCACTTGCTGCCGCCGCTATTCCCACCAAAGCCGAAGCATTTGGCTTCCTCGCGCCTGCGCTCGTTGGTGCTGCGCTCATGGGTGCGGGCGGCGCGTGGGGAGGCGGCGGCCCTTGGGGCGGTTACGCCGAGGGCGGTTACGCTAATGGCGGTTATGGTTATGGTTATGGTTACGGTAGCGGCGGCTGCTGCCGTCAAAGGTGGGCTCCTCCGCCGCCCCCGCCGCGGTGCTGTTACTACGGCGATTGGGACAGGGGCCGCGGCGGTTGGGATGGCAGCGATTACGATGGTTGGTAAATTTTTGGATCAAAGCTGGCTGCCGTAGAAAATCGGTTTCTTGCACAAGCCAGCATGCGAGCCGACCGCCGGGCGATGTCCGCAATTCCGCGCCCCGCCCGGTCTTGGCCCCCCAATTGGCTTCGGCAGACCACGCTGAGGAACCTCTGTCATTCCGGGGCGCGCGAAGCGCGAACCCGGAATCTCGAGATTCCGGGTTCGGCTCTTCGAGCCGCCCCGGAATGACGAGATCAAAGCCTTGCGAAGCAAGGCGCCACGAGCGATCCTTGCGCGCTTCGCTGGTCAAAAAGGATTCGTCATGTCCGTCGACACTCACGCCGCCACTGATCGCCTCATGCGCTTCCTCGCCGTCGAGGGCGTGACCGGAAAGGAGGCTGCGATCGGGCGCGAGCTCACCGCGGCACTGCAGGAGAGCGGCGTGCCGGCGGACGCGATCCGCCTCGACGACGCCAACACGCGCATTCCGGTGCCGACGGAGACCGGCAACCTCATTGTCGATCTGCCCGGGCGCGGCGCGATGCACAACCAGCCGCGGATCATGTTCATGACCCACATGGACACGGTGCCGCTGTGCGCCGGCGCGCAGCCAAAACTCGCCGGCCGGAAGATCGTCAATCAGGCGAAGACGGCGCTTGGCGGCGACAACCGCGCCGGCTGCGGCGTTCTCGTCACGCTGGCGGCCGAGCTCGCGAAGCAGAGGCTCGATCACCCGCCGATCACGCTGCTGTTCTGCGTGCGGGAGGAGAGCGGGCTCTACGGTGCGCGGTACGTCAGGGCGGAGGAGCTGGGTGCGCCGGTCATGGCCTTCAACTACGACGGCGGCTCCGCCTCCAACGTCACCATCGGCGCCGTCGGCGCGGATCGCTGGCAGGTCGAGATCTTTGGCCGCGCCTCGCATGCCGGCGTCGCACCGGAGCGCGGGATCAGCTCGACCATGATCCTCGCGCTCGCGCTCGCCGACGTGAAGGCCGGCGGCTGGTTCGGCAAGGTGGTCAAAGGCAAGCGGCAGGGCACGAGCAATGTCGGCCCCGTCACCGGCGGCGAGGGCCGGCCGGCCGGAGACGCCACCAATGTCGTCACCGACTACGTGCATGTGCGCGGCGAAAGCCGCAGCCACGACAGCAAATTCTTCAAGGAGATCACCAAGGCCTACAAGGCGGCGTTCGAAAAGGCCGCAACGCGCGTCAAGAACAGCGATGGCAAGTCAGGCCGCGTCAAGTTCAAGGCCGAGACCGACTACTATCCGTTCCGCATGAAGGAGAGCCTGCCCGTGGTCAAGCGCGCGGTCGCGGCGGTCACGGGCGTCGGCGGAACCCCGATCATTCGTGCCGCGAATGGCGGGCTCGACGCCAACTGGATGGTCCGCCACCGTGTTCCGACCGTGACCTTCGGCGCGGGGCAGAACGAGGTGCACACGATCGACGAGTGGATCAATCTCGACGAGTACGACCGGGCGTGTGCGCTCGCGGTCCAGCTTGCGACGACGCGGTGACCGCACGAAGGCGAACTCGCGCCAATATGGCTCAGCACTCGCCCGCGACCGATCCATCTCGTCGGCCGCGTGCGGCTGTCATCGGTCTCCAAGATGGGATGCGAATATTGGCGTCGGACCACTACAGCGCTTCCCGGTCATATTGAATCGCTTAGTAATCCAATATGACCGGGAAGCGCCGTAGATTCTCGTGTTGGCGCATGTCTTTGTCGGCGAACCGGATCCCACTTCGCCAGGACATGCGCTAGCGTTGGTTGATGCCGCCAGAACCCCGCTCCAGCAATGGTCGCGGCCAAGTCAACTTGGCCGAAGGTTGCAGCGCTCCCGATTGCCAAAAACGGGGGGAACGGGTTACGCTCAATCAGGCAAGGCATCGAAGAATGCCGTCAGGCGATACATCACTTTGTCTGGGAGGACAGCATGGCTATCTCGCGAGGATCTTGGCCGGTCACCCGGCGCACGCTTCTGCAATCCGGCGCCGCAATTGCTGCGGTGCAGTTCTCGTCTCCTTTCATCATCAAGGCGCGCGGCGAAACGCCGGTCCGGATCGGACTGGTCGATCCTTTGACCGGTGTCTATGCCGCGATCGCGCAAAGCGAGGTGGTGGGGGCCAAATACGCGGTCGAGGAGATCAACAAGGCTGGCGGCATTCTGGGCAGGCCCATCGAGCTCCTGGTCGAAGACTCGGCGAACGATGTCGGCACCGGCGTGCAGAAGACGCGCAAGCTGATCGAACGCGACCAGGTGAGCTTCATCATCGGCGACGTGAACTCCGGCATCGCGATCGCGATGGCGCAGGTCACCAGCGAGAAAAAGGTGCTCCATATCGTGTCGGGCGGGCACACCGATGCGGTCACGGGCTCGAGCTGCTCCTGGAACGTGTTCCGGGTCTGCAACTCCACGACCATGGACGCGGCCGCCATCGCCTCGACGCTGATCGAGAAGTTCGGCAAGAAATGGTACTTCCTGACCCCCGACTATGCCTATGGCCACTCGGTCCAGGCCGGTTTTGAGAAAATCCTGAAAGCGGCGGGCGGCACGTCCGCAGGATCGCTGGTGCCGCTGGGCACGCCGGATTATTCGGCCTACCTGATCCAGGCCAAAGCCTTTAATCCGCAGGTGCTGATCAATGTGATGGGCGGCGGCGATCAGGTTGCGAGCCTGAAGCAGTTCGTGCAGTTCGGCCTGGACAAGCAGATGGCGGTCGGCGGCGCCCTGTTCGAGCTGGAGAGCATCCGTTCGGTGCCCGATACCGCGCGCATCGGGTGGTGGACCATGGAATGGTGGTGGGACCAGCCGGGCGTTCCGCATGTCGCGGAATTCAACGCGGCGATGAAAAAGCTCACCGGCGGCGCGGCCACCGCGCGCAACTGGTTCGGCTATGTCTCGGTGCAGACGCTGGCGCTGATCGCCAACCAGGAAAAGACCCTCGACGCGCCAAAACTTGCGCATGCGCTGTCCGGCTTCAAGCTGCCGCCGGACGTCGCGCTGCAGCCCAACGCGCCCGCGTACCGTGCGGGCGATCACGAGCTGATGAGCACCGTCTTTGTCGGCGAAGCCCATCCCCCGCAGGGCGATCCCGACAACATGTTCACGGTGAGGAACCCCGTTGCCGGCGAGAAGGCGGCCGGATCGGTGGAGGACACGGGCTGCAAGATCCAGTGGCCGGCCTGAGCGGAGGCAACTTGCCGCCTGGCGCTCACCCGGCGCCCGGCGGCCCGCCTGGTCCGAAACTTTTTCCCGGTACGCGATGACACTGCTCCTCCTGTTCAACATCACCAACGGGCTCATCGTCGGCGCCTTCTATGTGCTGATGGCGCTCGGCCTGTCGCTGATCCTGAACCTGAGCAACGTCATCAACTTCGCGCATGGCGGCTTCCTCGTCATCGGCGGCTATATCGCCTATACGATCACCCCCTATGTCGGCTTTTGGGGCGCGCTGCTGCTCGCGCCGCCGTTGACCGCGATCATTGGCCTCGTCGTCGAGCGAGTCCTGATCCGGCCGCTTTACGGACGCGATCCGCTCTACAGCCTGCTGCTCACCTTCGGCCTTGCCTTCATGATCGAGGACGGCACCCGATTCATCTGGGGGGCGCAAGGCAAGCCGGTCAGCATTCCGCCCTTTCTGTCGCAGCCCCTGAGCAACGACCTGTTCTTCATCACCGGCTACCGGCTGTTCATGGTGGTGGTCGCGATGATCGTGGTGGGGCTGCTGTTCGTGCTGTTGCGCTACACACGTCTGGGCGTGCGCATCCGCGCCGGCACGCTCGATCTCGAGACGGTGGCGGCGCTGGGCATCAATGTGCAGATGCTGCGTTCCCTGAATTTCGCGGTCGGGATCTACCTGGCGGGCCTGTCCGGTGTGCTGGCGGCCGGCCAGCTCGGGCTCGAGCCCACGATGGGGACGGGCCTGTTGATGCCGAGCTTCATCGCGATCATCGTCGGCGGCATCGGCAGCCTGCCGGGCACCCTGGTCGGCGGCCTGTTGATCGGCGTGGCCTCGGGCGTGACGGCGGTGTTTTTCCCCGCCGCCAGCGAGGCGGTGATTTATGTGATGATGGCGGTGATCCTTCTGACCCGCCCGCGGGGCTTGTTCGGCGAGGAAGGAATGATGAGTTGAGCGCTGAGCCGATACGGAAGCTGATCGTGCTCGCGGCGATCTGGGCCGTCCTCTTGCTGGCGCCGTATTGGATGGCCCCGCTCGGCGGCTATACCGCGCTCGCCACCCGCGTCCTCGTGCTTGGCCTGGCGGCGATGTCGCTGAATTTCCTCCTGGGCTTTACCGGCGTGCTGTCGTTCGGTCATGCCGCCTGGTTCGGCCTCGGCGCTTACGGCGCCGGGCTGACGCTGAAATATCTGGCGTTGAGCACGCCGCTGGCGGTCATCGCCGGCATGCTCCTGGGCGGCGTCTGCGGCGGGCTTCTCGGCATGCTCCTGGTCCGCCGGCGCGGCGTCTATTTCGCCATGGTGACGATCGCGTTCGGGCAGGTGTTCTACTACATCGCGTTTCAATGGAGCTCGCTGACCGGCGGCGACGACGGCCTGCGCGGCTTCGCGCGCCAGCCGATCGACTTCGGACTGTTCAAGTTCGACATCCTCTCCGATGCCAACAATTTCTACTATTTCGTGCTGTTCTGCTTCGCGCTCGTGGTCGGCGCGATGGGGTTCATCCTGCGCTCGCCGTTCGGACGGACCATGATCGCGATCCGCGAGAACGAGCGCCGCTCGCGCTTTCTCGGCATCCCCGTCGAACGCCACATCTGGATCGCGTTCACGCTGTCCTGCTTCTTCATGGCCTCCGCGGGCGCGTTGTATGCGCTGGTGAACAATTTTGCCGATCCCCGCGGCCTGCATTACAGCCAGTCTGGCGATTTCGTCATGATGGCGGTGATGGGCGGCATGCGCAGCTTCTGGGGTCCGCTGCTCGGCGCCGCGGTGTTCGTGGTGCTGCAGGACTATCTTTCCAGCATCACGGTGAACTGGATGTCGTTCGTCGGACTGCTCTTTGTCATGGTCGTGCTGTTCTTCCCGCGCGGGCTGCTCGGCTTCCTGCAACGGAGCAAGGCATGAACGTCCTCGAGATCAACAATGTGACGAAACGGTTCGGCAACCTCGTCGCGGTGGGCGACGTCTCGCTGACGGTTGCCAAGGGCGAGCTGTGCGCGATCATCGGCCCGAACGGCGCGGGAAAGACCACCTTCTTCAACCTGATCAGCGGATTCTTTCCGCCGACCTCGGGTACGATCATCTTCGACGGCAAGGATATCACGCGGCTCGCGACCCATCAGCGCGTGGCACGCGGCATGGCCCGCACCTTCCAGATCACCGAGATCTTTCCCGAATTGACCGTGTTCGAGAATGTCCGCATCGCCGCCGAAGTCGCCGGCGGCTATCGCCTGCGACCCTGGATGAGCCGCGCGGAAACCGCTGACATCCACAAGCACGTCGAGGCGACCTTGCGCCTGGTCGCGCTGGAGACCAAGACCGACCGGCTGGTCGGCGAGCTCGCGCACGGCGATCAACGCGCCGCCGAGATTGGCATGGCTTTGGCCTTGAGGCCGCATCTGCTGCTGCTTGACGAGCCGACGGCCGGTATGGGTGACCAGGAGACCTATCAGATCACCCAGCTCATCCGTCGGCTGCACCGCGACAGCAACTACACCATCGTCCTGATCGAACACGACATGCGGGTGGTCTTCCATCTTGCCGATCGCATCTGCGTCCTCGACCAGGGCCGCATGCTGGCGCAAGGCACGCCGCCAGAAATCGCGGCGAACGAGACCGTGCAGGCTGCCTATTTGGGGCAGGCCGCATGACCGTCGTACTCAAGGCCGAAGGTCTGCATACCTATTACGGCAAGAGCCATATCCTGCACGGCGTCAGCCTGGAGGTCGCCGAAGGCAGGATCACCGCCCTGCTTGGCCGCAACGGCGCCGGAAAGACGACGACGCTGCGAAGCCTGATGGGTCTCACGCCGGCACGGGAAGGCAGGATCACGATCTTCGGCCAGGATACCACGCGCTGGCCCACGTTTCGCATCGCCGCCCAGGGCGTCGGTTACGTCCCTGAAGGCCGGCGCATCTTCGCCAATCTCAGTGTCGAGGAGAATCTCAAGGTCCCGATCGAGCGCCCCGGCCCGTGGACGGTTGATCGCATCTACAAGCTTTTCCCGCGCCTTGCAGAGCGAAGGCTCAATCGCGGCCGGCAGTTGTCCGGCGGCGAACAGGAAATGTTGTCGATCGCGCGGGCGCTTCTGATCAACCCGAAGCTCCTGGTCCTCGATGAACCCTCGCAGGGGCTGGCGCCGCTGATCGTGCGGGAGGTGTTTCGGATCGTTCAGCAGATGAAGGCGGAGGGCATCTCCGTCCTGCTGGTCGAGCAGAATGCGCGGATGAGCCTGGAGATTGCCGACGATGCCTATGTGCTCGATGACGGAGCCGTGGTCTATTCGGGATCGGCGCGCGAGCTTGCCCAAGACGACGCGCGGGTTCGAAACCTCGCCGGCGCGAGCGCCGAGGAATGGACCTCGGCATGAGCGGAACGTCCAAAATCGAATCTTTGTCGAATTGACCGGTCATCGACTTTCTCGACATGATCCGTATCGACATGCTGACCATCCCCGGGGATTTGTGCCTGATGCCGCGCATTGCGATCATTGAGACGGGACTGGTCGCACCACAACATCGGGAACGCCACGGATCCTATCCGCAAATGTTCGAACGCATGATCCGAGCCAGCCATCCGGCCATCGCATTCGACGTCATCAGTATTCCGAGTGGCCAGGCATGTCCTGATCCCGACAAGACGGAGGCGATCCTGATCACCGGTTCTGCCGCCGGCGTCTATGACGAACGCGACTGGATCGCGCAGCTCGAAGAATTCGTGCGGGCGGCCTACGCCAGCAAGACGCCGATGGTCGGCATCTGCTTCGGGCATCAATTGATCGCGCAGGCGCTGGGCGGCCTGGTGCGCAAGTCGGAGAAGGGCTGGGGAATCGGCCGACACGTTTATCGAATCGTGCCGGGCAACGGTGTCATCGAAGGGGAGCATATTGCGCTTGCCTGCTCGCACCAGGATCAGGTGATCGAGGCACCGGCCCACGCACGAACGATTCTGTCCTCGGATTTCACGCCACATGCCGGGCTTCTCTACGCCAATGGCGTAACGCTCTCCGTGCAACCGCATCCCGAGTTTGACGTGGATTACGCCTACGCGTGCTGCGAGCTGCGGGAAGGCCGGGCCCCTGAAAGTGTCGTGAGGGCTGCCAAAGCGTCGCTGGCAGAACCGCTGGACAGCGCCCGACTTGGCGGCGCGATTGCCCGCTTCCTGGCAACCGGTTCGGCGTGACGACGCTCCAAGGCGCGCCTTGTGCCAACGCTGTCGGTACGCGTCACACCCTTGTTGATGTCCAGTCAATGATCGTAAACGTGCTTCAAAGCGCATTCGGACAAAAGGCAGCTCAAAGCGCTATTGAACCATAATGGTTTTTCCCGCTTGTCCGAACTGGCACAGGCCCGCACATCGCCCCCTCACCCTGCTCATCCACGGGCCGGAGACGGTCAGTTTGCCCTGGCGTGCATTGCCATCACGACAAATCGTGCCTCAGAATTGCTCCGATCCCCTCGAGCGCCCAGTCGACCTGATCGCTTGTGATCACAAGTGGCGGGGCGATGCGGATCGTGTGTCCATGGGTATCCTTGGCCAGGATCCCCCTGCCCTGCAGCGCCTCGCAGTAGCGCCGCGCATCGCCAGCTTCCGGGTGAAGTTCGACCGCCAGCATCAATCCACGCCCCCGGACGTCGCGGATTGTATTGGAGCGGATGCTCCTCAGGCCATCGAGGAAGCGCGCGCCCTGCACGGCCGCGTTCTCGATCATCCCTTCCTCGACAAGCACGCGCAGGGCTGCCCGCGCCACCGCACAGGCGAGCGGGTTGCCGCCGAAGGTCGAGCCGTGCTGGCCAGGTTTCAGGGTGCCAAGCACCGCGTTGTTCGAGAGGACGGCCGACACCGGATAGAAGCCGCCAGACAACGCTTTGCCGAGCAGCGTTACGTCCGCCTCAATGCCGTCGTGCTGCTCGGCGAGCAGCTTGCCGGTGCGACCGAGCCCCGTCTGGATCTCGTCGAGGATCAGCATCACGTCGTGCGCGGTGCAGACCTCGCGCACCTTCGTGAAGTAGCCGGGCGGTGGAATAATGACGCCGGCTTCGCCCTGGATGGGCTCGACGAGGAAGGCGACCGTGTTCGGGGTGATCGCCTCTTCCAGCGCTTTGGCGCTGCCAAAGGGGATGATCCTGAACCCCGGCGCGAACGGTCCAAAATGTTCGCGTGCCGCCGCGTCGGTGCTGAAGCCGACGATGCCGAGGGTGCGTCCGTGGAAGTTGTCGGCGCAGACAATGATCTCGGCCTGGCCATCCGGCACACCCTTGACCTCGTAACCCCACTTGCGCACGGATTTGATCGCGCTCTCCACCGCCTCGGCACCGCTGTTCATCGGCAGCACCTTGTGAGAGCCAGTCAACTCCGCAATCTGCTCGTAGAAGGGGGCCAGCTGGTCGTTGTGAAAGGCACGGGAGGTCAATGTCAGCTTACCTGCCTGTTCCACCATGGCGGCCAGGATCTTCGGATGGCAGTGGCCCTGGTTCACTGCCGAATACGCCGAGAGACAATCGAGATACCGGTTGCCTTGCGTATCCCACACCCAGATGCCTTCGCCGCGCGAAAGAATGACACCGAGCGGTTCGTAGTTCTGGGCGCCAAAGCGCGCTTCCGTCGCGATGAAATCGGAGGCTGGTGGACCCATGTTTTCGTCACTCCCGTTGCAGCGAGCTTGCACGAACTGGGTTCTCCACTCACGCTGATCATGGCGAGGGCATCAGCCTGCGAGCAGCTGCACAGTTTCCCAAGAGGAATAAATGATTTCATGCCGCTGAAGCAAAGAAAGCGGGGTCATCGACATGATCTCCGCTGAGAACCTAATGGGCTACGATAGGTTCAAATCGTCGAGGCGCAACACCCGATGTTTTGCGAAATGGCGCTCAAAACGCAAAAAGCGACCCTTCCGGGTCGCCTGCGCCGATATCGCAACAATCCGCGGTCTGTTGCTTCGCCTACCGGTTGCTGATGGCCGAAGCGACTGTTCGAAAAAGATACTAGACAATTCGTCTTATATCAGACATATCGTCTTCAAACTGAAGCGCCGCGACTTCGGAGGTCGCCGTGTCCACACCCGGTTGCATCGATCCCCGCAACGGCCAGCTCGATGCGTTGGACGCGCCGCGCTGGTGCTCGGCATCGGCGTCTGATTGCGATGGGTTTCGCCGCGCATCCTCGTTTCCCGTACATTTCCATATTGTGGAGCGCCTCGCTGTTGGGGGCGTGACATGGTGACGAGTAACCCGTCCACGCGAGCTTACGACGCCGTTCTCTTCGACCTGCTGACTGCACTTTTGGATAGCTGGACGCTCTGGAACAGCGTCGCAGGCAATGAAGCGGCCGGACGTCGCTGGCGGGCCGAATATCTCAAGATCACCTACGCCGCCGGTGGGTACCTGCCGTACGAGGATCTGGTGGCGAAAGCCGCGCACGATGTCGGATTGTCGCGCGACCTGGCGAAAGAACTCGGCGCGAGATACGCCGAACTCCAACCCTGGCCAGGCGTTCGCGACGCCTTGGCCAGGCTGCATGGCGAGGGCATTCCGCTCGGTGTGGTGACCAACTGTTCCGAGGAGCTCGGCCGAACTGCAGCGAATTGCGTCGGTGTTCCCTTTACGGTGTTGGTAACGGCCGAGCGCGCTGGCCATTACAAACCTCAACCGCAACCTTATCAACTTGCGCTGAGAGAGCTGCGGGTCGAACCGCACCGCTGCTTGTTCGTGGCAGGATCCGCCTACGATCTCTTCGGTACTGCAAAGATCGGCCTGCCGACGTGGTGGCACAACAGGGCCAACATGATCGCTCCTGAAAACGCGCCCGCCCCGTTGGTTTGCCGCGATGATCTCGCCACGCTTCCCGCTTACGTCTTAGGGGGTGCGGAAACATCAGACAGTATTGGAAGGCGCTGACCGTCGGCGTTCGCCCGAGCCCGAGAGCACCAATCAGGGAGATCGCCATACCTGCCGCCAGCTACATCGACCCCCGCAACGGAAGAACCTATCCGCTCGATGTACCGCGGTGGTGCTCGGACGAGCGCACACCGTTGCTGATAACGCCGGGCTCGGGCATCTCGCGCGACGAGATCGACGGTCGTACCCGATCGCTCTGGCGCTATCGGGCGGTCCTGCCGGTCGACATCGCGAGACCGATTTCCCTCGGCGAAGGCTGCACGCCTCTCGTTCAACAATCTTGGGGCGATCTCCGTCCCCACTTCAAGCTCGAGTGGTTCAATCCGACCGGCAGCTTCAAAGATCGGGGCTCCGCGGTCATGCTGTCCTTCCTTCGGCAGATCGGCGTCGACGCGATCCTGGAAGACAGTTCCGGAAACGGCGGATCGTCAATGGCGGGCTTGGGAGCCGCCGGCGGAATGCGCGTGAAGATTCTAGCGCCGGCGTCCACGTCCCCGGCGAAAATCGCCCAGGTGCGCGCCTACGGGGCCGAGATACAGCTCGTCGAGGGGCCGCGCGAAGAGTCAGAGGCGGAAGCCATCCGTCAGTCGAACGAGACTTTCTACGCCAGTCACAATTGGCAGCCGTTCTTCCTCGAAGGCACCAAGTCGCTCGCCTACGAATTGTGGGAGGATCTCGGCTTCCGCGCGCCGGACAACGTCGTCATCCCGGTCGGCGCCGGCAGCAGCCTGCTCGGTTGCGCGTTCGGCTTCCGAGAACTGATGAAGGCGGACCGGATCGCGAAGCTGCCCCGCCTGTTCGTCACGCAGCCGCTGAATTGTTCGCCGATCGACGCGAGCTTCAAGGCCGGCGTGGACACGCCCGTGCCGCGCGACGTGCGTAAGACCATCGCCGAAGGTACGGCGATCAGGTATCCGATGCGCTTGCGCGAGATCGTCGGCGCGCTACGCGAGAGCGGGGGCCGCACGGTTGCCCTCACGGAGGATGAAATCGTCGCCGCGCTGCGCCGACTCGCGCGACAGGGCCTGTTCACCGAACCCACCAGCGCCAGCGCTGCAGCCGCGTTGGACAAGCTGTCCGACGCCGGATCGATCAAGGCGAACGAAACCACGGTCGTGCTTCTCACCGGCAACGGCCTGAAAGCCGCATCCACCGTGGCCGACCTGGTGCAATGAGGAGCGAGCCGATGAGCCGCAAGAGGTCCGCCCCCACCTCCCCGACGAAACCCGCGGCCAGGGAGATCCTGTTCGATCAGTTGAAGCAGATCGCGCAGGGGCTGGGCGAGACCTTCGCTCCCTTCTGCGAAGTCGTGCTGCACGACCTCACGGATCCGAACAACGCGATCGTGGCGATCCACAACGATCTCTCGGGGCGGAAGGTCGGTCAGCCCGCGACCGAACTCGGCCTGGCCCGTATCGCCGACCCGAACCACGCGCAGGTCATCTCGAACTACGCCAACACATTCGCTGACGGCAGGCAGGCCAAAAGCACGTCCGTCGGCATCAAGGACGCGAGCGGAGAATATGTCGCCGCGCTCTGTCTCAATGTCGATCTGACGCTGTTTCAGGGCCTGCAGAGCGCCATCGGCCAATTCGTCAGCGTCGACGCGCAAAACGGTCCTCGCGAGTCCCTCAATCCCGCCAGCGCGGACGCCATTCGTGCGCGCATCGATCAGTTCGCGGCCCGACGCGCGACGACGCCGCGCGCGTTGAGCGCAGAAAACCGCCGAACGCTGCTGCAAGAACTGAAGGATGCAGGCTGCATGGAGGTCCGGCGATCCTCAGAGATCATCGCGGCCCACCTCGGAATCTCGCGCGCCACGGTGTACGCCGATGCAAAATGACGCTCAGACGCTCGACACTCTGCAAACTCCCTGTCTGCTGCTCGACGAAGCCCGGCTCCGCGCCAACGTCGACCGGATGAAGGCTCATCTGGCTGGTCTCGGCGTGGGATTTCGCCCTCACCTCAAGACGGCCAAATCCCTCGACGTCGCCCGCGTCGCCATGACGAATCCCGAGGGCCCGGCCATGGTGTCGACGCTCCGTGAGGCCGAATACTTCGCCGAAGGCGGCGTGCGCGACATGGTCTACGGAGTCGGCATCGCTCCCGGCAAGCTCGCCCGCGTCTCCGCGATCCGCTCACGCGGCGTCGATCTCGCCGTGATCCTCGACAGCATCGAACAGGCGGAGGCCGTGGCCGCCCACGTTCGAGACACCGGCGATCGCGTGCCCGTCCTGATCGAGGTCGACGCCGACGGCCACCGGTCTGGCATCTCGCCCGACGATGGCGTCACGCTGGTCGGGATCGGTCAGCGCCTCGCGCAAGGCGGCGCCGTCCTGCGCGGCGTGCTGCTCCATGCCGGAGACAGCTATTCGCTGAACGATCCGGCGGCCCTCGCGGCGGCCGCGGAGAACGAGCGTGCCGCGGCGGTGAAGGCCGCAGAGAGCTTGCGTGCGGCCCGCCTGCCGTGCCCGGTCGTCAGCGTCGGTTCGACGCCGACCGCGCGCTTCGCCCGCGACCTGACTGGCGTGACCGAGGTGCGCGCCGGCGTCTTCATGATCGGCGACCTGTTTCAGACCGGCGTAGGCTCCGTGGCGATGGAGGACATCGCTCTGACGGTGCTCGCCACCGTCATCGGGCATCAACGGGCCAAGGGCTGGATCATCACGGACGCGGGTTGGATGGCGCTCTCGCGCGACCGCGGCACTGCGAGGCAAGCCATCGACCAGGGATACGGCGTCGTCTGCGATCTCTCAGGTCGTCCCTATCCGGACTTGATCGTCGCCGACGCGAACCAGGAGCACGGCATCGTCGCCGTGAGACGCGGCTCGACGGCGGCGCTGCCGAATCTGCCGGTCGGATCGCGCGTGCGGATCCTGCCGAACCACGCCTGCGCGACCGGCGCGCAGCACGACTGCTATCACGCGCTCGACAGCGCCGGCGCCGTCGGCGCCGTCTGGCCCCGCATCAACGGCTGGTAGGAGAAGGAAACGATCGACGACATCGCGCGGATCTCCGCCGCCGGGGTATCAGCGCCGGCCGGACACTCCTCGCACGCGACCGCATGGAACGGCCTCGTCGTCGCCTCAGCGGTCAAACGGCGTCCCGAGGCCGAGATGATAGCGGCTGGAAAAGAACACCAGCGGGCTATGGTCGCAATAATCGCAGTTCGAGACTTCGGCGATGAACAGCGTGTGGTCGCTTATGTCGAGATGCCGTATCACCTCGCAGGCGAAGAACGCGACATAGCTGGAAAGTCTTGGCAGACCGTCGACGACGTCATGGTCCGGGCTCGTGCCGGACGTCGGGCGGCTCGAAAAATGCTGCGAAAGTCCTCGACCACCTTCGGGCAGCACGTTCACGCCATAGCGGCCGCTCGCGGAAATCGCCTGGTGCATCTTTCCGGGCATGACGGAGACGAGCACGGTCGGCGGCTTGAGACTGACAGTGACAAAACTGTTCGCCGTCATGCCGCAGGCTTCGCCCTGTTCGTCGAAGGCGGTCAACACCGCGACACCCGTGACGAAGCGCGACGCAGCCTGGCGAAAGACGGCCGGGTTGACGCGTAACATCCTATCGTCCCGCCGCGAAGTGAAAGAGGATAGCTCCGTCAGGCGAATAATTCGGTACGTCGGCCGCCACCATCCGGCCGGTCTCCGACTGCAACGCGGCATACATCGCGGCAGCATCGTCGAACCAAGCCTGGAAGATGCAGAATGGAGCTGGGCCGGGGCCGAGCGCTTCAGGATAGGCAAAGGAGCAGGACTTCAGGCCCGGGAGCTGTTTTGCCAATGGCACATGCGTTCCCTCGTAGCAGGCCTTGAACGGGGCGGCGTCGTTCGGTGCGAGATAAATGACGGTCAGGCAATGCATCGCAGCTATCCTCGCGCCGTCGCCCGGACCGGCTCTGGCGCCGCCGACATCTGGCCGATCCAGGCATGGATCCGCTGCGGCGACGAGACGCGGTCCCACTGCTGGTCGGGATAATTGAAATTCTCGGTGAATTCGTCGGCGAGCGCTCGGTTCTGGCTCATCGCACCGATCAGCATCCCCAGCGCTTCCGAGGGCGGCTGCAGCATCAGATTGGTCCAGCGCGCCGCGGCCAGCACACGGTCCTGCCGCTTCAGGTCGACCTTCTCGCAGAAGCGCACATCGAGCACGTCGGCATTGACGATCTCCTCGCCCAGCACGAACGCCGCGTAGGACGCGACATTGGCGCCCTGACCCATCATTGGATCGACGATCGAATGCACGTCGCCGAGCGCGATCGCGCATTTGCCGCCGTCAAATTCGACGACCGTGTTGCGCACCGTCGGCACCACGCCGCCCTGCAGCAGGTCCAGCGGCTGGGCGAGATCGAATCGTGCCGTATCGATCCTGTCGTAAGTGCTGGGGTGATGTTTTTCCAGCTTGTCGAGGATGACCTGCCGGAAATGCTTCGGATTGTCGTCGTAGCTCAGCGTCGCCAGCTCCTCCATATCCCCGCCGGGCACATTCTCCATCAGCAGCGCGCTGGCGATGCCGTCAAAGCTGATGGTGGGGATCACGATCATCTCGCCATGCCCCGGCGAAACCGACAGCGTCACGTTCATCGGGTCCGGCTGCCGCACACCCGTATAGAGCCCGACGCAGAGCCGCCGCTGCGGCTGCGAATAGGGCGAATGCTCGGGCCGGTAAGTGAAGAGCTGGCCGAGTGGGCCCTTGCCGATCGAAACAACCAGCAGATCGAACCGGCCGACCAGGGAAGCGATATCGCCTTCCTCGATCCGGCGGTACTCGATCTTGCCGCCGCGCTGCAGGAAATCCTGCATCAGGGCCGGCAGGTAGATCCGGTAATCGACGGCGCGGCTCGCCTTGGAAAAATCGCCGCGAAAATGGATAGGCTCCGGAAAATTGAAAAAATGGTCGTGGTAATAATAGTGAACCCTCGGGTCGCTCCAGTGGTTGACGCCGAGATGATCCTCCCGCGCGACCGTGACATGGTGATGCGCGACGGTGTTGAGCAGCCGGATGGTCCGATAGTCCTCCGGCGTGCGGTCCGTGATGATCGTGGCGGCGACGCCGTGCTTTTGCAGGTAGAGGGCCAGATGCAGGCCCGCGATTCCCGCGCCAATGACTCCGATATGCCGTGCCACGTGTTTCTCCCCCTGCTGCCTGAGGGAGCGGTTTCTCCCCCGGTGATTGGCAGGAAGGTTACGCGCCGGTCCGCTTGAGTTCTACGGAATGGATGGGATATGATTTATTCCTGACAGGAATTTCGAATGGACCGTATCGACTGTTTTCGGGCTTTCGTGCGTGCCCTGGAGGGCGGCAGCTTCTCGGTAGCCGCCAAGGAACTCGGAATAGGTCAGCCCGCCGTGAGCAAGCGAATTGCCTTGCTCGAACGTGAGTTTGGCACGCAGCTTTTTCTGCGCACGACGCGCAAGCTCAGACCCACGCCCGAGGCGCACCGCATCTACGACCTGGCCCGGCAGATCCTCGGCAGCTTTGATCTGGCGCGATCGAGCGTCGAACAGGCGTCGCCGCGGCCGACCGGTACGCTCCGGGTCAGCCTGCCCTCGTCTTTCGGCCGACGCCACATGATGCCTGTCATGGCCGAATATGTCGGGAACTATCCGGAGGTGTGCCTCGACGTCCGCTTCACCGAGCGCTTCGTCAATCTGGTGGAAGAAGGGATCGAACTGGCGCTGCGGATCGGAAAACTGGAATCAAGCACGTTGGTCGCCCGCCGGCTTGGCACCGTGCAGCGCTATCTGGTTGCGACGCCAACCTATCTGCACGGCCGCCCGATGCCGCGAACGCCAGAGGATCTCAAAATGCATCAGTGCATCATTTATTCGCGCCTGACGGCAGCCAATGAATGGACCTTCGAATCCGAACATGGCCGTCACGTCACTTCAATCGGCGGCCCGATTATCATCGACGATGCCGATGCGATGGAGGAGGCCGTGATGCATCATCTGGGCATCGCCATCCTGCCGGAATGGAATGCGGCCGACGGCATCCGCAGCGGACAGCTGGAGAATATTCTTCCTGAATATTCGATCGCCCCTTTGCCGTTGCATGCCGTGTATCCGGAGATGCACTGGATGTCGCCTCGCGCACGAAGTTTTCTGGACTTGCTGATCAAGCGAGCGAATCGATTTGCCCCGCCGCCGATGCAACCATATCGTGATCCAACTTAAGCGCACGCTTCGGGAAGTTGTTGCGTACCTCTCCGCTTTGCTCCTGGACGACCAGATTTCCCAGCGACATCTGATCGAACCAAGCGAGATCAAGTTCATTCAACAAGCGATGTATGTGAGGTTGATCCGGCCAAAACCACGCCGGTCCGAGATCATAACGGTCATCGTTTTCGCCGCCATCCGGAGTTGGGAGAGACAAGATCCGACCGCCGAGTCGATTGCGCGCTTCGATCAGCCGGAAATCGAGCCCCGCCACCGACAGACGATGGGCAAGACGCAAGCCGCTCAATCCGCCGCCGACGATCAGTACGTCCGTTTGCATCAAAAGGCCTCTTCCGGGCGCATCAGCGCGGCGCCCAAGCCCGGACCGGCCCCGGCAACCACGGCCAGCCCGCGCGATTCAGTAGCTGACATGACTCAAGTGCCCGGACTTGATCCAAACGCGCGCGCCGGCAGCGCCCGCAACTGCGTGCAAAGTGTCCCCTGGCGGAAGCCGCAACCACGAGTGCTTCGAGAAGCTCTCGCCGCCTTCGTCGAATCCACCGTCGAGAACGAAGACTTCCATCCCGCCCGGCGCGTCAACCCTGATACCCGTGGCTGGATCCCAGACTTCTATTCGCACGTCCTCGCGAGCGTCCGCGTAGAGTGAGATGACGCCGACGCCATTTCTGCCGGCGACAGCCATGGGCGGGATCACCGACGAACTTATTCTGACTTGAAAGCGGTCGGTCGGATCGAACTGATGCAGTTTGACCAGAATCACACAGCCCGGCTCGGAGCCGGGAGTGTGACTAGACGTAGGAGGATTGCGCACGTAACTGCCGATCGGGTAATCGCCGTGCTCGTCCTGGAATATGCCTTCGAGCACCAGGAACTCCTCGCCGCCATCGTGTGTATGCGCAGAGAAGGAACTGCCCGGCGCGTAACGAACGATTGAAGTAGCGCGGGCGACTTCCCCGCCGATCCGGTCAAGCATGCGACGCTCGACACCGGGCATCGGCGATCGCACCCATTCCATCTGAGAGGAATGAACCGCGACCCGCTTCGAAAAGTCAGCATTTATGCGCATCGAAACCTCCCGCAGAGTGGGCGTCCGGCGGAACCGAATGAGTTCTCACCGGACGCCGGATCATCAACGTAAACGAGCAACCAGCGCGTCCGCGATCGGCGCCGCCGACGCGGGGTTCTGACCGGTGAGCAACGCACCGTCCTCGACCACATTGGGCAGCCAGTTCTTGTTTGAGCGGCGGAAGTTGCCACCGTTGGCGGTGAGAGCCTTCTCGAGCGAGAACAGCAGGTGACGGGAGAGATCGATTTCCTCGTCCTCGGCGCCGGTAAAGCCCGTCACGTCCTTGCCCTTGACCAGCGGCTCGCCCGCGGAATTCTTGGCATCGCGCAGGATCGCCGGTGCATGACACACCATGGCAACCGGGGTCTTCTCCCGGATCCAGTCTTCGATTGCCCGGATCACCTTCGAGTCGCTGGCCAGATCCCAAAGCTGGCCGTAACCGCCCGGGAAAAACACTCCGGCGTAATCGTCGGTGTTGATGTCGTTGAACCGGAGCGTGTTCGCCAGCGTGAGCTGGGCCAGCGGATCCTTCTGAAACTTCCGCGTATTCTCCGTCATGAACATGTCCATCGAAGCTGAATGGATCCAAGGGTGCGGGCCCGCCCTTCGGGCTCGCGAGCGTCACATCGAAGCCAGCTTCCTTGAACTTGTAATAAGGCGTCGCAACTTCATCGAACCAGTTGCCGGTCTTCTTTCCGCTGATGCCCATCATATCGTGGGACGTCAGCACCATCAAAACTCGCTTTGCCATTTATCTCGCTCCTTTTGTCACCGGGTCCGATCTTTTTGACACGCTCGGCAGCTATCTATCTATCTAACGTTAGGTCGATGACCTACGTCTTGCTCATCCACCCGTCAAGGACTATCTAACATTAGGTAGATTTGGGTTGGCTTGGATGGAAACCAATAACAAGCGAGACGAGATACTCGACGTTGCGGAGGCGATGATCCGCAATGCGGGGTTCAACGCCTTCAGCACGCGCGACGTAGCCAGCGCGGTCGGCATCAAGGCATCGAGCGTGCACTATTACTTTCCGACAAAGGTCGACATCGGCGTCGCCGTAACCGAGCGCTACACGGACCGTTTTCTGAAGCAGCTCGGCGATCCCGGCAGGTTCAAAGGCGGTGCCCGCGAGGCAGTGTCTCTCTACGTCAATACGTTCCGCGAGACGTTAGTCCGGGACGACAAGCTTTGCCTCTGCGCCGTTCTCGGTGCCGAGATTGGCGGCTTGCCGCAGGAGGTCGGCGGCCATACGCGAATTTTCTTCGACCGAAATATCGCCTGGCTACGGAAGGCCTTCTCGGGCTCATCGAAGATGAACGCCGCCGAGGCCAATGCCTTTGCCGTTCATATTCTGGCAGCACTCGAAGGCGGCATGATATTGAGCAAGTCTCTGGGCAAAGAGAAGATCTTCGAGAGTGTGGCCTCGATGTTGAAAAAGCTTTGCGACACCGTTAGCGCACCCTCGGACCGACAGGTGTAGCTGCGACGCCGCAGTCGTTTCGTCTTCCGTCGCAAATTAGTTT
>Ga0210401_10001746_pt1 | contig 24792 bp, 14 predicted proteins | sample IncBWH32MmetaG_FD_150866 | JGI IMG/M metagenome (GOLD analysis project Ga0210401, IMG submission 150866) | Forest soil microbial communities from Barre Woods Harvard Forest LTER site, Petersham, Massachusetts, United States - Inc-BW-H-32-M | ecosystem: Environmental > Terrestrial > Soil >... | reverse complement strand
GGTCTTCCTTAGAACCGAGCCGCCTCTGTCGCCATCCTTCCATCCGCACTCTTTAGTGAGCGATCTTCGCTCGGTGCCTGGTGGGTGTTCTCGTTTCAGTAGGTGCTGCTACCTGTGAATCGACCTCTCGTCCCACCTCTTCGGCGGGAGTCGGGCCCCAGGACTTCGTCGCAGTCCCCTGGACTCGGCGGTTGAGCTCGGCTGTCGGGATCGCCACTCGCTAGGCCACGTCCCCCATCGCTTTCTGGCTATTGCGCAAGAGTTCCTGCGGCCAGGTCGTAACCCCAGAAAACAGCCGACCTCGCGACTCTTCGGGAACCGATGCGGGTCCTCGATGGTCAGGGCGTAGGTCAGAGCGATCTGTGTTCCTACCCCCTTCACCTGCTTGAGCAAGGACACTTCCGGGTACACTTCCTTGGCGAGTTTCTCCATCCGTTCGTCGTAATCCTTGACGCGGTGAACGATAGGAAGCCACTCTTAGAACGGTATTTAGCGTAGAATCCTGCCTGAAAGATCAAAGCAATAGCGTTTCACAATTTCTCTCATGGCTCGGTCCCTGCTGGCCGCAAGGATGATCGCCACAATTGCCAATTAAAGTCATTGTTTCTAGTAAGTTCAGAGATGCGGTCAGCGGCCTACGAAAACAAAGCGAACCTGTACCTCCCCTAGAATAGGCGAAACGTACCATTGTGACTGACTATCGGTCTAGGCAGTCTAGTACTGTGAACTGAAGGTGTCGTTTTAGCATGGAATGAAAGGAAGACCCAGCGCATGCGAAAACTAGACCGAATTTCCACAACGCTACTGGTCATGTTTCTTACGACTATGGCGGGAGCTTGGACTAGCTTAAGTGCCCAGCGACGAGCCAACGACGATGGCAGCACGTCGCAGGAAGATCAGAATGACCGGAGTCATAACGCCAAATTAAAGGTAACGTCCTTCCCTGCAGGCGCTTACGTGTCCATTGACGGCGTGCAGATGCATAAGGTCACGCCGATGACAGCAGAGGTAGAAGCTGGGCAGCATCAGGTTCGTGTTTTCGCTCCAGGACCGGGATGGAATGCGGATACCCAAACACTTCAGATAGTCCAGGGGGATAACGAACTTAACCTGACGTTGATCCCAACTGTTACCGTGGGACCTCCAGGCCCCCAGGGCCCTGCGGGATTTCCCGGAGCACCCGGACCTGCAGGATTACCTGGAGCACTGGGACCTGCTGGTCCGCAAGGACCCAAGGGAGCTACGGGCGCAACAGGACCAGCTGGACCACTAGGCCCCAGCGGTCCTCAGGGGCCCATAGGGCCATCAGGGCCTATTGGAGCTATTGGCCCTCAAGGACCCGTAGGGCCGACAGGACTCACGGGCGCAACGGGCGCAGCAGGACCAACTGGACCACTAGGGCCTAGCGGTTCTCAGGGGCCCGCAGGACCATCAGGGCCTAGCGGAGCTATGGGCCCCCAAGGACCAGCAGGGCCGTCAGGACCCACTGGGCCGCAAGGACCTTCGGGAGTGGTTCCCCAAAGTACCTACGTTCTGGGGAAGCAAGATTGGAACAACCTGCCGACATCTGTCGCCAATCCAACCGCCTATTACGGTTTGGACGCAGAACCCGTCAAATCGGGCGGCTTGGATGACGAGTTTAACGGCGCTTCTCTCGATACGACCCGGTGGTCATGGTTCAATCAGGGAGGTGCCAGTGCCTCGCTTGGCAATAGCCTTGTGACGCTGCTAGCTCCCCCTAATCCCGGACAAGACACCCGAGGCATTTATCAGGCAGCGCCTGCTCCTCCGTGGACCGTGGTTGCGAAATTGGTTGCTTTGGATATGGCTTCCTACGCCAACTACGCGCAGGTGGGGATACTTATGGTTGACGGCAGCGGCAAAGCTATCACCTGCGATATGTCAGTCCGATCGACTACACCGACGTTCGCATTCGACATCAGCTACTGGAGTAGTGGCAGTTTGTGGAACTCTACCCCAACCGGTGTGCTCGACACCACAGCTGCCATAGTTTTCCCGCTCTACCTAAAGGTGCAGGACGATGGCACACACATTACCTGCTCCTTCTCCCGAACCGGCACCACGTATTTTCAAATAGGCGAAGTAAATCGAAATCAGTGGCTACCCTCTGGACCCCTGGGCGTTGGACTCATAATCGGGTCAAACGGATCCAATCAAGTCGTAGCCGGGACGTACGAATACTTTAGGCAGACACAATAATTTCACCCACGTTTCACTGACGAGGATGCAGAGGCCTTTGGTCCCTGCATCCTCGTCTTTTGTTTTCTAGAACGACGATCCGGCCAGGATCGCAATCCCTTCCCCAGGGAGAGTCAAATGTCTGAGGTAGCTGGCCCGTGATGTTGTTTGGATTCGTGGCCACGACTCCGTCTCTGTGAATTTCAGTTCCGTCGATTCCGAAAGAGGTGGGGCTCCCATCACGATCAATGAAATGGTGGCCAAACTAGCCCTTTGGTCGGTAAGCCGAGCGATGCTTTTACGCCATATGTTCCCAGCAACTTCGAGTCGGCGGGATGACCCTGACAGACAATTACACGAGTGCGAATTCTTGCGCGTTCCCTCATGCTTATAAGTCCGCTATCGGAATGTGCCTTTCTTCTTCTCCAGGTAACTATTCGAAGGCATTTGGGCAGGCCTGGGTAAAACGTTGTAGTCGCTGAAAGGAGTCGCACAATCTAGTCACGAAAGACCTTAAGTTCAGCCGATCTCATTGAAGGCTGATTGGCAAAGGCGTCTTATGTCTAAAGGTTGCGTTCCCCGTCTCCCACTTGTGACGATATGGGTGATGTGAACCGATTCGACAAAGGATCCGTAGTCTCCTTGTCAAATGCGATGTTTCGGCGTATATATGAGAAACCTCTCCGCGATACCCTCTGATGATGGTGGGTCTCCGCAGTTCGAGCAATTTTCTTTTGGAACACTAACGTAGTAACTATTCAATTCCCTTCCATTGATCTGGTCCCTGTCGGGCCGATACGTCATGCACTTACCACGCTGCAAAGCAGTGGGTAGATGACTTATTGGCAGAAGATCAAAGTGATTGCGGCCATCATTTGCCGCAGATTTCCTGGTCAAACGGGAAATGGGAGAGAGTCATGAGGTCCAGCCTATTCGATAGTTCAATTTTAGCGACCGCGCAACAAGCGGTTGAATTCGTAAGCAACATTCTCGAATCCTCGACGGAGTATTCTCTGATTGGAAAGGAGCTGGACGGAAAAATCCTGCTCTGGAACGAAGGCGCCCGGCGGATGTATGGATACTCCGCCGAAGAGGTTGTTGGAAAACTCAACTCAGAAGTTCTTCATACTCCGGAAGACGTCGCCACGGGAAAGCCCCGGGAAATCATGGACTCTGCACTTCGGGACGGCAAGTGGGAAGGGGTGATTGGGCGAGTACGCAAGGATGGCAGGCGCATCAGCGCACGGGTCGTAATCACGCCCCGGCGCGACAGTGAAAACAAGCCAGTCGGCTTCCTCCTGATCTCCAAAGATGTTTCCAACGAAATTCGATTCGCGGAGGAGATACGCAAAACAAAGCTATTTGATAACGCCATCGTGGGGAATGCGAAGGAAGCCGTTGATTTCATCGCCAACATTCTGGAATCGTCTACGGAGTACTCGATCATCGGCAAGGATCTCGAAGGGAAAATACTTCTCTGGAACGAAGGCGCGCGAAGGCTTTACGGATACGAACCCGAAGAGGTGGTTGGGAAGGCAAATTCGTCGATGTTGCATGCGCCTGAGGACGTCGCCAGCGGCAAGCCACGCGAACTGCTGGATGCTGCTTTGCGGGACGGAAAGTGGGAAGGCACGATTCGCCGGCGCCGGAAGAACGGACAGCAATTTACGGCCCGCGTGGTAATTACCCCGCGCCGTGATTCCTCCCGAAAGCCGATCGGATTCCTGCTTATTTCCAAGGACATCTCCGATGAAATCCGCCTGACCGAAGAAGTAAAAGCCACGCAGTTTTATACGCGTTCGCTGATTGAATCCAATATCGATGCCCTGATGACCACCGATCCGCTGGGAATCATCAGCGACGTGAACCAGCAGATGGTGGGGTTGACAGGGTACTCGCGCGAGGAACTGATTGGCACTCCCTTCAAGAATTTTTTCACGGACCCAAATCGCGCGGAAGAGGGAATACGCCTTGTCCTGCGAGAAGGACGGGTGACCAACTACGAGTTGACGGCAAAGGCAAAGGAAGGACGTTTAACGGTCGTCTCCTACAACGCCTCCACGTTTCGGGATGCGGCTGGGAAACTTCAAGGCGTGTTCGCTGCCGCGCGCGACATTACCGAGCAAAAGAAGCTTGAACAGCAACTGCGGGACTCGGAGGCTTACAACCGCGGTCTGATCGAGGCCTCGGTGGATGGGCTGATTACGGTCGATCCTTCCTGCACGATTTCCGATGTCAACGAGCAAATGTGCCGCATGTCCGGATTCTCCCGCGAGGAGCTCATCGGCACGCCCTTTGCCGATTATTTCGAGGATTCCGAGCGAGCCACTGCAGGTGTGAAGGAGACATTTGAAAAAGGTATCGTCACAGAATACGTGCTGATCCTGGCCCGGAGATCCGAATCGCCGCTGCGCGTGTCATTCAACGCCTCAGTTTTTCGAGACCCATCTGGAGTCGTCAAAGGGATATTTGCTTCCGCGCGTGACATTACCGAGCAGGCCCGCTTGCAATCCCAGCTTGCCGAGGAACGCGGTTATAACCGGGGTTTGATCGAAGCTTCTCTGGATGGCCTCATCACGGTTGACCCTGTGCTCTGCATTACCGACGTAAACGAGACCATGTGCCGCATGTCCGGATATTCCCGCACGGAGCTCATTGGCACTCCATTTCAATCCTACTTCACGGACGCGAAACGAGCCGCCGATGGCGTGCGGCAAACGCTCGACAAAGGAGCCGTCACCAACTACGAGCTGACTCTGCGAAAAAAAGACATCCAGGAGCTGCTCGTTTCCTTCAATGCCGCAATTTTTAAAGACGACTCCGGAAAAGTCCGGGGAATTTTCGCATCCGCTCGCGATATCACGGATCAAGCACGGCTGCAGACGCAATTGGCCGAAGAGCGCGCCTATAACCGCGGGCTGATTGAAGCTTCCGTGGACGGCCTGGTGACTGTCAATCAAGAAATGATCATCACCGACGTCAACGAGACATTGAGTCAGATGGCCGGAAAGTCCCGCGGCCAGCTTATCGGGTCGTCGTTTCCGGATTATTTCCTTGAACGAGAACGCGCGGCTGAAGGCGTCCGCCTGACCTTTAAGGAGGGGTCAGTCACCAACTATGTTCTTACGCTTCAGGCCAGCGCCGGAAATCAAATCCCCGTCTCGTTCAACGCCGCCGTCTTCCGCGATCCGCACGGCAGTGTTCGCGGCATATTTGCCTCTGCACGCGACATCACTGCTCAAAAACAACTTGAACGACAACTGCAAGCCTCGCAGTTCTATTCCCGCTCGCTCATCGAATCGAATATTGACGCGTTGATGACTACAGATTCTCTGGGCATCATCACCGACGTAAACCAACAAATGGAGTCTCTTACTGGCTGCACGCGCGAGGAGCTGATCGGCACGGCATTCAAGAATCATTTCACCGATCCTGGCCGAGCTGAGCAGGGCATCCGGCTGGTGTTGCAGAAAAGCAAGGTCACCAACTACGAGCTTACGGCGCATTCGAAGAAAAACAAGGAATCGATTGTCAGTTATAACGCCACTACGTTTTACGACGAGTCAGGAAAACTCCAGGGCGTGTTTGCGGCAGCCCGTGACATCACGGAACAAAAGAAACTTGAAGAACAACTTCGGGAACAACAGTCCTATAACCGGGGCTTGATCGAAAGCTCTGTGGATGGTCTCATCACCGTCGATCCTGCGGGAATCATTTCCGATGTGAATGAACAGATGTGCCGTATGACCGGTTACGGCCGCGCGGGGCTGATCGGAAGTCCGTTCTCAGGGTACTTCACGGAGCCAGACAGGGCGACGGAAGGCGTCAAGCAGACGTTTGACACCGGAGTGGTCACGTAGTACGCGCTGACTCTCATTTCGCGCTCGCGACGGCTTTTGCAGGTGTCTTTCAATGCTTCCGTATTCCGCGATCCGCAAGGCAAGGTTCGTGGAATATTCGCCTCCGCGCGGGACATCACCGATCGAGTCCGCTTAGAGGAGAAACTTCGCGAGCAGCAAATTTACCTGCGCGGTCTGATCGAGAGCTCAGTGGATGGCCTCATCACCGTGGACCCGACTGGTTTTATCACTGACGTAAACGAGCAGATGTGCCGCATGACGGGGTACCTGCGCGAAGAGCTGATCGGTTCGATCTTCAAGCAGTATTTCACGGAGCCCGACCGGGCCGACTTGGGAGTGAAGCGGACACTAACCGAAGCGACCGTCACGAATTACGAACTCATTCTGAAGTCCAAGACGGGACGAAAAGCTACGGTCTCCTTCAACGCCTCGATTTTCCGCACGCCGGATGGCCAGGTTCAGGGGATATTTGCGTCCGCGCGCGATATCTCCGAACAAGCCCGGCTCGGCCTGCAACTCGCTGAACAACAGGCCTACAACCGGTCGCTCATCGAGGCCTCGGCTGACGCCCTTTTCGCCATCGCCCCCGAAGGAACGATTACCGACGTAAACGAAGAGGCCACCCGGCTGACGGGCTATTCCCGCAAGCATCTGGTTAACTCCCGGTTCTCTGAATATTTTACGGAGCCAGAGCTCGCTCGCGCCGGGGTTCTGCAGACCCTCGCTGAAAAGAGAGTCATCAGCTATGAATTGATTCTAATCACTCGCTATGGCCGGAGGATTCCCGTCAGCTTCAACGCCGGCGTTTTTACGGATACGGCAGGTACGCCACTCGGAATTCTGGCCGGTGCACGCGATATTACCGCGCAAAAAAGTATGGAAAAGCAGCTTCGCGATTCGCAGTTCTACACGCGATCCCTGATCGAGTCCAATATTGACGCGTTGATGACTACCGACCCTCTGGGCATCATTACCGATGTTAATCAGCAAATGGAGGCCCTCACCGGCGGCACGCGTGACGAACTGATTGGCACACCCTTCAAAAATTACTTCACGGATTCTCAGGCGGCGGAAGAAGGTATTCGCCTGGTGCTGCGCGAGTCCCGCGTAACCAACTACGAATTGACGGCGCGTTCCAAGATGGGGCGGGAAACCGTCGTAAGTTACAACGCAACAACATTTAATGAGCAGGCCGGAAAACTTCAGGGCGTGTTTGCCGCCGCGCGCGATGTGACCGAACGCAAGCGCTTTGAGCAAGCGCTACAGGAGAAAAACATCGAACTCGAAAATGCAAGCCTGGCAAAGGATCGCTTTCTCGCCAGCATGAGCCACGAACTGCGCACACCCCTAAACGCGATTATCGGTTTCACGGGAACGCTTTTGATGAGGTTGCCCGGGCCGCTCACAAACGACCAGGATAAGCAGCTTCGCACGATTCAAATCAGCAGCAAGCACCTGCTGTCTCTTATTAACGACTTGTTGGACCTCGCCAAGATTGAGTCCGGCAAGGTTGAAATCAACATGGAAATGTTGAATTGCCAGTCCGTCATTGAGGAAGTCAGCAGCACGCTAAGAACACTTGCGGAAGGCAAGCACCTGAATTTTGAAATGGTTATTCCGGAGCGCGATCTGCTTGTCCGGACAGATCGGCGTTCGTTCACTCAGATCCTCATCAATCTGACGAACAATGCCATCAAGTTTACTGACGCAGGATTTGTCAGGATCGAGCTGAACGCGCGGCATGACAACGGCAATTTCCTTGCGGAGATTACTGTTGTGGATTCGGGAATCGGCATCCGACCGGAAGACCAATCAAGACTCTTTCAGGCGTTCATGCAAGTCGATAGTTCTTCAACGCGCCCGTATGAGGGCACTGGCTTAGGGCTGCATGTCAGTCAAAAACTGGCCGGCATGATTGGCGGACGCGTTTCGTTCGAGAGCGAATACGGAAAAGGCAGCCGATTCACCATATCGGTCCCCGCCCTGGAGGAGGTCCCACGGCTCGCATACTCGTAATCGAAGATAATCCCACGAACTTGCAGCTCATGGCGTATTTGCTGGGCGCCTTCGGCCATGAAGTCCTGGAGGCGCACGATGGCGCGGAAGGTGTCCAAAAGACGCGGCTGGAGAAGCCGGACCTCATTCTTCTTGATATCCATATGCCGCGAATGGATGGTTATGAAGTGTGCCGGACCTTGCATGAGGATCCAGAATGCTGCCGAATCCCTATTGTCGCGGTGACGGCGCTGGCCATGGTCGGCGATCGCGAGAAGATTGTGACCTCCGGGTTCAGCGGCTATATCGCCAAGCCAGTTGATCCAGAAGCGTTTCCTGCGCTCGTCCAGGGATTTCTTGGAGCGGGGCATTTCCCTCACGTTCATCGGCCGATTCAACATCAGAAGCACGTCTCCCCTTCAAAGACTTCGCCGCGCGGGAAAATAGCGGTGGTCGTGTTTGTCGACAATGCGCAAACGAACATCGATCTGGTTCGCAGCACGCTGGAGCCGTCCGGCTATGAAGTCTTTGCGGCCCTTTCGGCGAAAGAAGGCCTGGACCTGGCCCAGCGCGTCAAGCCGGATCTGATCGTTTCCGACGTGCACATGCCGCATCAGGACGGCTACGAATTCCTGCGCATGGTGCAAGCCGATCCCTCATTGGCAAGGATCCCTTTCATCTTTCTGTCTGCTTCCGTGTGGTCAACACGGGAGCAACAGCAGGCGCTGGTTCGTGGCGCGACGAAATTCATTTCCCGGCCGATCGATCCCGGCGCATTGCTTTCGGAACTTGAAGAGTGCCTGCAAAAGTCAAAGAGGACCTGAACATGGCGACGATTCTCGTGGTCGATGACAAGCCGCTGAACCGCAGCCTCCTCACAACGCTGCTCGGCTACAGCGGGCACCGCATGGTAGAAGCGGCAAATGGGCACGAGGCGATTGAAAAAGCCCTGGTGGAACGTCCCGATCTGACGATCACCGATATCCTGATGCCCGAAATGGATGGCTATCAACTGGTGCGGAAGCTGCGTGAAGTGGAAGGGTTTAAGAAAAGCAAATTCATGTTCTACAGCGCGACGTACCTCGAAAACGAGGCCCTCGCGCTCGCGCGCGCCTGCGGAGTCTCCCACGTGATTTGCAAGCCCGCGGAGCCCGAATTGATTCTAAAAACGGTGACGGAACTTCTCGAATCCGCGAAGTCCAGGAGCAGCCCGCGGAACCATTTCCCGTCCCGGAAAATGAGTTCTACTCCGAAGCCATTCGGGTTTTGAATGACAAGCTATACCGCAAGGTGGAGGAGGCCGATGAGCTGAACAAGACGCTGGAAAAACGCATCGCCGACCGCACCTGGGAACTGGAGATCTCCAATCACAACTTAAAGAAAGAAGTCTTCGAGCGGCAAAAAGCCGAGGCCGAGGCAGCGCGGAGCCGGGAAGAACAGTTGAGGCTGAAGGGGGAATTTCTTTCCCACGTTTCCCATGAACTGCGCTCGCCTCTGTCCGTGATCCACCAGTTCACGACCATCCTGCTTGACGGGCTGGGCGGCGCCCTCAATGGGGATCAGAGGGATTACCTCGAAATCAGCCTCCGGAACGTGAACCAACTCAAGATGATGATTGACGATTTGCTGGAGGCTTCCCGCGCGGAGACCAGCAAATTAACCGTGAGACGTTCCTCGGTATCAACGACCGACGTGGCCGCCAAGGTCGTACAGTCGTTTCGCGCGGCTGCCAAGGAAAAGGGGATCAAGCTGAAAATTGATTCAATCGGCGAACTTCCTCCAATTTATGCGGACCCGGGACGGATTTCCCAGGTTCTGACCAATCTCCTGGACAACGCCATCAAATTTTCGCCGCCCGATTCCGTTGTCACCGTGCGGATGGAGGTTTTCGCGGACGATCCGGCCTTTGTTCTAATTTCGGTTACCGACTGTGGATGCGGAATCGAGCCGGAGCATGCCGAGCGCGTATTTGACCGCCTTTATCAGGTCGAGGGCGCACTGCAGGAAAGCCGGCGGGGCCTGGGTTTGGGGCTATACATCTGCAAGGAACTGATCGGTTTACACAGCGGCGCAATCTGGGTCAACAGCAAGAGTAAGCGCATAACCGGAACGACGGTGCATTTTACGGTGCCCATTTTCACCATACACGCTCTGATTGCGCCAATCGTCGTACAGGACGGCCATCTGGCTTTCTCTATTATTCTCCTGATAGTTGAGGCGCGTCCCACAACTCCCTGGCAATCGGAGCACCACCACGAACAGATGCTGAACAAGACCTATCAAATCCTGGAGCGGTGCCTGTTGCCGGATCTCGATGTGTTGTTGCCAGTGCAGAACCTGGCAAACGCCGATTTCTTCAGCATTGTCGCGCGAACAGATCAACACGGGAGCGAGGTGATGCTTTCCCGAATACGGGATCAATTGGCAGGGAACCCGGGGTTACAGTCGGCGGGCGTTCGTTTCTCGATGGCCAGCGAAGTCCTGGATATAGCTGAAATCGGAAGGGAGGGGCCTCTGGATCAATGCATTGCAAGATTGGCAGCCGATCTGAAAGAGAGGTTAAGAATGAAAATCACAAACGGAGCTCAACACGATGACGGGAAAGAAATTATTGCTCATAGAAGATGACAAGGACACCGTAAGAGCAATGGCGGTGCGATTGAAATCACAGGGATACGATTTGGTGGTGGCTTCGGACGCAATCTCGGCGATCAGCACGGCGCGAAAGGAAAAGCCGGACCTGATTATATTGGACCTAGGGTTGCCCGGGGGCGACGGGTTCGTGGTGATCGACCGTCTGAGATCGAACTGTGAACTAATGACGGTTCCGATCATCGTCGTGAGCGCCAGGGATCCCAAATATAACGAACCGCTTGCAATCCAGGCAGGCGCCCATGCTTTCTTCCAAAAACCATTTGAAACGACTGATCTCTTGAGCTCCATTCTGGATGCTTTGAATCCCAGCCCCGCAATTCGACGGGAACGCTAGAAAACATCCGAATGCTTGAGGGACGATATGAAGCCAAGAATTTTAGTAGTGGAAGATGAACTCGACATGTTTAAGGCCCTGGCCATCCGATTGGATGCGAACGGGTTTGACACGCAGCTGGCCACGAGTGTGGCCACATCCGTGGCCATGGTGCGCATTGACCCTCCCGATTTGATCGTGCTTGATCTGGGCCTTCCTGACGGCGACGGCTATACGGTCATGGAGAAATTGAAATCGATTCCGGAGGCGCGGTCGATACCGGTCATCGTTCTCACCGCAAGAGATCCCGAAGGGAATCAGGAACGCTCCTACGGTGGCGGCGCTTATGACTTTTTTCAAAAACCCGTTAATGAGGAGTGGCTGTTGGAATCCATAAGAAGGGCGCTTGCGCAGACGTCGCCGATGGGCCCTCTCCGCAAATAACACACGGTCTCCGGGAGGGGCATTGTGAGACTTGGAGAATTCCGATTTGAACGAAGGTGAAGTCGAGCGGCGATTGAGAGGAAGAACTGTATGGCAACCATTTTCCACGCCCTGATCAAACGACTCATGAAGAGAATCCTGCATGGCGCGGAGGAATTCTTTTCAGAATTGTGTGAATCGCCATGGCGTTAATCCTGATTGTCGATGACGATCTGCATACCCGCCAGCTCTACGTGTCCTTGCTGACGCCCTTCGGACACCAGGTGCTGGAAGCCGCCGATGGCCAGGAGGGCCTGGAGCAGGCCCGCTCGAGAAAACCGGATCTGATTATTTCCGACGTTTTGATGCCTACGATGAACGGCTACGAATTCGTCACTTCTCTCCGGGAATCCCCCGGGTTTGAAACGGTCCCGGTCATTTTCCACAGTGCCAGTTTCCTGGACCACGAGACGCGATCATTGGGCGTAACCTGCGGCGTCTCACTGGTCATCCCAAAGCCTTGCGATCCGGAAACTGCGCTTAAAATTGTCCATCAGGCGCTAGGCACGGAAGTCGCCGTCCCCGCGGCGCAACCGGTGAAACTGGAGAAAAAAGTAGACGCCATTCCTGTTCTGGTCGACGCCTATTTTCAAAAGGGAAAAGAATTGGATGTGGTCAGCGCCAGGCTCGCGGCGCTCCTGGAATTGGGGCTCGAACTGGCCCGGCCGTGCGATGTGCCCGAGCTGCTATGGAAGGCGGCGCGCGGAGCGCGGGAAATTGTCTACGCCAACTACGCGGCGGTCGGGATATTGAAGGAAGATGCCGTTCGTTTGGAGTGGTTCACGATTATTGGAATGGACCCGGAAACCGTGGAAAAGATCGGCAAACCCGTTTATGGCGGGGAAATTTTCAAGGCGCTGATGTCGGAGCGAAAGCCCCAAAGAGCTTTCAGCCCGCGGGGAGAGCCGGACAACCTGGGCCTCCCCGCGTACCACCCGCCGGTGAACAGTTTTCTGGTTGTGCCCCTGCAGGTTGGCAATCACTTGTACGGTTGGATTTATGCGGCGCAAAAGCTTTCGGGAATTGAATTCGGCGAGGAGGACGAGCGGGTCATGATGGCGCTCGCAGCGCAGACCGGGCTGGCTTATGAGAACTCGCTAGTTCTCCTGGCCATTCAAGATCACGCCGAAAAGCTGGAAGCCGAGATCGAACAGCGGAGGATGGCCGAGAACCGGCTTCGCATGCTGATCGAGACCGCGCCCATGGGGATCGTCATCGCCGAAAAAAGTGGCCGAATCGCGGAAGTGAATGCGCAGGCGCTGGATATGTTTGGCTACGACCGCGAAGAGCTTTATGGGCAACCGGTGGATACCCTGCTCCCCGAGCGACTGCGATCGTCACACGAGCGTCACCGCGCCCATTATGCCGCGGACCCGCATGCGCGCCCGATGGGAGTGGGAGTGGAGTTGTTCGCGCGCCGCAAGGATGGAACAGAATTTCCGGTGGAAATCAGCCTGGGGCCTCTCGAGACAAATGAAGGAGTCTTAATTTCCAGCATCATCGTGGACATTACCGCGCGAAAGAAAATGGAGAGACAACTTCGTCTCTCGCAGCGGATGGAGGCGATAGGCGAACTGGCCGGCGGCGTGGCGCACGACTTCAACAATCTGCTCGCCGTCATTCTGGGATGCGCGGAAGTGGCCTTGGACGCGCTTCCCGCCGAACATCCCGCCGCGAAGAAAGTCGAGGTGGTCAGGCAGGCGGCGTCTTCCGCAGCCGACTTGACCCGTCAATTGCTGGCCTTCAGCCGGCAACAAATGCTTCAACCCCGCCTGCTGGATCTCACGCAGGTCATCGAGAAAACCCAGGTCCTTCTGAGGCGGCTCATTGACGAGAACATAGAAATCGGCATCTCCCTGGAACCATCGCTCGGATTTGTCATGGCCGATCCCGGACAAATCGAGCAGGTACTTATAAATCTCGCTGTCAACGCGCGGGATGCCATGCCCAGGGGAGGCCGCCTTACCATTCAAGCGCAAAACGTTAAGTTGGAAGATTCCTTCCAGTTGGGCGATGTGCAGGTTGTCCCCGGCCCCTATGTCATGCTCGCAGTGGCGGATACGGGTTGCGGGATGACTCGTGAAACTCAAGCCCGAATCTTTGACCCATTTTTCACGACAAAAGGTTTAGGCAAGGGCACGGGTTTGGGTCTGGCCACAGTTTACGGGATTGTGAAACAGTCAGGGGGATATGTCTGGGTTTACAGTGAGCTAAATCAAGGGACAGTCTTCAAGGTGTATCTGCCGTTAATTGTGTCACCTGTTGAGCCTCCAAAGGAAAAAGTGAGGGAGGCCTCAGTCCTGTGCGGCTCCGAAACGATCTTGCTTGCCGAAGACTCGGAAAGTTTACGCGAATTGGCTAAGGAATATTTGGAAAGCGTCGGCTATACGATTCTTGAGTCTTCTTCCGGCAGCGAAGCGCTGCAGCGCGCGAAAGATTTCGATGGAACAATTCATCTTCTTCTGACTGACGTGGTAATGCCTGAAATGAACGGATCCGACTTGGCACGTCATATGGAATCACTTCGTCCAGGAATAAAAGTAATTTTCACTTCGGGTTACACGGACGATGTTATTGATCGACAGGGGATACTTGATCCCGAAGTCGCCTTCATTCAAAAGCCCTATCGTCCAAAAGCGCTCGCCAAAATGATTCGCGAGGTTTTGGACCAGCATTCCGCAAGGGATATCGACCACACACCTTCCACATTGCAAACTCCGGTCCATAAATGAGCAAACTAATAAGACCAGGAAGAACGCCAGCAAAGGAAATGGGGCGAGAATCCGGAGTCGGCCATCTCTGGAAAGCAAAGGCTGCAGGGTCGGTCGCTCTGCTCATCATAATTACCTTCGAGGCGACAAAAAACACTAAGCTTGACCCGTCTCACCATGCTGCGGTCCCGTACCATCACAATTCTGTTCTGTGCCAACTTGGTGTTCTTTCTGAGCGTAATATTTCTCGGGCCCGAACAGGTTAAGCTCCAGTCGTCGAATGCACTTTTTGACTCACTGATGGCCAACCCGTGTCGTGCAAGTTTTGCAGTTTCCGTCGAGTGGTCTTCTATGGAGCCCATTCGCCTCTGCCGACATCCTTCCATCCGCACTCTGGGGTTGCGCCCCGTGCGCAGGCCCCTGCCGGCTGATCGTTCGATACAACTATACGATCACGCGGTCAATATCCCATGTAACTTTCGTTCATATCGCCCCTTTCATCATAAACCTACGCCCGTTTCTATCTTATATCTCAATTACCACATTAATAAATAATTTGGGTACGGTGTAATAAGGTTACGCTGAATGAGAGGGGGTGCTGGGGCAATTTTTCCCCAAACCTCTTTTCAAAAAGATCGCCTTTGTTCTCTGTGAGCTACAGACCTTGGAGATCCCCGAGGCCCGGATCGGAGGTGGCCATGCGGCGCGCGGCGATTCTGGTGGCTTAGAACTTTCACCACTTCACCGCACGTCTATTGCGCCGAGAATGCGACGTTTAATTTCTTGCTGCACCATCCCTGCTACATTCCCACGCGAAAAGTGAATTAATTTTTCCGTGGCCATAGATCGCGCATGAAAAGATGAAAAAAAGGGCTCTGGTTGCCGGAGTGACGAGACAGACGCTTACTTGGCATTGTTCGCCTAATCCACTCGCGATTATATTCCAGCTTCCAGAAGAGATCCCTGTGACATCGTTCCAGATTTCTTGATCTATTCGGTCGGGAGTCCGCGCCAAAATTCCTAAGGTTTGTTCTCGGGGATCAGGCCCGCTGAACTCAGGGCTGGCTGATTACCGCCATACTCCGGGATGCCCCTTTGGAAAACACGATAAACATGGTCATAGCCCACGACATGTTCTTGCCCGTCGGGACCTTTCTCCACAGTTTCCGGGTTTCTGCCTAAAAAGGCGATGGCTTCGGCGCGATCCGCCACCAATACCAAGGTCGCTTCGTATAGTTTATCGCCGACTTTTATACGCACGCGCGGATCGCGGGCCACATTGGATGTCCAGGACTTGTCATGCGGGAATGGCACGTCCATGCGATCCTGGTGCGAACGTATGAAGAGCTCGCCGTTGCGCACGGTAGGCATCGTCCGGACCGAGTGGGGAATGAAATAGGGCGTTCGCGTCTCCACCAGGACGGTGTTGAGGCTGCGTCCGGGGTGAGGTACTTGCTCAACGAAGGACCAATCCGTGACGGGCGTGGTGACGACTTCGCCTTTCAGCCACAAGCCGGGGCGGGCAATCATGTGATGAGCGCGAAGTTGGTTCAGGTCAAGGTATTCCGGTTCGAGACCAGTCACCCGGAGCGTCAAAAGCGTTACCGCCAGGACTACTATGATCACTATGATTCCTACTTTTAATATTTTCATCTTTCGCTTCCTGAAGAGCGAGGATCGTCTCGGGTGATGCTACACCACCGATCGGCGGTCTGTAAAAAATTCGTTTTGTCTACGGTGCGTGCGGCTTCCAGGGGCCAACTGATGAGTGACCAAGTGAGCGTCTAAAAGCGCTTTGCGATCTCGAAAGGGCCTGCTCTGTTGGCGAGTTCGTTGTGTCCAAGGCGGGAGAAACGCTACGATACGCGAATAGGAGGTCCAAATCAGGGGACATGGTTTATATTGAGCGCGTTACGCACGGAAAGTCATCGGGTCTTTGTTGGTCAATCAATGTTCGTGCAAGGGACATCGTCAAATCGAGGAGCCGGCAATGAAGTTGCTGTTAAAGATAGTAGGAGGAATAATAGTTTGTTTGGCCTTGTTATTAATCGTGTTGCGCTTCACAGGGCTCAACCCGCGTGACAGAATTCCTGGGCTGTGGCTCACAGGAGATCTCGTCACCACTCCGGTCACCGATTGGTCGTTCCTTGATCAAGTTCCCAACATCAAGATTCAGACCCAGGGTCTATTTCTGCTCCCACACTCGGTGACCATCAATTGTCTCGCCTACAAGGGCCAGTTTTACGTTTCCTCCACTCATCCTGTAGGAGCGCCGAGGAGCTGGGACGAGAATGTGATGCGAGACCCCCACGTGCGCATAAAAATCGGAGATAAGCTTTACGATCGTACGCTGGTTCTGGTCACCGATCCGGCGGAGAAGGATGCCGTGGTCCAGGTCAGAGAGAAAAAATACCAGTTGAAAGTTCCAGCGAATGCAACGATAGACGTATTTCACGTCGTCGGCTGATCGGGATCCTACATGAAGATCGTCATCACCGGTGCCAATAGCGCTGTCGGTCAGGCTATCCTGCGAGGGGGGCCGAAACACGAGGTCGCGACGAATACATTCGTCGCCGCGGTCCGCTCTGCCCGCGCTGCCGAACAGATTCGCTCGGAGGCCGGCAATGGCGTTGACGTGGTCCGAATCTCGTACGATGACTCCGAGAGTCTAGATGCGGCGTTTCAGGGAGCTTTTGCAGTCATCCACCTTGCGGGAATTCTCATCGAAACTCCGGACTCGAATTATGAGCAGGCCAATGTTGCGTCGACCCGGGCTATGGTGGAAGCCGCGAAGCGAAGCGGGGAGCAAAAAATCGTCTTGGTGAGCGCGACGGGAGCCGATGAGACGTCTCGCAATCGGTACTACCGCACCAAAGGGCAGGCGGAAGCTCTGGTGCGAGCATCGGGAGTGAATTATACGGTGCTGCGCGCCCCGCTTTTGCTTGGTCCTGGTACCGCAGGAGGCGCAGCACTCGGCCGGCACATAAGCCACAGCCGGGCTAAGCTGATCGGTGGGGGACGCAATTTTCAGCAGCCTCTCTATGTAGATGACCTGGCGCGGGCTGCAGTGGCCGCCACAAACCCATCGGTAGCGAACAACCTTGTTCTAGACTTCGTTGGCCCTGTCTCCCTGCCGGAGCGGGAACTCGTCGAGCGTGCCGCCCGCTTGCTGGGTCGCCATGTCCGGATTGGTTCGATTCCAAAGTATTGGTTTTCGTTGGCGCTAGCCATCCGCCAGCGCATCGGTAAACCCGGGTTCTCGCGGGACGCTCTTGATGTAATCACCTCAGACACGGGCCTGAATCCGCAGCCGGCCGCGTCCGCTCTCGGAATCGAACTCACCGGGATCGACGAAATGATTAAAAACAGCTTAGGCCAAGGATGACAAAATGAGTGAGAGCGTCCCAACCACCAACGAATCTTCCATCCCAACCGGCAAAAAGGCCAAGCCATGGCAGCGCCTTTTGCCCTTTGCCATTACAGTGGTCTGCTTTGGATATCTTTATTCGCGTCTGAGTGGTGCCGCAGCAGCAGAAGGAAGTAGTCTGCTCGCGTACCTCTTAAAAAGCTTCGAGAATGTGAACTGGCTTCATTGGCTGGCTTTGGTGATTCCGTACTGTTTTCTTTATCTTCTGATTGACAGCCTGGTTGTTTGGGCGGTAATCAACTGGTTTAACGCAAAAATCCGTTACGCGGATATCCTGCCCATTCGGGCCAGCGCCTATATTCTTTCTTTGGTGAACGAACAAGTCAGTAAAGGCGCCATCGCACTTTATCTGAACCGACGTGACGGTTTGCCCGGCTGGGAGATCGGCTCCAGCATGCTCTTCCTCATGTTTTGTGAGTATTACAGCCTGATGCTATGGGCGTCCATCGGCGCGCTGTTGAGGTGGAATAATATTCAGAATGTTTTTCACATTATCCCTTGGATCGCCCTGGGCTCCTGCGTTTTCTTTGTGTTTTTCCATCTCTTCTTCAGCGGAAAAATCGGCGCGGGGATCGCTTTGCGCGAGCGTCCCATCTTCCGCGCGTTCCGGCTGGCTAAAGTGTGGCACTACGGAGCGGTGATTGCCATGCGCGCGCCGCTGGTCATCGCTGGCGTGATTGTTTATACCCTGGCCTTAAGACTCTTTGGGGGCGCGGTCGGCTTTGGCGAAATGCTCGGATATCTGCCGGTAATTTTCTTCGGCGCGGCCATGCCGGGGCCGATGCACTCCGTCGCCATCCTTTTCTGGGTTCTGCTCTTTCCAGACCGGCCCGGACAGATGACCGCGTTCGGGTTCGTCATGCATAATTTCTTTATCTTCTTTAACGCCGGAGTCGGCCTGCTATTTCTCCGGCGAGCGAGTCGGGAGATGTTCGGGTAGTCTCGTGAGCATCAGGCGCTGGCCCATGGATACGAGGGTGCTCAAGACCAACACCCAGACCAGAATCGTAAGCAAGGGCTGCAGCCAGTGCGCGCCCAGTCGAATTATTATTTCCATGCAGGTCGGGACGAAGTAGAGAATACCGTTATAGCGCCCCAGCTTGCTCCCGCGGAGCTTGGCCTGGCGGTGAATCCAGTAAGAATCGATGACGTACTGCGAGAAGGCCGCGACAATCAAGATCGGCAATATCCATGGAAACACGCCGCGGAATGCACCGGCAAATAAACCGCTCGTGACAAAGAGAAAATCGGTCGTGTGATCGAATGTCCCGCTCAACGCCGTCACCGTACCTCTGCGGCGCGCGATGGGCCCATCCAGAAAATCCGTAATCAGCGCCACTCCCCAAACGACCAAAGCGAAAACTGCAAAACGTAGATCTCCCTTGGTCATGAAGTACGCGAATGGAACCACAAGAAGCAAACGGAGAGCCGTCAAGGCATTCGCCATCAGCGGTCCTAGGGGTTATGCGATCGTTTAGAAGTGACTTTGTAGGGCATCGGTTTTATTTTCGCATATTGTTGGTATGTTGCGGCAACCATCGCACCGTTCGGTAGAAGGCCAGTTCCGATTAGACCGCTGGTCTCAATGGGTCGTTGCACCACCTGGTCAAAGCCTTCTTGTAGGAGCCTAGGAAGCTGATTCTGTTAGCCAGCGTCAATATCAAACAAAACAAGAGCCCTGTTTGGATTCTGATGGAACACTGCCGTACTGGTTGCTTCTCAAGGAGAAGTATTTTCAGATCAAATGGTTATAGGGTGTTGCATCGACCGGTTGAGCCGGCACCGTTTCATGGGACTTGGCCTTAGCGAGAGAGGCTCTTACCGATGATTGTTGAAGTTTTATCTTGAGGAGGGCATCTGTGAAGCGAGGATTCGGTCGCAGTCGATCATTTCAACCTGGCGTATTCCGCTTTGGCCTGTTTCAGAATGGGAATCTCGGGGTCGGCGTCCTTCCAGAGCGTGAGGAGATCCTGGTAAGCGGTCCGCGCCTTGGTCTTGTCTCCTGACAGTACGAAGGTTCTGCCTAACTGCAAATGTGCGAAGGTTCCGATAGGATCCAACCCCACAAGGCCGCGATGATCGAGAATTTTCTGGAATTCGACCCCCGCTTCCTCGTAGCGGTGCGCCGCGGCAAAAGCCTTGCCGCGTACATAAGCCGAATGTAAACCGCCTAGATAAAAATGATTGAAGTTGAGGCCGTTCGCAGCAAGCTCATATTGCAGCGCGATTTGCAGCAGCTCACTGCTTTTTGTGGGATTCCCAGCCTCCAGCGCGGATAACGCTCGAAGAACTGGTACGTAGTCAAACTTGGAGATCGTATCTTCCGGGAAGCGCTTTTCGAGGTCGTCAGCAAGCGCGTCTGACCGGGAGGGCTCTCCCGACAGAGCCAGGGCCAGACCGGTTGCGTATTCAACGTCGCGGCCTTTTGAAAGCTCGAGCGCCGCAGTAGCATTCGTCCTTGCTTCGGCGGAATTCCCGTAAGCGGCTTCCCACACCGCCCGTGCTGCACGGTAACTCGCTGCCTTCTCGCGCTCCCCCTCTTGCAAGGCCAAATCCACGGCCCGGGTCGATGACCGCCGGGCGTCTTGTAAGCGGCCGAAACGAGCGAGGGCGAGAGCCTGTTCGTGAGCCAGCCAGTGTTCGGCTCCATGCTCGCCTTTGGCCAGCGCCACTACGCGATCCATCTGGTCCTGATCGCCTTTTAACGCCGCGATGTTGTATCGCAGCACAAGGAAATAAGGTTCCTCCACCTTCCGCTCGGAAGCTTGCTGAAGAACGCCCTCGGCCTCGGGGAAGCGGTCGAGGAAGAAATAGCTGGACGCAAGATTGTGGTACCCAAAGAAAACATTAGGCTCTTCCGCGATCGTTTCCTTGGCTGTCTCGATCACCCTCTCAAATCTACCTGTCCCGTGGGTGGAGAGGCCCCCTAATAAACCCAGGGCATAAATATCGCGGGGATAGGTCCGACGCCACAACTCCAGCGTCTGATAGGCATCCTCCAGATTTCCTGTCACTTCCCGTTGGTAGGTGAAGTCGATGAAAAACTTCTCCTGGTCGCTGACGCGATCCCGCAGTTCCCAGGCTTTTCTGGTGTTTTCGGCAGACAATACCGACTCCCCAATATCGCTGTAGTCGAGCCCCAAATTCGCGTAGGCCATCGCGAATTTGGGGTCGATTTCAATTGCGCGCCGGAAAAGGGGTATGCCCGCGACGGAGTCTAGCTGCATGCCGGTGGTGTACGCCTTGAGGGCTTCAAGTGACGGGGTGGTGGCCTCCTCTAAAGGTATCGAATGCTTTTCGACTGTAGCCAGTGATTCGCCAATCCTGGTCCGGAATCTCCGCGCGATCCGACTGAGAGAATTCGGGACGTCCTCGCGGCGCTCCGCCTGGACCTGCTCCTGATCCAGAACGCTGCCGGTCCTACAGTTCCTGGCGCGCAAGCCCAGAATATACTGGCTTCCTAGGCTCGCAATCGAGCCTTCGAGAACCGCGGCGCTTCCTGTCCGCTCGCAGACCTGCTGCGCGATTTCCCGAGTGAGCCGCGCTTCTTTCGGTTGTCCCATCAGGACCAGCGTCCGCTGAACCTGCTGGTCCGGAATCAAGCTCAGGAACGGCGACTGTTGCAGCTCAATGGTCAATCCCTCGCGCAGCGTGTCGTCGAACACCGGGTCTCCTGTCTTGTTTTCGAAGTCGGCGAGGACAACTGTGTCCTTGTTGGTGAGTTTGGGGGCGAGGCGAAGGTAGAGGTATCCGCCTGCTGCGAAAACTAGCACAGCCAGGGCAGCGACGATGGCTTTCCAGAGCCGGTCGGCGCCTGGGAACGCGCTGAGCGCGCGCTCCAACTCGGCAACGGATTGCCACCGGCGCTGTGGGTCTTCTTCCAAACAACGGACTACGATTTTTTCTAAGCTTCGTGAAGGGATGCGTTGTCCCGAGCCAACTCGTGCACCAGTCGACATTTCCGAGAGGACGCAGCCGAGCGAATAGATATCTGTGCGAGCGTCAGCCGGCTTGCCTTCCCGTTGCTCCGGCGCCATGTAGCCAGGTGTGCCCATGATCGCGCGGGAGGCGGTGAGCGTCTCGTCCTCCGCAGTTTTCGCCAGTCCGAAGTCCAGCACCTTCACGCCCGACATCGTTAGCATGATGTTGCCGGGCTTCAAATCGCGATGGATGATCCCCTTGGCGTGCGCGGCGGCCAGCGCGCTAGCAATTTGCTGTCCGTATCCCAGGGTTTCTTCCATCGAAAGCTTGCCGCGCTTCAATCGCTGCGCCAGAGTTTCGCCGTCGATGAACTCCATTACCAGATAGTTCGGCCCGACGTCGTAGAGCGTGCAGATGTGAGGATGATTCAGCGAGGAAATGGCGCGAGCTTCCCGCTCGAAGCGGGTGCTGAACTGCTGGCGGGTGGTCTTGATAGCGACAGAGCGACCTAATCGCGTGTCTGTCGCCCGAAAGACTTCGCCCATGCCGCCCTCGCCGATTTTGCATTCGATACGGTAAGGCCCCAGGCTCGCGTCCACAACCAATTCGGTCAGAGTCGAATCCCCCAGCAGTTGCGGGGCGTTCTGGATGGCAGGCCGCTCCAGGAATTCGCTGCCAGTGTGCTGTGCGAGAAGCGACTCTACTTCGCGGCGCAATTCGGGATCTACTTTGGCCAACAGTGCCGCGCGCTCCTCAACGGTCCTCCTGCGAGCCGCATGGTATAGCTCTTCAATCTGCTGGAAACGCTCGGGAGTCAATCAGTCTTCCCCTTGCTCAATTCACGCTTCAACCACTTTTTGGCGAATTTCCAATCGCGCAGAACCGTATTGGGAGCAACTTTCAATACCTCCGCCGTCTCCTCAACACTCAGACCGCCAAAAAAACGCAATTCCACAACGCGACCCTTTCGAGGATCTATTTCCAATAGTGTTTGGAGCGCATCATCCAGCGCAACTAAATCCGGGCCTCTCGCCTGCGGTCCCACGAAGGCTTCGTCCAAGGTGATCTTGAGCACTCCGCCTCCCCGCTTCTGACCGCCTCGAGCGCGGGCAGAATCCACCAGGATTCGACGCATCAATTGGGCAGCGACGGCAAAGAAGTGCGCCCGGTTTTGCCAGTTGACCTGTTGAGCCTTCAACAAGCGGAGGTAAGCCTCATTGACGAGAGCTGTCGTTTGCAGAGTGTGACCGACGCGCTCACCGAACATGTATCGGCGAGCCAGCCGTCGAAGTTCCACGTGAACCAAGGGCAACAGCTGGTTGAAGGCAGCCTCGTCCCCTTGGCCCCAGGCCTGAAGGAGCTTCGAGACTTGCTGACTTGTGGTTGGGCTCGCCATGGTCCACTCAGTTCAATTTCGGAAGGCCCAGACGGTTAGGGAAGAGTATATCCTCTCTTTTAATTGAGTTAGCTGAGATTTCAAAAATCTTTGCCTGAAGTGGTGGTTTTCTGCCGCCGTTTCCGCCTTCCCCAGTGAGGGAAGGAGGAACGGCGATGAAAAGGCTTGGGAGATGGCTGCCGAAGCTGGGAATGACCGTTTTCTGTCTCACACAGGGGCTTCCAATCGTAGCAGCCCCTTCATCGAAGATCCTGCCTGTCATGACAGTCCACATTAGCAACTACGCAGGCGTTGATGCCAAAGAGCTTGAGGAAGCCGAGCGAGTGGCAACTGGCGTTTTCAGAAACGCAGGTGTCACGACTAGGTGGGTGAACACCAGGGTTATCTCCAATGCTGAATATTTAGACCGGGAAGACAAGACCTCGCCCAGGTTTTCTCAAATCCAAGTTCACGTCCAGTCGTCCTCGATGGCAGGCTCGTTAGGTCTTTCCGACGAGGTTATGGGATTGGCCCCAGGCAGCGGTCCTGACCGGCACCTTGTCTATGTTTTTTATGACCGCGTGAGAGAACTTGCCCAAAGGCAAGTAGCATCCCAAACGAGGGGTAAAATGGTTGCGCGAGCGGGCGGATGCCGAATCCTCGGGGAGATGATCGCACACGAGATCGGCCACATTCTCTTGAACCTTTCCGCTCACTCCGAAACCGGAATTATGCGAGGCGGCTGGGATTTGAAAGATCTACAAGATGTCGCCTATGGTGAACTGCTTTTTACAAAGCAGCAGTCCAAAGTGATAGAAACCGAAGTGATACGGCGGAATAGTATTGAACCTCAATCGGAAATAATTTATTGGGTACCCATTGCCGAATGGTGATCACTTGTGGCCAATTCCACTCGCGCGATCCAACTCTCCATTCCCAATCCGCCTACAAATTTAATACCAGGTCTGCGCAAGTTTCGCCGCTATATTGTGTTTGTGCCCAAGAAGTTGGCTTATTGTAAGCTGGGCCGCCACGCACCGTCCGCTTCATAGCTAACACTAGCGTTGAAGTGAGTGACCGGTCTAGACCAATTCCTTCGTATAAGTTGACACCACTGGGGTGGCCGCATATCCTTTGATTTGAGTTGGTTTCAACCGGTGATTCTCAAAGGCGTCCCAATGCCAAATGTAGCGATTCCTAACCATGTGGATGCCGCGCTTGAAAATGGATTAGAAGGCCGGGGAATTTCCCGCAAAGGCGCCCTTTCGCTGATCGAAGAAGCGCCGTTAGCAGCCTTACTCCAGGCGGCTGGCGCTGTCCGGGACCGCTTCAAAGGCAATTCGGTCAGCTATTCTAGAAAAGTCTTCATTCCACTCACCCACCTGTGTCGCGACTACTGTGGTTACTGCACGTTCCGCGCTGATCCGCAGCCCGGTGTGCCCGCGTACATGACGCCAGATGAAGTGCTGGCGGTAGCCGAAGCTGGCCGCCGCGCGGGGTGCAAGGAGGCTTTGTTCAGCCTTGGCGACCAGCCCGAGCGGGTGTTTCCGGAAGCGAAAGAGTTTCTGCGGACGTTGGGTTTCGATAGCACTCTCGAATACGTTGCGGCAATGAGCGAGTTGGTGCTTCTGAAGACCGGGTTGCTCCCGCATTCAAATCCGGGCTTGATGGGCGAGAAAGACCTGTGCCGGCTCCGCGAGACCAATGTGAGCGTGGGCATCATGCTGGAGAGCGTCAGTCCTCGGCTGGGGCGCCCCGGCGGGGCGCACTGGCGGGCACCGGATAAAGTTCCTTCGCTTCGCCTGCGGACCATCGAAACTGCGGGCCAATTGTCCATGGCCTTCACGACGGGC
>Ga0210401_10001745_pt1 | contig 24797 bp, 16 predicted proteins | sample IncBWH32MmetaG_FD_150866 | JGI IMG/M metagenome (GOLD analysis project Ga0210401, IMG submission 150866) | Forest soil microbial communities from Barre Woods Harvard Forest LTER site, Petersham, Massachusetts, United States - Inc-BW-H-32-M | ecosystem: Environmental > Terrestrial > Soil >... | reverse complement strand
CTGACGAAGAATTTGGAGGAGTACTCATCGCACGCGTAATAGACTTCGCGCTGTACGGGCTGCGTCTTCTGGCGCTTGTTGCGATCGTCCCAGTTGCGATACTTGAGTTCCCACACGGGAACGTGCTCGACGTAGTCCTGCTCGGGAACGATGCTGCGTCCGGCTTCCAGAACCAGCGTGTTCAATCCTTTTTCCGTAAGCTCTTTCGCCGCCCAGCCGCCGGTGATTCCAGACCCCACAATGATCGCGTCGTATGTATTTGCTGGCATGTGCTCTCCCTAAGCCTTTTTCTCGGCGGTTAACGGCGCGCAACCATGGTAGGCGCCCGGAATAATTTGTAAGTTTTCCTCCTGCGTGAAGCCAATTTCCGAGGTGTAGTAACCGTGGACGGTGATGCCCTTGAAGACGTCCCAGAAATTGCCCTGGAGTTGCTTGTCGCGTTCTTCGGGAATGGTGTTCCCGTGGCGCACCCTGGGTCGATTGGAGTGGGCGGCCATCGCGGCGTCGTCCATGGCACGCAGCAGAGTCGTCTGCTGATCCACCGAGGCGTCGACAAAATTCTTGCCGAATAGTTCGTTGCTTCGCTTATCGACCTTGGCGAGGCCGTCGAGAAACGCCTGCCGCTCTGTTTCCGTGGCCCAGTCGGTGAGAATCACGTCGATAAATTCGTTCACGCGCGCAGCCTTGGCGCCAGGGGTGTCGGTCACCGGAATGATCAGGTCGATCATGGTGACGACCAGAGCGTTTTGCTGAGGGCTGAGCGTGCGGAGCTTATAACTTGAGACGACTTGTGCTTGGGCTTCCTGAAGATGAGCCAGCAGACCTGGCGGCAAGACCGGAAGAGCCGCCCCGACCGCTAGTATTCTTATAACCTCGCGACGCTGCATGATATCCCCCTGGACGACGTGGTCCCCGGTAAACGCATACTCTAAAAGACGCCCCGGAACGCGTTTACGTTTCCAGGTGGGCACCGTTCGATGACCAGAATACTACCGCATCTGCCGGCCATCCAGCAGCGATTGTTGCCCATGCAAGCAGCGCTCGTGCGGATTTCGGCACGGTCCGATCGCGCTACCCCGCGGTTGAATTAAAAAATCCTAACATTCGGGAGAACATGCTTCGCAGAAACCCTGGCAGAAAGGTGTCTTGCTCCTCTTAGCGCTGAGGCTAGAGGCCATCTAGGCCAGCTCCATAAATGGCCGAGACAGGAAGAGAAGAATTTCCTCAGGGGCTAAAAGCCCGATTTTGCGTCTCTTTAAATGTCGGAGCTCCCTTCGTGCCTCAGGGCAAGAAAGCTCCGACCCCCCGAGATGCATTTGTGAGATAACTACATAACTTCTAGTCATATCGCAACGCGGTGATGGGATCGATGCGCGTGGCGCGGCGAGCCGGCAGATACGCAGCGGCAAGCGCAATCACAAGAAAGAGCGAGGCGACGGCAACGAAGATGGAAAAGTCGAGGCTCACGACGCCGAAGATCAGGCTGGCCATTGCTCGACCAACCGCCACGGAAATGGGCAGAGCGATGGCCAGCCCGATTGTTGTGAGCTTTAGCGCTTGGCCGAGAACAAGTTTCAGCAAGGTACGGGGTGTCGCGCCTAAGGCCAAGCGAAGTCCAATTTCGCGCGTGCGTTGCGCGACGCTCTCGGAAAGTATGCCGTAGACCCCCAGGACGGAGAGGGCGAAAGCCACAAACCCAAATACGCTCATGAGAATTCCCATGATGCGGACAATGGCGATGGACTCCGCGACTTCCTGTTCCAGCGTGTTAATTCCCCGGAGAGCGATTTGGGGATCGATGCGCAGGACGATGTCTCGCACGGAGGAAACCAGGGCGGCGGGATCAGGTGCGCGCAACAGCAGAGTCATGGCGCGCTCAGGAGCCTGAAGGAAGGGCTGATAGATAACCGGGCGATTGACAGAGTTCCACCAGTTCTGGCGAACGTCACCCACGATGCCGACGATGGCAAGCGATGGCGAGGTAGAATCCGCGGGACCCAGCTTCACGACGTGACCGATGGCGTCACCGTTGGGCCAGTATCGGGCGGCAGTGCTGCGGCTGATGACGACCACACCTCGAGCACCTGCGGCATCGGAATCTGCAAAGAGACGGCCACTGATGAGTGGAATGCGAAGAGTGGCGAAAAACATGGGGCTGGCGATTTGCAGGTCGGCCTGAGGTAACTCATCGGCCTTGAGCGGACCGCGATTATCGATGGTGAAAGTAGTGGTGTCGTTGTCCACATTGCTTGCGGGCGGATTGGTGATCAGACTTGTAGAGTCCGCTCCAGGCAACGCGCTTACATCATGCAGCACCCGCTGATAGAACTGCGAAATCTTCGCGTTATCGTCGTAAGCATTTTCCGGCAATGCGATCTCAAAGCGCATCACGCTGGCTGGTTGGAATCCGGCATAGACATTGGCGAGCCGCGCGAAGCCCTGAATGGTTGATCCCGCGCAGATCAAGAGAACAAGCGCGAAGATCACCTGGGTGACGACAAGAGCACTGCGAAGTCTTCCCTTTGTTCGCGATACGGACACTGCTCCGGTTTCCTTGAGAGTCTTGTTGAGATCCATATGGCTGCCGTGCAAAACCGTGATGAGTCCGAAAAGGATCCCTACGACTACGGCGAGAAGAATCGTGAAACCCAACACCGATGAATCGACGCGAATGCCATCCCAGCCCGGAACCCACTTGGTCCAGGAAACCGGGATGCTGGTGTGCAGGGCGTTTACGCTCCAGAACGAGACGAAAATAGCGATGGCACCGCCAATTGCAGAGAGCGCGATCGTTTCGCAGATAAACAATTGCGCCAGGCGAGCGCGTCCGGCGCCTAGTGCAGTGCGAAGAGCAAGTTCGCGCTGACGGCCGATCATGCGAGCGAATACGAGATTCGTGAGATTGGCACATGCCAGGAGCAAGACGAGTCCCGAAGCGGCCTGAAGAAGCAGGAACAGAGGAAGGGTGAACTCGTAAAGCTCCTTGCGAAGTGGGAGAAGATTTGCGGATCGGTTGGAGTTTGTTTTTGGGTAGATTTTCTGAAGCTTGAGAGTCACACCAATAAGCGAATCGCGAGCCTGAGTAAGTCTGACGCCCGGCTTGAGACGTGCGAGGGCTTCCAAAGAGAGATTCGAGCGGTCGAATCGTTCCGCGGGAGAGAGCGCAAGCGGGACCCAGAGTTCCACAGGGACGGGATAGTCAAAGTCCGATGGCATGATTCCGACGACCGTGTAGGGACGGCCGTTGAGTTGAATCGTTTTGCCGAGAGTGTGAGGATCCGCGCCGAAGCGGCGCTGCCAGAGCCCGTGACTGATGACCACGACCTGATCGAGTCCTGGCTGCTGTTCGGTACCGGAAAAGAGTCGGCCTTGTAGCGGAAGGACACCGAGAACATCAAAGAAGTTCGCAGAAACGCGGCAGCCGAGGATGGCTTCCACGCCGCCGTCCAAGATGGAATTGAAACTCTTGTCGATGTACGTGGCCATCGATTCAAACTGATCGGTACCGGCACGCATGTCTTCGGCGTCACCTGGGGCGAGATAGCGGGCATCAAAACTCGTGTCTGTGCCGCGATCTTCCCAAACGCGAACGAGCGTATCGAGCGAGTGGAATTTGTAGGGATGGAGCAGCAGAGCGTTGACCATGCTGAAGATGGCGGTGTTGGCGCCGATGCCCAGAGCGAGGGTAAGGATGCTGATGACAGCGAATCCAGGACTTTTACGGAGCGCGCGAAGGGCGTAACCCAGATCGGCGGCGAGGGACTCGATGTGGGCTAACCCCCGCTGGTCGCGGCAGTCCTCTTTGTATTGCTCCGCACCGCCGAACTCGCGCAGGGCAGCGTGACGAGCCTCGGCTGGGCCCATACCCCCGGCGAGGTTCTCGGCAATCTGACGCTCCAGATGAAAACGCAACTCTTCATCGAGTGCCTGCTCTACAGCATTCCTGCGGAAAATAGAACGCAGACGGTGAGAGGTACGAGCCAACCAGCGCATAAGAGTTCCTCCCAGAGCGATAGGTGTTCGGTTTGCCCCGCTAGGCAGTATTCAAGACCAACCCGATGGCCTTGGAGAGCCGGTCCCAACTCGCTTGTTCCTGCTGCAGATATTTCTTCCCTGCTTTCGTAAGCGAGTAATACTTTGCGCGCCGGTTGTTTTCGGATTCTCCCCACTCCGAGGAAATCCATCCTTGCTGCTCCAAACGATGAAGCGCAGGGTAAAGCGCGCCCTGGTTGACTTGAAGAACATCGCGCGAAATCTGGCGAATGCGTTGCGCGATAGCCCAGCCATGGAGAGGTTCGAGGGCGATGGTCTTGAGGATGAGTAAGTCGAGTGTGCCTTGAACGAGGCCAGTAGGCTTGGTCATGTGCTTCCTGTCAGTTACTGACAGGAAGGATACCGCCGCTCCGTTCGAGAAGCAAGGTCTGTATGAGGAGCTAGCACTCTACTCGTAGTCGTTGGCGGGCGTAACGTTGGTGGGCGCAAAGTGGGGCCGGAGCGAGCGTATACGATCGCGCACTCTTCGTCGACGCGGGACGATTGGGGAGCTACGCGAGTTTCGGCGCAGCAGGGCACTCGCGGCGCCACACTGTTGGGGGAGCACCGGTGAGGGTGCGAATCCATCTGGTCCGAAGTTCTCGGTTTGAGGGCTGTCAGCGCAGCCAGTATGTGCTACATTTTCGGGCTATGAGAAGCGCGTTGCGACGGGCGGAGTTTGCGCTCCGGCGTGATGTTCGGTTGTGCGATGGGGTTACGTTCGCTCGCCTTTCCCGGGCGCGGGACTATTTAGGGGCTTCCTATCGCGAGCGAGTTACGTTGGACAACGCAGCCAGCCACGCCTGTCTTTCGCCGTTTCATTTCAACCGGTTGTTTGCGCAAGCATTTGGGGAAACTCCGCACGAGTTTGTTACGCGGATGCGGATGGAAGAGGCGAAAAAGCTTTTGTTGGCTGGGAATCATAGCGTTACGGATATTTGTTTTGATTTGGGGTATGAGAGTTTGGGGTCGTTCAGTATGAAGTTTCGGTCTTTGACGGGACTATCGCCGGTCGCGTTTCGGCGGGAGGCGCGGGTTAGTTTTGGGGGATTTGCCTCGCATTGGCCGCTGTATTACATACCTGCCTGCTATCAGCAGTTCCTTGGCTGTTCCTGATCTAGCAGCCTACGGAAAAACTCAAAAATATGTCATTCCGAACCACGTTCGGTTTTTGAACGGGGTGAGGAATCTGCTTTTTCCTTGGTTTTCTTGTGAACAGCAGATCCCTCACCCGCAAACGACGCGGGTTCGGGATGACAAATCCGACTTTTTCCGCAGCCTGCTAGATGATAGTGCCTGTGGCTCTTGCCCTCTCACCGAGGCCACGGATAGGGGTGTCCGCGTTCCTAAAACCGCAAGAATCGAGAAGCGTGGTGTTTTGGATTTCTGTTACTCTGCGAACGAAATGAGGAGGAACACATGATTCAACGGCTTTCACACACTACGCTTTATGTTTTGGACCAGGATTCGGCTCGGGATTTTTATGTCAACAAGTTGGGGTTTGAAGTGCGGATGGATGGGAAGATGGACAATGGTTTTCGTTGGCTCACCGTTAGCCCGAAGGGCCAGCCTGATTTGCAGATCATTCTGATGCAGGTGGATGGACCGAACATGCAGCCCGAGGTGGCCAAGACGATTCGCTCTTTGCTGACTCAAGGCAAGATCAATGGTGGGGTATTGCAGACCAGCGACTGCAAGAAGACTTACGAGGAGTTAAAAGCCAAGGGCGTGGAGTTCCCTTCTCCGCCGAAGGAGCAGTTTTACGGGATCGAGGCGATTATGAAGGATGATTCGGGGAATTGGTTCAGCATGACCGAGCCCAAGGGGGCTTGAGGTTCAGGGCCCCGCGGAATTGGACTTCACTTCCCGACGGGGCTCGCGTTGAGGTCCTGAGCGCATCCTCGTCGGATGCGCTCAGGATGACAGGTGCTATTCGTGCTACGACTGCCGGGTAGCGGCCGGTCTCGTAGGCACGCCCATGGATTTCTCGCGTGACTCGCCGACTAACTTTTTCGAGCAAAGGTGGGTCAGGAGACAGCCAGGACCAGCAGCGTCGCATCGTCTTGCCAGTGGTTGTTGCAGAAATCGCCGGCGGCTTTCAGGATTTTGGCCTGGAGCTCGTCGGCGGTAGAGGCTGTGTTTTGCTGCAGCAAGCGCACCAGGCGCTCCTCGCCAAATTCCTCTTCGTTAGAGTCGCTGGCTTCGGTAACACCGTCGGTAAACAGAACCACGCGATCGCCTGGTTCGAGACGTATCTTCCCCAGGGTAAACTTCTGGTTCGGAAAGACGCCGAACACACCGCCACCCTCGGTTAGCCGGTCGTGCGAGCCATTTTTGTGCAGTACGACGGGTGGATTGTGGCCGGCGTTCACGTAGTGCAGCAGGCGCGATGCACCGTCGAGCTGCGCATAGAAAAATGTAATGAAACGGTCGCTCGCTATATTGCGGCAGAGTAAGGTGTTCAAACGCGCGCACAATTCGTCGACCGGCAAATCGGCCGAAGCGAAGCCGCGAACGGCGGCTTGCATATTCGACATGAGGAGCGCGGCGGGCATGCCCTTTCCGGCGACGTCCGCAATGCACAGGCCCACGGTTTCCCCTCCGAAGGGAAGCACATCGAAATAATCTCCGCCGACGACACGGGCCGATTGCCAGGCGCTGGCGAGTTCATAGCCGGGCAGTTGTGGTATTTGCTTGGGAAGAAAACCCTCTTGAATGGAACGCGCCTCGGCAATTTCCTGCTCGTGCCGGTGCAACTGGGATGCGACCTCTTGATGAGCCTGGTTTTGCCGCACGGTGCTGCGTGCCAGTTCCTTGCGCTCGCGTCCCAGCGTCAGCTGTTTTTGCAGGCTTTGCAGCAGCTTCGTATTGGTCCAGGGCTTTTCGACAAAATCCGTTACCCCGTGTTGCATGGCCTCCACAGCAATGCCTACGGTGGCCCAACCTGTCATGACGATAATCGGCGGCATACCTTCTAGCGCGGTGAGTTGCGCTAGCAGGTCGAGCCCTTCGCGGCCCGAGGTTGTATCTCGCGCGTAGTTCAAGTCCATCAAAATGAGATCGAATTCCTGCTGGGCGATGGTTGCCAACAACTCCGCGGGGGAAGAAACCGATTCCGTGGCGTACCCGTTGGCCTTCAACAGCAGATGCAAGGCGCCTACGATGTCGGGTTGATCATCGGCGATGAGGATTCGAGTGGGCATCGTTTGAACTTGTCTGGAAACCTCGGTCGCCGCTGCCGCCATGAGTCGCAACCTCTCTTACTTTGCGCCAGCATACAGTTCGCCGACAAGAGAAGATAGGGCAGGCTGGCGACCACTGTCGAGAACTACGTAAGCCGCTCGTTTGATGGAACTTGTGAGGCATCGGTTATTTCCAAAACAGGACCTGTTGCTCACATGCGGGAATTCGCGTCCCGATTTCGGACGACAGGAAATGTGCAGAAATATGGGTCGGTATTGGGCTTTGGGCTTGGCGCAGGCACGATGCGTGCCTGGAAACGTGTCACACGCAATCACGACTTGCCGGGCACCCCGGATGAGCGAACATCTGTCGAAGATGAGAGAAAAGTCTAGCGCGAGATTTTGAGAACGGCAGCGCCTTCGATGCCATCGTTTTTCAATGCGTTGAGAGCGCGATTTGCCTCCGGGAGGGGAAATAATTGCACGTGCGAGTGAATAGGAATTTGCGCCGCGATGCGCAGAAAATCTTCGCCGTCCCGGCGAGTATTGTTTGCGACGCTGCGAATGACGCGCTCCTCGTAGAGGAGATCGTAGCTGAACGACGGAATCGGGCTCATGTGAATGCCGCCAAGGACCAGCGTTCCACCTTTGCGAAGAACGTTGAGGGCGGCTGGAATAATGGCTCCGGCAGGGGCAAAGACGATTGCGGCGTCGAGCTTGTCTGGAGGGTCAGCGAAGGTGTCGCCAGCCCACTTCGCGCCGAGATCAAGGGCCAGGCGCTGATGGCGAGCGTCGCGAGTCATGGCATAAACCTCGACGTGCCAGTGGAGCGCGACTTGTATGGCGACGTGAGCCGCGGCGCCGAAACCGTAGAAGCCGAGTTTGTGTATGGGCTGCGAAGCATAGCCCGGAATGAATGTGCCACTGGAGTCCCGCTGCGATTTGTCGAGTCCGGCGAGACGCAAGGATCGAAAGCCGATGATCCCCGCGCATAGTAGTGGAGCGGCTTGCTCGTCGGAAAAACCCTCTGGAATCTTGTAGACAAAGTCTTCTGGGGCAACGATGTACTCCGCGTAACCGCCGTCGACGCTGTAGCCAGTGAATGTTGGATGGTCGCAAAGATTTTCGGCTCCCGAGCGGCAGTATTCGCAGGTGCCGTCGGTGTGATGGAGCCAGGCTATTCCGACGCGCGCGCCGGCCGGAAATTTGTGAGCGCCGGCGCCCAGCGTTTCAATGGTGCCGACAACCTGGTGGCCGGGAATTACGGGTGATTTGCGCGGTGGGAGTTCGCCCTCGACAACGTGCAGATCCGTGCGGCAGACGCCGCAGTGACTCACGCGGACCAGCACTTCGCCAGCGGCCGGCTCCGGGACGGGTACATCGACAAACGCGAGCGGATTGTTTTCGACGGGAGCTGGCGCCTTGAGGATGCAGGCTCTCATAACGTAGTGATGTTCCGCGCATTGGTTTGGATGCGTTGAAATGCTATTCGGAGCGCGGCGGACCGATCGTGCTCTGCAATTTCTGAAATTCCTGCATTTCTTGCTGGGCGCGATCGGTCTTGCCTTGTTTGCGGTACAGGGCCGCCAATCCGAAGTGCGATTGCGCGGCGAGCGAAGTGTCTTTTTCCAGTTCAATCACACGCGTCCAAGATTTTTCTGAGGTCGCAGCATCGCCAGTTAGCGACGCGGCTTTGCCGAGCGAGTAGAGCGTCTCTGGCATGTCCGGCTTCAAGGCGTTAGCACGCTTCAGCTCGGGGAAAGCCTCTTGCGCTTTTCCCTGCTGAAGTAACGCGGCGCCCAAACGATAGGCGGCTTCGGCGCTGCCTGGTTGGAGCTTTGTCTCGGCGCGAAATTCTTCCTCGGCTTTTGGCCATTGCGCGGAATTGGCGTGGACCTGGCCTAGTTCCAGGTGAAGGCCCGGCAGATCCGGACGAAGACGGATCGCTTCCTGAAATTCCTTTTCGGCTTGGGGCATCTGGCGCAGGACGAAATAGTTTTCCGCGAGAGCCTGGTGGGCGCGCGCGGAATCGGGATGGGCGGCGATCAACGCGTCGATGGAATTTTTTGACAGCAGGCCGCTGGCGTGGCCGAGATAGTACAGGAGATCAGGATCGTTGGGGCGCTTGGCGAGCGCGGCGTTGAAATTGGTGACAGCTTCCTGGAGGTGGCCGGTTTCGAGTTGTGCGATGGCGAGAGCATCCTGCGCGCCGACCTGCTCGAGATGCGGGATCGCCTCTGCGGCGTAGCCTTCGGCGAGCAGCGCGTAGCCCAGGAGTTGATGGGCGGCTGGCAGATCGGAGTTCAATTCCAACGCACGCTTGAGGGGAGCGATGGAGGCGCCGTAATCGCGCTTTTCCATGTACGCGGCGCCGAGATTAAAGAATGCATCGGGGAGGCTTGGATCGAGTTCGGTGGCTTTGCGAAACTCGGCGATTTCGACGTCGACTTGATGCTGATTTCGCGCGTCAAGACCCGCTTGCATGTGCTGCGCGGCGCTGGATGTCGCCGTTTGCCCAGCGAGCCAGGCGAGCAGAAATAGCGAGATCATGAACGCTCCGGTTCGCGCACTTCCAGGAATTGGTCCGCGCGGACCTCATTCAGGATTTGCTTTTGGCCGGATGGCCAGAGGACTCCGATCGTTGCTTTCTCTGCGGACCCGAGACCAAAATGAAGGCGCTTGTCGTTGGCGCAGACGTAGCTGCCGGCCGAAGTGGCGAAACGCGTCTGACCGTTGACCTGCACGCGGGCGCCGTAGCCGTCACGATTGCTGCGCGTGCCGCGGAGCGTGATCGAAAGCCAGTGATTCCCACCGCCTCGCCGATTCAGAAGCAGAATCGGCGACCCGCCCAGTGTGGTGATTACGGCATCCATCCAGCCGTCGTTGTTGATATCGCCAAAGGCTCCACCCCGCGCGGCCAACGGCGAAGTGACCCCGGAATCAGCCCGCTCGAAATGCCCGTTGTGATTCAGCGCGAGCAATGGCAGCTCCTTGTAGCGCAAGGAGGCGTCGATCTGTTCGACGTTGTCGAGCACATGGCTTTGCGCCACGAACAAATCCTTCCATCCGTCATTGTCGAAATCCTCGAGACCGATACCCCAGCCGGAGCTGCCGGACGTTAGCGCGCCAAGTCCAGTTTCGAGGCTTTGATAGCTGAACGATCCCTGCCCGTCGTTGTGATACAGGCCATAGAGTTCGCGCGGAAGTTCGGTCACGACGATGTCCGGGCGCCCGTCGTTATCGTAATCCTGGAACACCGTGCCCATGCCGGACAGTCCTTTGCCGTCGGAAGTAAGGGCGGCGCCGGATTCGAGCGCGCACTCCTTGAAGGTGCCGTCGCCATTGTTGTGGAAAAGATACTGCTGCATGCCGTCGTTGGCGACAAAAATGTCGGTGAATCCGTCACCATCGTAATCCGCGAAAGAGACGCCAAGCGCTCTTCCCTTTTTCGCGGTGATGCCAGCGCGCTCACTCACATCTTCGAACGTACCGTCGCCGCGATTGCGATAGAGCGCGCACGTAGTCGCAGGAAAGGCCGCAGGCGGACAGTACGTGTGCCAATCGCCGCCGCAAATCTTGTTGTGATCGGGATCCCACTCCATGTAACGGGTTACGAATAGATCGAGGTGACCGTCGTTGTCGTAGTCGAAGAACCCGGCGGAAACTGACCACCCACCGGCTGCGACGCCGGCTTTGGTGGTGACGTCGGTGAAAGTGCCATCGCCGTTGTTGTGATACAGGACATTTCTTCCATAGCTGGTGACGTAGAGATCAGGATAGCCGTCGTTGTCGTAGTCGCCGACGGCAACGCCCATTCCGTAGTTGCCGTTCCCCGCGGTCGCCAATCCGGCCGCCTGCGTCACGTCCGTGAAACTCCCGTCACGATTTTGACGATAAAGACGATTCCAGTAGCGCGGATTGCTGCGGTCGAAGTTCTCGGGAACATGCAACGGGTTAGCAATTCTGCCGCCGTTCACGAAAAACAAGTCGAGAAGCCCATCATTGTTGTAATCGAACAACGCTACGCCGCCAGGCATAGTTTCGATCAGATATTTCTGAGGGGTCGGTGAATTCTGGAGAATAAAGTCGATCCCCCGAAGCGGCTTCACCTCGAAAACGGGAGCCGCGGCAGCCAACGCCGCAACACCCAGGAAATTACGCCGCGTGAGCCGGCGACCCATGTCTATACGTGACTCCTTGTGCCGCGAGACCAGACGCGCGCGCAGTCGACAGAAAGAAATAGGCTAACACGACGCAGGAACTCATCCAGCGATGGCAACAATCCAACAACAAAGCCGCGCCATCCTTGCCGCAAATGAAACGAGCGCCGGGGCGAATGTTAGTAAAACATTCGCCCCGAGCGCTCGCAGTATCAACCGCAAATTCAGAATCAGAACAGGAACTTCAGCCCGAACTGAATCAGCCGGGGATTCGTTCCCGGATAAGTGCTGCTGACCTGGCCGAAGGTCGCGCTGCCAAACGACGTGTTCGGCGGCGCAAACTGCGTCCGGTTGAAGAGGTTGAAGAACTCGGTGCGGAACTCGAGTCCAAGCTTTTCGTCGGGGCCAAACTTTGTCCGCTTGAACACAGAGAAGTCGAAGTTTTTGACTCCGTCTCCGCGCAAAGTGGGATCGGTGCGCGATTCATTGCCGAAGGTAAAGTCGGCGGGCGCGCTGAAGCAGGCGGTGTTGAACCATTCATTGAGTTGAGCCGAGCCGCCGGCAGGAGCTGACTTGTTGCAACCCGCAACAAAATTTGGCCGGGAACCCTCGCCGAACAACGTGGCGTAGTTTGGAGCAGAGTTTGAGAAGACGAGGGGGAATCCGCTCTGGAAGATGGTCACGCCATCGACGCCCCATCCGCCGATGAGCTTATCCATGGCTCCGGTCGCACCAGACATATAGCGTCTGCCGCGGCCGAAAGGAAGGTCCAGCACGTAGCTGATGACCAAGCGTTGCGGCACATCTTGAGACGAAAGCGAGCGCTCGGCCTTGTTGTTGTTGTCCTGAATCGCGCCGGCTGCAACCTCCAGCCAATTTGTAAGCGTATCGGTATCGCTGAGCAGCTTGGAGTTGGTGTAGGCAACGAGCAGCGAACCTGCACTGGCGAAGCGCCGCTCTACGGTCACTTGCAGCGAATGATAGGTGCTGTCGTACGACCCCTGGCCAGCAAGGCTCAGCCCCGTGTATTGCGGATACGGCCGATCAAGCTGCCCGACGGTCGTCGTGGAGGTGCCCAGGGCGTATGCAGTGCCTGTCGCAGCGTCGAAGAACGGGTTGGCGACCGATTGCAATAGAGTCACGCCCGCGGCGTCGCACCTGGCCCCAGTAACTGCGGATTGCGCGGCGCATTGTGTTGCGGCCTGACTCAGGTAGTTATCGCCAATCTGGTCGATCTGTTGTGAGTAGGACTGCAGATGCGTGCCTTTCGAGCCCACATACGCGATCGAGCCGAAGAAGCCCCACGGCAGGTTGCGCTGAATATTCAGGTTCCACTGCTGCACGTAGCCCTCGGGATGATTTCCGAGGTCGGCAATCGTGGGATTTTGCACCACCTGAGTTGCATACTGCTGCGTGCCCAGCGTGCCCAGAGTTCGCCCAACCGGTGGCACGATGCTTGGCAGGAACGGAGTATTGATCGTGTTGATCGGCACGGTGCCATTGATGGTGCCGTTGTAGGACGTGGTCGCATCGTTCACCAGATCGTTGTTCGGATTGAGGCCAAACGAAACGTAGTTGGGAATATAGAAGATTCCGTAGCCTCCGCGAATGACGGTCTTCTGGTCGAAACTATAGGCAAAGCCAACGCGCGGCGAGATGTTCGTCCTGTCGAGTGGTATGGCGTTGCCGCCGCCGGGGGGCACGAGGAACACGTCACCACGCACTCCGGGCAAGCCGGGTACGCCGGCGAGACCCGCGGTCGCGGCGGGATTCGACAGCCAGCTCTGGGCGGTTGGGTCAAAGTAAGACAGCCGATTGAATCGTTCCGACCAGGGTCCCTGCAAATCGTAGCGCATGCCGAGATTCAGGGTCAGTTTGTTAGTGACGTGATAGGTGTCGTCGGCATAGAAGCCGCGATATATCTGTTGACCCGCGATCAATGCGGGCACCACCGCCTGGCCGAAGAAGTGGTTCTCCACGTTGCTCGGATTGTCCGCGTATCCCAGCAGGAAATCCGCGAAGCTGAAGCCCGTGAAGCACGCCTGCCCGGAGCCGCAGAAAGCGAACGAGCCGCTGGCCACATTGGTCTGCGCATAGTTGTCACGCCCGACGATCAGTTGGAACCCCAGTTTGACGGTGTGGCGACCCCGTACCATGGTGATACTTGGGGTTAGGTTGAATTGCGTGTTGCGGTCCTGAATGAAGCTCTGCCCCTGTGTGCACATGATGTTGTCCGCGAAGTTCAACACGCATGGTGTGGGCGGAGTCCTGGCGATAGACGGCACCGCGTCGTTATACTGCGCCGGCCAGCCGATGCTGGTGAGATCGAAGTCCGAGTTGATCGGCGAGCGATTGTAGGCAAAGCGGCTAAGACTCGCGTTCAACCCCAGGATGGTGCTGGGCGTCAACGTGTAGTTGTAACCCAGCGCGGCAGCGTGGCTGTCGTATGTTTCCGCGCAACGGTCGGCGCAGAGCCCGGTGCCCAGGGGATCGACTGGTAAGTCCAGCACGTTCCAATACGTATAGCGGAAGAAGATGTGTTGATTCGCACCGAGGTTCTGGTCCAGACGTCCGACAACTTGGTTCTGGTTGCCCCCGCCGCTCGTGGCCGTCGTGTAGTTGTTGGTGTCGATTCCGGTCGTGGGGTCGATGGTACCTGCCGTATTTGGCGCCGGGAAATATTTCAACAATGCCAGCGAGGTGGGGTTCAGCCGGATCGTTGGAACCACGTTGCCTGCGAATTGTGTTGCGGGTCCCGTGTAACCTGCGCAAGCCACGGCGGTCGTCACCGTGCCGCCGCATGGATCCATCACTGGCGTCTTGATCGCGGAAAAGTTGCCGGCCTCCTCTGCCGCGGTGGGCACGGTAGTAGTGAATGCGGTCCCCGTGCGCAGGCGGAACCCTTCCCAACTGAAGAACCAGAAGGTCTTGTCGCGACCGTCGTACAACTTCGGAATGACGAGCGGCCCGCCAGCATTCGCTCCGAATTGGTTTTGCGTGAACGGAGGCCTTTCCTGTCCGGCTTTATTCAAGAAGAAGTCATTCGCATCCAGCACCTTATTGCGAAGATACTCGTAGGCTTCGCCATGCAGGCCGTTCGATCCCGATTTCGTGCTCAGGTTGATCACGCCACCGGAAAATTTCCCCCAGTCCGCTCCGAGGTTGCTAGTCTGCACTTTGAACTCTTGAATGGAGTCCTGCGTGGGAATCACGACGGGCAAATTGATGTAGCCAATGTTGAGCGGTTGGCCGTCTAGGTATTCGGCGCTCTCATTTCCGAACGATCCGTTCACCTGGTAGTTGCCCCAACCAAACGGGTTTACTCCAACCGGCGTGCCCGTCGCACTGCCTTGCGGCACCACGGACGGCGCCAAACTGATCAGGTTGAATACGTTGCGGCCGTTCAGTGGCAACTCATTTGCTTTCCGTTCTTCGACCACTTGCCCGATCGAAGAGGTCTCCGATTGGAGTTGCGGCGTTTCGCCCGTGACTTCCACGGTCTGCGAGACCTCACCGACCGGCATGGTCAGATCGATGCGTACGCCCTGTCCCACTTCCACCACGACGTCGGACCTCGTGATTCGTTTGAAACCCGGCTTCTCCACATCAATTCGATACTGGCCGGGCAACAAGTTCACAAAGGAATACAAGCCGTCCGATCCACTCTGCTGGACCCGCTTTTCTGCTGTGCCCGTGTTTGTCAGCGTCACGTCGGCACCAGAAATCGCGGCGCCGGACGAATCCGCGACCAGCCCGGCGATAGATCCATACGTTGTTTGTGCAGACAGTGACGGACTGAAAAGGGTTGCGACGCAAAGGCCAAAAACCAACATCCACAATGCAAAGAATCGGGAATGCAACTTTCTCATGATCTACGCTCCTAACGGCGAATGCGACTAACGCAATGACGATGGCTGTCGTGGGGACACACCAATCGTCTGGCTCCAACGTAGAACCCTTTTTCCCACACTTCTCCTCGACATATTTGCGGCTTGCCTACGAATACGAAGGAGCGAGCTGTGATGTACCAGCGAAGTACGACAAATGCGAATTAACAAGAGATGACAGCGACTACACGCGAGCCTACAATTTTTGGGAACTACATCGATCCGCTGGACGGCTTGTTGCGCGCCGTACGCGCGAACCAGCGTGCTCGGATTCGCCGCAACCACCCAGGCCGCGCGACGCCGACATTTTCGGAGGTTTTGGCTGGCTTCTGATCCGCATGCAAGCGGGCGAGCAACTTCTTCCACGAAGCCGAATCGTCCCACGATTGGGATTCGTGGGGTTCCGAGTAGTTTCCAGCGAACGCCGTTAGCCCTTCTGTGCCTAGCGCACGATATTGCGACAGCGTCTCACGGCAGACGTCGCATTTTTCGAGGTGCAGCTTGAGTTCCGCTAACTCGTCCGCGGTAAGGGCTCCGGTTACTGCGAGGGCACACATCTCCCTGAATCTTCCGTGTCCCGTGTCGTCGCGGAGGCCGCTTGACATCGCTTGCTCTCACGAAGGCGCTGTACGAATGCGCTTTTGCGCAGTCGCTCCAGTGCTCGATAGAAATGATGGCGCGTGTTTCCCAGAGGTTCGTTCAGCTTCTCGCTGATTTCCCGCAGGCCCAGGCCTTCGAAATAAAACAGCCCCAGCGTCTTTCGCTGAACTTCAGAGAGTTGGGTAAACGCCTTCTCCAGTTGCACCCGGTCGAGTTTCGACGTGATCTCGCGATCCAGGTCGGTCTCTCCCGCTAACGTATCGTCCAGGGACTCGAGTTCTGTACCAGCATAAAAGCCCCGCCGGGCCAGGTGCGACTTCCGGTCCAAAGCCCGGTGAAGGGCGTTTTGCAGGATCCAGTTTTTCACACTGCCCTTCGAGCCGTCAAAAAGATTTGATTTCTTATAGAGGTAGAAAAAGACTTCTTGGACTACGTCTTCCGCCTCGCCGGGATCACGCACAACTCCCCGGGCGATACTCAATACGAGGCGCGAGTAGCGGGCGAACAGGATTTCCAACGCGTCAGAATGGCTGGACTGCAAGCGGGCCATCGCTTCTTCATCGCTGGGAACGTATTGCCGGGATTTGGCAGATACCTGCCGATTCGCTTCCCACACGCTTGGAAATCTCAGCGCCCGCCCTGGTGGCGGCGAACTCATTAGGGTCCCTATTCCACGCCATCCCGCTGGCACCATCAGCAGAATCAGCGCTGCATCGGCAACTCCCCGGCAAAGGCCGATGCCAGAATAAAAACTACCTTATCTTCGACGCATGGCGACGACTTTTCGATGCATCCGATTTCATCCAAATTGTTCAAGAAAGTTACGGAACCGCTGGTACAAAAATGGTTCGCGCGCCGTATACGCGTTTCCCCTGATCTTTGTGGGGCGGGGCTTGTGCGCTTCGAAGGGCCCGCCCGGCCGTTGCGTCTCGGCGTATCTCTCATTATCGCAACCAGTAAGAGCTACCTTCCGAACCGCGAAACCGCGGATCGCGCCGCATGGTACCCGCACATTCCATGCACCCCCGCTCCGGGCGGTGTCGATGACGAGCATATATACAGATCGCGAGCCGAAGTCGCGTAATGCCGCCACGTGGGTCGAAACAAGAACTGCCGGACATCCAGGGCGCCACCCCCGATGTCGCCTCCAATGAGGTTGGCATCCATGGCTTCGAGCGCCGCGGGAGACAAAACGCGCCGCGCCAACACGGTGTCGCGGAAGCCCGGCGCGAACCGCTCGATTTGATTCTCTAGACTTTCGAGTACGTCTACTTTCGATCCGAAGGGGACGTGGCAGTAAGCCCACGCCGTGTGCTTTCCCTGGGGCGCGCGCGTGGTGTCGAATAAGCTTGGCTGTGCCAACAACACGAACGGCCGCTCCGCGTGCTCACCACTGCGGACGGCAGCCTCCGAAGCTGTTATTTCAGATGCGCTGCCCCCCAGGTGGACGGTGGCCGCCCGGGAGCACTCACAGGCCTCCCAGGGGATCGGATTTGTAAGGGCGTAATCCACTTTGAAGGCGCCTGGGCCGTTGCGGAACTTCTCGAGTTGGCGTTGATAGCTTGCTGACAGACGGTGCTCCGCCATTCGCAGCAACTGTTTTGGAGTCACATCACACATCGTCACATCGGATTGGGCGAGATCGCGCAACTTGTCTACACGGCTCGTTGTCTTGATCTTCCCTCCCAGATTCGCAAGATGACTGCAGAGCGCGTTCGTGATCGACTGCGCTCCGCCGCGCGGTATCGGCCACCCTACGGCGTGCGCGGCAGCTCCGAGTAAGACGCCGAATCCTGCGCTCAAGGGTTCGTCGAGGCTCAAAAAGGAATGCGCCGCCAAACCAGCGAAGAGCGCTTTCGTCCGTTCCTCACGAAATAGGAAACCGCCCAACGAATTCGCGGAAGGCAGAGCGCTTATGCCAAAGCGCGCTAACAGCCACGGATGGCGCGAAAAGATGTGGACTGGACGCAATACTTCCGCTGACAGAGCAGGCCAGTTTTCCGCCAGCGGCTTCATTAATCGGCGCCAGGCTTTAGAGTCCTTTCCGAGTGCCGCGTCGTTCGCGGAGAAATCGCGCTCTAGCGTAATTGCTGTTCCGTCGTCGAAAGGATGCGCAAGCGTTGACGGCGAATGAATCCACTCAAGCCCGTGGTTTGCCAGGGGCAGCGACGAAAAAAATGGCGAGCCGACTGCCAGCGGATGAACGGCAGACCCGAAATCGTGGAGGAAGCCTGGAATTGTTAGCTCGAGCGTACGTGCCGCGCCGCCGGGTTGCGGCTCAGCTTCGAACACATCCACTTGGAGTCCAGCTTGTGCAAGAACAATCGCCGCGCTGAGTCCGTTAGGTCCCGCTCCGATCACATTCGCTCGGCCGTTCATGAGGAGACTTGCTTTCGTGGTATGTTCAGACGCGTTCGTGCCCTGCGGACTTTCTCTTCGTCGTCGAGTGGAACAAATGTCATGTGTTCATTCCCTCGGCTCATTCCCTCGGCGACGACACCGTCGGCCATTCCGCGACCGTGATTTTTCCGTCCGCTTCCCGCTGTAGTGTGGGAGCGTAAAGTCCCAGCAACTGACGCGTCCACCAAACGCCTTGCGCGTGTTTCTCTTCCGGGGTGCTGAACCAATACTCCCAAATCACGGCGCGAACCTGCCGCGGCGGCTGTCCAGAGAAAGGATTGCCCGCGAAGAGTGCAAGAACATCGACGCTACCGGTAAGCAGCCGTTCTTCGGTCCGCGGCACGATGGGATTCGAACGCCATTCCCCCAGCGACGCGAACCACAGATTCCAATCGAACCGCGGTTGATAAGGCGCGTAAATGCCAGGCGGCTTGCTGGGATCCTGCGGCTTGTAGCGAAACGGATACGTGACCCAGTGCTGGCCGTCTTGCGTTCCCTGAAATTCGATCTCGTAGCGGCCGCGCGTCATGGTCGCAAACAGTCCGTACCGGTCGGCGATCCGAAACGGCTCCAGAGCAACGACTGGCGCAGTTGGCAGAGGAGCCCCCGGCCACAGCATCCAGACCAATAGGGTGGTACTGGCGTAGAAAATCCAAGCAAACATCACGCCAGTAAGTACAAGTTGGAGCGAAGACAAATGATGATACAGCGTCCCCGACAACGGTCGTGCAGTTCCCCCCGCACCAGGTTCAGCTTGTGTCGCGTCGTCCGGCAAGCCGCCGGATGTGCGGGCGCTCTGCTGCGCCCCAGGGTGCCCAGCCGAAGCCGCGAAGCCAGTGAATCCCACGCCTTGTTCGCCGCTCGCTGACGTCCTATCGGTTTTCAATATCGACGCAGAATCAAATTCGCTCACCTCGCAAGTCGAGGGCACCGCCGACCCAACAGGCAAACTCTCGCGCCATCGCGTCGGCAGGAAGCGAACCAAAAAACGATCATCGAGCAACAAGAAAGCCAACATAAGAACTAGGTAATTCAAAAACGTGTAATTGGCCGTTAGAATGATTCCGATCTGCCACGGCGTTACAATAAAAAAGAGCACGATTCGCCACCGCCGCGGCAAGAACAACATCCATACCAGCGCCAATTCCAGCGCCAGAGTTCCAAATGCCGTCGCCGCGTGAAACCAATGCGGAAAATGCTGCACGTACCAGCCAATCCAGGTCGGCAGCGGGCCATTCTGGTAGTACTCATCCATCGCCGTGAACTGCCGCCACTCCGGATCGCCACTCGCGATTTTTGCCACGCCCGATTCGATGTAAATCCGAAACCACTCCCACAACAGCAAGAACACGCTCGCGCGAATCGGCGGCTGCCGCACGCCGAGGCCCGGCCGCAATCCGTGCGGCGCAAAAAACAGCGCGATAAATCCAGCCTCCAGCAACATCCCGTCAGATTGATACCCGGAAAACTCTCCCGCCGCGCTGACGAACGAAAGAAAGCAAAGAAAACAAACAAACAACGCGCCCCGCGGCCACGCATTTAGAACAACAAGAACCGACGCAACGATCCCTATCCAGCAAACCGCCATCAACATACTCGAACTGCTGGAGAGCCAAAACGCAGTCGGCGCGTACCAAAACCGCCCCCTCCCCGCAGACTCGGCCACCGCCCGCAAAAACTCGCCAGCAGGCAAAATTCCGACGGGCCCAATCAAGCCACGAATCTGAAAGACCAGCGAAAAAAAAGCCGATAAATAGATCAACCCAAGCGCCCGCAAGAAAATCCACCGCGAAACCAGCCGCCCGGAATCGCCGGACGCGGGACGCAGCAACCACCGGATCACCGAAGCTGGTTTCCAGTCCGTCATATCCGCGCTCTACTCAACCCCTACTGCCCTCTCAGTCGCATCGCCGATTTTCACATGGCAATGCGTCATTTCTCACACCGGGTGAATCTATACCGTGAGACCATACGACCCCCGGAGAATAATTGCATGTCTTATCAACCCATCGAAGACTACGGCATCATCGGCAACATGCGCACCGTCGCTCTGGTCGGCATGAACGGCTCCATCGACTGGCACTGTTCCCCCAATTTCGATTCCCCCAGCGTTTTCGGCGCGCTTCTCGACGACGCCAAGGGCGGCCGCTTTCAAATCTCTCCGATCGCCGACCACGTCCGCCGCAAGCAATTTTACTGGCCCTCCACAAACATCCTCGTCACGCGCTTCTCCCACGAAGACGGCATCACCGAGATCGAAGACTTCATGCCCGTAGGTTTCGCTGCGGACTCTCTCTCCTACCATCAAATCCACCGCCGAGTCCGCTGCGTCCGCGGTCCGGTTCGCCTCCTCGTCCAATGCCGTCCCGCCTTCGACTACGGCCGCCAGCCTCACGAACTCCAACTGGCCATCGGCGGCGCCAATTTTTATTCAAACACGACCCGCTTCAGCCTGGCCACCGACGTCGCCCTGAGGCCCGAGGGCTCTGGCGGCGTAACCGCGGAATTCGTCCTCGAAGAAGGCCAATCCCAAACCTTCATCTTTCAGCACGACGGAGAATCCGCGCCGCCCTCCACTCCCTCCTCCGAACGCGAAGCCAAGGAACCCTTCGAGCGCACCGTAAAATTCTGGCAAGACTGGTTATCCCGCTGCACGTACCACGGCCGCTGGCGCGAGCGCGTCGAGCGGTCGGCTCTCGCCCTGAAACTCCTCACCTTCGAACCCACCGGCGCCATCGTCGCCGCCCCCACCACCAGCCTCCCCGAAGTCCTCGGCGGTTCGCGTAACTGGGACTACCGCTACACCTGGATCCGCGACGCCGCCTTTAGCGTTTACGCGTTGGTACGCCTGGGCTTCACCGAGGAAGCCGCCGGCTTCGTGAACTGGTTGCAGCACTATGTCGGCAAGCATCACTACAGGGGCGTTCAACTCCCCACAGTTTTCACCATCTACGGCGAGCCTCTCCCACCCGAGGAATCTCTCGATCATTGGGAGGGCTACATGCGCTCGGCGCCAGTCCGCATCGGCAACGCGGCCTCCGACCAATATCAATCCGACATCTACGGCGAGCTGATGGATTCGCTCTACCTCTACAACAAATACGTCGGCCCGATCGCCTACGATTTCTGGGTCAGCATTCGTCATCGTCTCGACTGGATTTGTGACAACTGGCAAAAGGTCGACGAAGGCATCTGGGAGGTGCGCAGCGGTAGACAGGATTTCGTCTATTCAAAATTAATGAACTGGGTCGCCCTTGACCGCGGCATCCGCTTGGCCGACAAGCGCTCTTTCCCCGGCGACCGCCAACGTTGGATCCACGAACGCGACGCCATCTACGAAGAAATCATGACCAAAGGCTGGAACGACAACCGCAAGGCCTTCACGCAATTCTACGGCAGCGACGATCTCGACGCCTCCGTCCTGATTATGCCGCTCGTTTTTTTCATGGCCCCCACCGATCCCCGCATGGTCTCCACGCTCAAAGCCATCCTCGAAAACCCCCGAAAAGGCGGCCTGGTCAGCGACGGCCTGGTCTATCGTTACCCGCCGCAACCTCGCATTGATGGCCTGCCCGGCGAAGAAGGCACTTTCAACATGTGTTCCTTCTGGCTTGTCGAGGCCCTAACCCGCGCAGGCCAAGTCAATCCCGGCTGGCTCGATGAAGCCCGACTCCTGTTCGAACGCATGCTCGGCTACGCCAACCACCTGGGCCTCTACGCCGAACAAACTAGCGCCCAAGGCGAAGCCCTCGGCAATTTCCCGCAAGCCTTCACCCATCTCGCGCTAATCAGCTCCGCCTTCAACCTGGACCGCACCCTGGGCTCCAAGTAGCTCAGAACCCCGTGTCCCCGTAAGCGGCACCGAACCTGGCACGGCGCAGCGCCGCCCGTCCAATACCCGTCCAATCGATGTATCCAAACAAGACCGCACGTATCTAAGTAACCTGAGCGTGAAAAACAATAGGCATCCGGCCTATAATTTCTCGCGGTCAGCACAGGTCCGCAAATGAAATTCAAAAAGGTCGAAACTTTCGAATGCACCACGAGCGCAGCACGTCCCTTCGGGTGCATGGAACTCTGGGCCGGTAACGAAAAAGCCCACCGCTCCATCGAGCTAGCCGGCCTCGAAGCCGACGTAATCGCGGTCCCCTCAGGTTCCGACTCCGGCGGCGACCTCTCCGCGGTCTTCTCCTGCACCGACGACGTCGCCCGCGTTGTCTTGGCCGACTGCGTAGGCCACGGCTTCGTAGCCAGCGGCGTAGCCCGCCACATCCACGACCTGCTCCACAAATTTCAAGACATCCGCGACACCGCCGGCCTGCTAGCCGCGCTAAACGATGAATTCACCCTCGACGTGGAAAACTCCGAAGGCCCCCTCCGCATGACCACGGTCGTCACCGGCACCTTCGACGGCCGCACCGGCGAATTCAATTTCGCCTACGCCGCGCACCCTCGCATGCTCCTCTGGCGCGCCCGCGAAGCGAAGTTTCACCAGATCGGTGACGGCATGGAAAATTTTCCTTTGGGTTACATCACGGGAGAGCAATACTGCGAGCAAAGCGTTCGCCTGGAGCCCGGTGACATGGTCCTGGCATTTTCCGACGGCGCAACAGAGGTGCAGTCCCCCACCGGCGAGCAACTCTCCGCCACCGGCTTTCTCGATTTCGCCTACAAAACTCTCGACAAACTACCGCAACCTGTCGTCTTACAACACTTCTCAAAATCCCTGCTCGAAAGCATCCACAACTATCGCGGCCACACCGAACTCGACGACGACATCACCCTGCTAACCCTGCGCCGCTCCGCCTGATTGCCCTCGGGTCTCTTCTTCTCTGCGCTTCTCAACGCCCTCTGCGTCTTTGCGTTATCTTCTCCCCTTACTTTTGCTGCGCCGCCACAGGCGGATGCTCCGCAAAATACTGCTCCAACGCAGCCTTCACTTGCGCCACAATCCCCTGAACATTCCGATCCAGCCCCGCCACAACCGCGCTGACATCCTTCCCGCTCACTGGCTCGTCATGCGCGTAATAGTGCGACCACGCCGTCGTCCCGCTCTTCGTCTCCTGCAGCTCATACTCCACCGCCACTCGCGCCACTAACTGACTTCCGGACACCTCCTTGAAATCGTAAAGCCGTCCCTGCAACAAATAATCCCCACGCGCATTGCTGCGCATCAGATTCACGGTTCGGTACCGCCCCGACGCCCGCAGTTCCCGGAACAATACCGCCTGCAGCATGTCCGTCGGCGGTTCCACCCATCGATGCGATTCATACAACCCCATGCTTTCGCCCGCCGTGCTGTAAACAATGTGATCCTCGCGGTACAGATAGGGCGCCCTTAGCGGTCCCAGCATCAGCGTTATTGGATACGCGCCGGGCTCCGCGGCGGGGGTCAGGTTACCCGGCACGGTCAGACCGTAGTACTTGATCGGGCGCGCGGACCCACAACCTCCCAAGACGCCACCCGCAATTATCAACGCCCACGCTACCGCCCTGCGATTCATCATGGCTGCTCACCTGGCTTATGTTCGGGAGGATTCACGGAGCGAATCAAAGAGTAAGGCCGCGCCTTGATCGTGGCCGAAAACTCCCTCAGATTCTCGCTGATCTGCCTCAAGTTATCGAGCAGCTCATCGATATTCTCGGAGTTCACGTCCAACGTCTGATCCAGCCGCCCGGTGAGCGATGTCGTGTTCGCCAGCGTCCGCCGCAACTCCAGCACCGCCTTGTGAACGTCCTCGCGGTTCTCTCCGATGGTCCCGTCGATGTGATCCAGCGTCTTATTTGCCTCCGCGGTCGTCTTCCGGAAATCGTCGAGCAGCGGCTGCAGTTTCTCCGTCACCGTATTCAGGTGCGCGATTGTTGACTTGATCTGTGGCCGGTTCTCTTCGATCATTCCGCGCGCACTTGCCAGCGTTCCCGCCAGGTTCGCCCGGTTCTGCGCGTTCAGCAAATCATTCACGCGTTCGATGGTTACCTTCAGCTCCGTCGCCCGGTCATTCAGCGTGTGCAGCAGTTGCTGCGCATCCGGTGCAATGTCGTTGATCCTCTTCGTCAACGCATTGAAGTCCAGATAGTCTTCGGACGGCAGCAGCGCCCCGTCTTTTGCCAGGCTCGCCTTCGCGCTCCCCGGCACAATCTCCAGGTGATTTTCCCCGAGTGGACTCAAGCTCATAATCTTCGCTTTACTGTCCGTCTTTACCGGCAGATCCGTCTGCACGCTGAACGTCACTTCAATCCGCGAAGAATCCTGTGGATCGATGGTTAGCTTCTCCACACGCCCGGCCTTCATTCCGCCCGAATAGCGCACCGTCGCGCCCGGCTCCAATCCGCCGGCGAACGCGAAATACGTGTGAAATGTTTTCACCGAGCGCCCAAACACGCCGCTGATTGTGAACACCGTGCCGATCATCACCACCGCGGCCGCGATCACAAACAACCCCACCAGCGCCTGCTCGCTCTTTGCATTCATCAGGTTCCCCTCTTCCCACCGGGCACACCGAGAGACCTCCGGTCCTCCGTCAGCATTTCCAGAT
>Ga0210401_10001744_pt1 | contig 24802 bp, 21 predicted proteins | sample IncBWH32MmetaG_FD_150866 | JGI IMG/M metagenome (GOLD analysis project Ga0210401, IMG submission 150866) | Forest soil microbial communities from Barre Woods Harvard Forest LTER site, Petersham, Massachusetts, United States - Inc-BW-H-32-M | ecosystem: Environmental > Terrestrial > Soil >... | reverse complement strand
GCATGATCCCGTTGAACGTCTACCTGCTGCACGCGACCGACGCCGAGGTCGACCGGGCCATCCGCGAGTACGGTCAGGCGATCAAGGACCTGGCGGCGGCCAACATCTTCCCGGGCGACATGCTGTTCAAGAACTTCGGAGTCACGCGATTGAACCGGGTCGTGTTCTACGACTACGACGAGATCGAATACATGGTCGACTGCAGCTTCCGGCGCATTCCGGCAGCGCCGAACGAGGAATGCGAGCTGTCGGTAGAACCGTGGTACCCGGTCGGTCCGCGCGATGTGTTCCCCGAGCAGTTCGGCCCGTTCCTGCTGGGCGATGCCCGGATACGCGCCGCCTTCATGAAGTACCATGCCGACCTGCTGACGCCGGAATTCTGGCAGCGCCGCAAGGACCGGATCCTGAAAGGCGTATTGGAGGATATCTTTCCTTACCCGCCGGAGCGGCGCTTCGCGAGCCGTTACCTGGCCTGCCCGCCCGCATGATGCTTTCCGCCTGAACCCCATCAGATGCCCACCGTGCTCGTGATCGGCGCGACCCGCGGAATCGGACGCGAATTCGTCCGCCAGTACGCGGCCGACGGTGCCCGCGTGATCGGGACTTACCGCGACCCCAAGGACGCCGACTCGTTGCGCGCGTTCGGTGCGCGCGCGCTGCCGCTCGACGCGCTCGATCCGGATTCGATCGCGGCGCTCGGCCAGCAGCTCGATGGACAGCCGATCGACGTCGCGCTGCTGGTGGCCGGCGTGTATGGCCCCGACGTCGACGACCTGAGCCCGCCGTCGCGCGAGCAGTTCGACCAGGTGATGCACACCAACGTGCTGGCGCCGATGCAGCTGATCTCGCTGCTGGCACAGAATCTGGAGGCGGCGCGCGGCAAGCTGGCGGCGCTTTCGAGCAACCTGGGATCGATCGGACTGGCCACCGATACGACCAACTGGCTCTACCGCGCCAGCAAGGCCGCGCTGAACAGCGTCGTGAAGACCGCCAGCATCGAGCTCGGCGCCCGCGGGGTGGTCTGCATGGCGCTCAGCCCCGGGTGGGTCCGTACCGACATGGGAGGGCCTTCGGCCCGGCTCGATGTGGGCGACAGCGTGACGGCCCTGCGGCGCGTGATCGCGGCGGCCAACCGCTCTCACAACGGCCGTTTCCTGCGTTACACCGGCGAGCAGCTCGAGTGGTGAGGCGCGGTCACGCGCTAAACTGCGACCCGAACCTTATTTTTCCAGACGATGTCCGCCCCCACGATCGCATCGCTCGTCTTCTTCGTTTTTTCGCTGATCGCAGCCGCCGCCGTCGAATACCTGATGCGGGCCTTCGCCGAGGAGGCCGGCTTGAACCGCTGGGTCTTTGCGATGGTGCCTGCGCTGTTCGCGATGCTGTTCGCGCTGTTCATCTACCAGAACGCCGAACGCAAGATCCGGCGGCTGGGCGAATCGGTCTCGCGCGGCATCCTCGTGATGCTGTTCACCTGGCTGTCGTTCGCCGCGCTCGTGGACTGGACCTGGTGCCAGCCGCGTGACTTCGGTTACTGCCTGAGCAAGACGCTGCTGGTTTCGGGAATCGTCGGCGGTGGCCCCATGCTGCTGTGCGCGATCGCCGCCGGCGTACTGACCGGGGTCCTGGTCATCCGTCGGCCCAGGCCGCGGATCGACGAATAGGCGGCCGCCCGGCATGGACAGCAGCGGCGCCAGCGCGGCCACCGACCCGACGGTTCGCTTTTCCGAACGAGCCCGGGCCTACGCCAGCGGGCGGCCGGGCTACCCGCCCGCCATCGCGACGCACCTGGCGCGCGAGCTGGATCTGGCCCCGGGCTCCGTCATCGTCGACCTGGGCAGCGGCACGGGACTGTCATCGCGCATTTTCCTGGACGCCGGATTCCAGGTGATCGCAGTGGAACCCAATGCCAGCATGCGCGAGCAGGCCGAGCAGGCGCTCGCCGGTGTGACCGGTTTTGTGAGCGTTGCGGCAACGGCCCAGGCCACGACGCTGGACAGCGGCTGTGCCGATTGCGTGATCGCCGCGCAGGCGTTCCACTGGTTCGATGTGGATGCCGCCCGCGCCGAAGCGCTGCGCATCCTGCGCGGTCCGCCGCGGGCCGCTCTGATGTGGAACGTTCGCCGCACGCAGGACAGCGATTTCACGCGCGGCTACGAGCAGCTCGTCTCCGAGTTCACCCGCGAGCAAGTTCGCGAGCGGCATGGCCACGAGGACTCGATTCAGGCCTTCTTCGGCGGCCCGCACTGGCGTCGCACGCTGTTCGAACATGCCACACCGCTCGACTTCGAGTCGCTGGCCGCCCTGGTGACTTCCACCTCCTACCTGCCCGCAGCGCACGACCCCACCCACGTCCCGATGATGCAGGCGTTGCGGCGCCTGTTCGACGCCAGCCAGCACGACGGACGGGTTGTGCTGCCCTACGACACGCGCGTCTACTTCGGTCTGATCCGGACCGCTCAAACGGACTGAGCGATGCCGGCTCCGATCGAGTTCTATTTCGATTTTTCTTCGCCGTATTCGTACCTGGCGTCCGAGCAGATCGAGCCGCTCGCGGCCCGCTTCGGGCGCCGCGTCGATTACAAGCCGACCCTGCTGGGAGCCACTTTCAAGATCTCCGGCCTGCGGCCGCTCGTGGAGGTGCCGCTGAAAGGCGATTACAGCCGGCGCGATTTCCAGCGCAGCGCCCGGTTTTCCGGCGTGCCGTTCGTGCTGCCTGACCCGTTTCCGATATCCACCGTCAGCGTCGCGCGCGCCTACCTGTGGCTCGCCGACACCGAATCCGAACGGGCCCGCGCCTTTGTGCACGCCGCTTTCCGGGCCTACTTCGCGCAAGGGCGCAACATTTCCGAGCCGGCGGTGCTGGGCGATGTGCTGCGCGAGGTCGGATCCGATCCAGCCCAGGCGCTGGCGGCCATCCAGCAACCGCACATCAAGGATCGCCTCAGAGCGCAGGTCGACGCCTCGCTGGCGCGCGGGGTGTTCGGTGCTCCTTTCATCGTCGTCGATGGTGAGCCGTTCTGGGGCCATGACCGGTTGCCGCAGATAGAGCGGTGGCTCACGAGCGGCCCGTTTTGAAAAGCTCGGCTTCGAAACTTGAGCCTCATGCGCCGAGCGGGAGCTTCGAAACCGAAAAGCGGCAGGATCGGCTTCGAGGGGGCTCTGCGACCCCCCCGCGGCCTTCACAAGCGTCGTTCTTGTCACCGGTACCGAGCATGAACCAGCGCCGGCCAGCTGTCGCGTTCATCATGGTGACGTCGCTGCTCGACGTGATCGGCATCGGGCTGATCATTCCGATCATGCCGATCCTGGTCGGCGAGTTCACCAGCAGCCGCGACGCGCAGGCCTACTGGTACGGCGCGATTGCGGTCACGTACGGTGCCAGCCAGTTCCTGTGCGCGCCGCTGCTGGGCGCTCTGTCGGACCGCTTCGGGCGCCGCCCGCTGCTGCTGCTCGGCATCGCGGGGCTGGGGGCGACGTTCCTGGTGACTGCGCTGGCGCATTCGTTGTGGGTGATCGTGGCGGCGCGCGTGCTCGGCGGCGGGCTGTCGGCCAATTTCGCGGTGGCCCAGGCCTACGTGGCCGACATCACGCCGCCGGAGCGGCGCACGCAGGCCCTGGGCAAACTGGGGGCGATGTTCGGCATCGGCTTCGTGCTGGGGCCGATGCTGGGAGGCCTGCTGGGAGGCATCAACCTGCGCCTGCCATTGTTCGCAGCCGCCAGCCTGTGCACGGTGAACTGGATGTACGGGCTGCTGGTGCTGCCCGAATCGCTGCCGGCCGGGCAGCGCAGGCCGTTGTCGCAGGCGCGCGTGAATCCGCTGGCCGGGCTGGCCGGCGTGAGTCGGCTGCATGGGGTCGGTGCGCTGGTGGCGGCGTACGCGCTGACGACCCTTGCGCAATGGATACTGCAGATGACGTGGGTCCTTTATACGAACTTCAAGTTCGGCTGGGGGCCGCGGGAAAGCGGCCTTTCGCTGTTCGTCGTCGGCCTGGTCGCCGTGATCGTGCAGGGCGGACTGCTGGACCGGCTGATCCGGGTGTTCGCAGAGCGCCGCCTGATCCTGGCCGGCATGCTGTCGGGCACCCTCGCCTATGCCGGCTACGGGCTGGCCACGCAGAGCTGGATGCTGTTTGTGATCATCGCGTGCAATTTCCTGGCCATGGGATCGATCGTGACGATCCAGGGTATCGTGTCCAAGGCGGCGGCAGCCGAGGAACAGGGCCGGGTGATGGGCGCGCTGTCCTCGCTCGCCAGCCTGATGGCGGTGATCGCGCCGTTACTCGGCAACTCGGTACTGGCCCAGGTCACGTTCCTGCCGCCGTCGGACTGGCGCGTCGGAGCACCGTTTTTCCTGTCCTCCTCGCTGCAGCTTCTGGCGCTGCTGATCGCGTGGCGCCATTTCGCCGCGCACCGCTGCAGCGGGGCCACGGCCGCATCGGTTCAGCAGACCACGTCGTGAGCACGCTGGAAACCCGGATCAACCGCGGCGACGAGTCGTTCGCGCGGGCGGAGCAGACCATGCGCGCGCTGGTCGAGGATCTGCGCGCCACGGTCGGCCGCATCGCGCTCGGCGGCGACGAGGCCTCGCGCGCCCGCCATGTGGGGCGCGGCAAGCTGCTTCCGCGCGAGCGGGTGCAATTGCTGCTGGACCCCGGCGCGCCGTTCCTGGAGCTGTCGCAGCTGGCGGCACTGGACCTGTACGACAACGAGGCCCCGGGCGCCGGACTGATCACCGGGATCGGGCGCGTCAGCGGCCGCGAGTGCGTCATCGTGTGCAACGACGCCACGGTCAAGGGCGGCACGTACTACCCGCTCACGGTCAAGAAGCATCTGCGCGCGCAGGAAATCGCGCGCGAGAACCGGCTGCCGTGCATATACCTGGTCGACTCGGGAGGGGCCAACCTGCCAAACCAGGATGACGTGTTTCCGGATCGCGATCACTTCGGCCGCATTTTCTACAACCAGGCGACGATGTCGGCGCAGGGCATCTCCCAGATCGCGGTCGTCATGGGCTCGTGCACGGCCGGCGGGGCCTACGTGCCGGCGATGAGCGACGAGACGATCATCGTGCGCAACCAGGGAACGATCTTTCTGGGTGGGCCGCCGCTGGTCAAGGCGGCCACCGGCGAAACGGTCAGTGCCGAGGATCTGGGCGGCGGCGACGTGCACACGCGCCTGTCGGGCGTGGCCGACCACTTGGCCCATGACGACCGGCACGCGCTGGCACTGGCGCGCCGGATTGTGGCGCGACTGGCGCCGCCGCAGCGGGCCTCGGTGGCGCTGCGCGAGCCGGCGCCCGCGCTGCACGATCCGCAGGACCTGTATGGAATCGTGCCGACCGACCTGCGCCAGCCCTACGACGCCCGCGAGGTGATCGCGCGCATCGTCGACCGCAGCGAATTCGACGAATTCAAGGCGCGCTTCGGCACCACGCTGGTCACCGGATTCGCCTGGATCCACGGCATCCCGGTTGGAATCCTCGCCAACAACGGGATCCTGTTCTCCGACAGCGCTCAAAAGGGGACCCACTTCATCGAGCTGTGCTGCCAGCGCGACATTCCGCTGGTGTTCCTGCAGAACATCACGGGTTTCATGGTGGGACGCAAGTACGAGAGCGAGGGCATCGCCCGCCACGGCGCCAAGCTGGTCGCGGCCGTCGCCTGTGCCCGCGTCCCCAAATTCACGGTGATCGTGGGCGGCTCGTTCGGCGCTGGAAACTACGGAATGTGCGGACGCGGCTTCTCGCCGCGCCTGCTGTGGATGTGGCCGAACGCCCGCATTTCGGTGATGGGTGGGGAGCAGGCCGCCCACGTGCTGGCCACGGTGCGGCGCGACGGCGTCGAGGCGCGCGGCGGCTCATGGTCCGGGGAGGACGAGCAGGCTTTCCGGGCCCCGATCCTCGCGCAGTACGAACGGCAGGGCCACCCCTACTACGCATCGGCGCGGCTGTGGGACGACGGCGTGATCGACCCGCTGGACACGCGCATGTGCCTGGCGCTGGGGCTGTCGGCATCGCTGAACGCGCCGATCGAGCCGACGCGGTTTCCGGTACTGCGGATTTGAGGGTTGCCCCCGTCTAAGGTTTAGGCTGCCACTGCGCGACCCCGGCGCGCCAGAACACGAACGCGGCGATGTCGGCATCCTCGGCGTCCCGGGTCGACTTGGTCGTGCCCAGGCCGTGGCCCGCGGCGTCCTCGACCCGCAACAGCACGGGCGCGTGATCGGTGCCCTCCAGCAGCCGCGCCGCCATCTTGGCGGGCTCCCACGGCTCGACGCGGGAGTCGTTCAGCCCCGTCGTCAGAAGAAACGCCGGGTAGCGCACGTCGTCGCGTACGTGCTGATAGGAGTCCATCGCCAGCAGGTCCTTGAAGCCCTGCTCGTCTTTGAACGTGCCGAACTCGGGAACATTGGCTGGTCCCGTGGGCATGACCTCGGATCTGAGAGCGTCGACGTCTCCGACCCGCGCGATCGCGCCGGCAAACAGATCGGGTCGCTCGGTGGCGGCGCGGCCGACCGTAATGCCCCCGGCGGACGTACCTTGGATCGTCAGCATGTCGCGCGTCGTGTACCCCTTGGCAATCAGCGCCTCGGCGCAGGCGATGAAGTCGCGCCACGAGTTCGGCTTGTTGGCGCCCTTGCCGCCCAGACGCCAGGCCTCCCCGAGCTCGCCGCCGCCGCGCACGTGGCACTCGGCATAGACGCCGCCCGCCTGCACGAGTGCGACCGTGCGCGGAGTGAAGCCCGGCAGAATCGAGGTGCCGTAGGCACCGTACGCGTCGAGCAGGGTCGGCCGGGGCGACACCGGCCCGGCCTGGGCGATGACGGACAGCGGTATCCGGACGCCGTCCGCGGCCGTGGCCGACAGCTCGGTCACCGCGTAATTGCTCGGCTCGAAAGCGGGTTGCGAGATCAGGCCGAGATCCGTGAACGTGTCCTTGGCCGAATCGTAGCGAAAGAAGGCCGGTGGGTTGACCCAGCCTTCGAGCCCCACGACGGCACCCGGCAGGGCAGCGTCGGTGGCGACGTCGGAGACGGTTCCGCGGAACGGCAGCTTGACCTCGTTGACGCTACCGTCCGGGCGTACGTGCAGCAGCTGTCCCTCCAGGCCCCGCCGGGCCGCGACATAGAGGCCGTCGGAGGCAGCGTGAATGGACGAGATGATGAGATCCGGCCGCGCCGCGATGACCGTGCGCGCAGGCGCCAGCGTATCGGCCAGGGACAGCGCCATCACCTTGAAGGTCGGGGCATCCTGGTGCGACAGCAGATAAATCGTCCTGGAATTCGCCTCCACGGCGACTACGTCGTCATCGCGCTTGACGATCGGCTGCCACTGCGCGTGTTGCGAACGCGCATCGATCAGCGGAGCGATCCAGGCCTCGATTTCTCTCTGCACGCCGTGGATCCCGAACAGAAGGGCGCGTTCAGCGCCCGGCACGATGCCCGTGACGGCAAAGGTGACCGGGTCCCTGATCGGACCGAGTCCCGTGGCGGCGCCGGCCACCGGCAGCGGCGGGTGCTTCAGGTCCCAGTACGACGAGGAGTAGTTGAGGTATTTTTCTCTTGGTGCGGCGCCGGGGCGCAGCTCCTGCCGGCGGCCGAGGAACAGCCCTGCGCCGTCATCCGTCCAGGAGGGATGGGCCCATTGCGCCCGATCGATTGGCCCCGCGACCGTTGCACCTGTGGCCGTGTCGAGGACACTGACGGCCGAGGCTTCCGAGCCACCCGAAGAAATCCCCACCGCGACGCGCCTGCCGTTGCGCGACGCGGCGAAATAATCGATCGCCTGCGGCGATCCGCCGGCGGCCTTGATCAGGGCCTTGGTGTCGACCAACGTTCGTGTCTGTCCGTTCTGCTCACGAACGACCAGGTCGTAAACGTCCGAACCCGGCTTGCGCTCCAGGTAGAACAGGCGGTTGCGGGTAACCTGCACTGCCCTGGCGAAGCCGAAGCCGGCACCGAACTCGCTCAACTTACGCAGGTAGTCGGCGCGAGGCCCGATCGAATCGAACAGGGACCGGGCATAGGCGCCCTGTGCCTTCATCCAGGCGACGGTGGCCGGGTCCTTCGCTTCCATGAACCGGAAGCGGTCCGTCACTTGGGTCCCGAAGTACGTCTCCTCCACCGGCTGGGCTGGCGGGCCCGCGGGCGCGCCGCCGGGTTCTACGGGTTTTACGGCTTGCGCACCCTGCGCGCAGACGGTTGCAGCGAAGAACACGGCGGCCGTAACAACCCGGCGGGCCTTGCATCGAGGCATGGAGCAGTCCTCTCGTTTGGGAAACCCAACCCGTGCGCGTCCCTTGTACCTCAGATCTGCATCGGGCTCCCGCAACGGGCCAGCACGCTTCGAAGGTCACGCAGAGCCGGAAACACCTCGTTGTTCCAGTCCGCGCCCTGCGTGTCGTAGGCCCTCTGTTCATGTTCCACGATCTGTTTGTCCTCGCGGAAGATGTTTTCGGTGAACCAGACCACGAAGGGCCACACCGCGTGGATCAGACCCGGTATGGGCGGCTTCTTGACCGATAGATAGCCATAGGTCCGGTTGGTGCGCTGCTCGGCATCGAGCGGCGTATAGCACAGCCATACGTCGAGCACCGGATCCTGGGTCTGCTCGATGTCGCGGCCGACCCAGACCTTCAGATTCTGGGTCGGGTAGTCGGTGCGAATGCGCATGTGGTCGCGGAAGTCCTTGCGCGCCTCGCCGCGCTTGCGCACCAGATCCACGATGATCTGTTCGCCCACCGAAGATCTGCCCTCGGTCCGGCTGAAACTGTATTCCACCTGCGCCCATTGCTCGCCGTGTTGCCGTCCGAGGCACTGGGCCCGGATCGAGCCCATCTGCTTGCGGTGCAGGAACTGGTGGTTCATGTCGAACAGATTTTCGTGCATGAAGGTGTAGTGGCAGGCCACTTCGCGGTTCAGCCGGCGGGTCTTGTAGTCCTTGCGCTGCGAAGAGCCCAGCGTCGTGGGCAAGCGGCTCTCGGCGTGGGCCGGATCGCCGGGAAAGACGAAGATCATGCCGTCGACCTCGCGCGCGGGATAGCTCTTCACTCCATTGGGCAGCCGCTCCTTGCCGAGGTAGGGAACCTCGACGCACTGGCCGCCGCGATCGTAGGTCCAGCCGTGATAATGGCACTTGAGCTCGTTGCCGCACACGACGCCGAGGTGCAGCGGCACCTGACGGTGGGCGCAGCGATCCTCCAGCGCAGACACCTGCCCGTCCATGCCGCGGTACAGCGCGATCGGGTGGCCCGCGAAGCGACGGCCCAGCGCGCGCCCGAGCTTCAATTCGTCGGACCACGCGATCGGATACCAATAGTCGGGATGCGCGCCCACCCGGCGCAGATCGAACGCGTTGGGCGAATTCACTGGGCACGCGGCGACCAGAATGGGACTTCTTTCGGACATCGAGCGCTCCAGCCGGATATGCAAACCGCGCAGCTTAGCTGCGTCGGCTGTCTGCGGATAGTGCAGGGCCAGACATTTCTGTAGCATCGGGCGGCCCGCAAAGAGAAACGCGCTCGGGACCGACGATGACGCAGGAACTTCAGACGCTTAAGACTGAGCTGCGCGACGGCGTGGCCGTGGTCACGATGGCGCGCGAGCGGGTGCGCAACGCATTCAACGAGTCGATGATCGAGGAGCTCGAGGCGACCTTCGGCGAACTGGGGTCCGACCCGAGCGTGCGCGCGATCGTGCTGGCCGCACGCGGACCCGTGTTCTGCGCCGGCGCCGACCTGCAATGGATGGCGCGCATGGCCGACTTCAGCCCGGAGGAGAACCGGCGCGATGCGTTGCAGCTGGCACACATGCTGCGCGCGATCTGCGAATGCCCCAAGCCGACGCTGGCGCGCGTGCACGGCGACGCCTACGGCGGCGGCCTCGGCCTGGTAGCGGCCTGTGACATGGCGTTCGCGGCGGCCGACGCCACGTTCTGTCTGAGCGAGACAAAACTCGGCCTGATCCCGGCCACGATCGCCCCATATGTCGTGCGGGCGATCGGGCGGCGCAACGCGCTGCGCTACTTCCAGACGGCCGAGCGGTTCGACAGCGCCGAGGCGCTGCGGATCGGGCTGCTGCACGGCGTGTTCGGCTCCGGGCAGCTGGATGCCGGCATCGGCCAGGTGCTGGAAGCGCTGTCGCAGACCAGCCTGCAGGCCACGGCCGAGGCCAAGCGGCTGGTGCACGATGTGGCCGGGCAGCCGCTGACCGATGACGTGCTGGCCGACACGGCCGAGCGGATCGCTGCGGCGCGCGGCTCGCCGGACGGGCGTGAAGGCGTGCATGCGTTTTTGCAGAAGCGCAAACCGCGCTGGCAGCTCAGCCGGTCGAGCGCGCCGCCGGCCGAGGACGACGATGAGGAGATGTGAACGCGCCGCTGCGACGGATGCCTGCGTCGCCGCGCGATCCGATCCAGGGCTGGCCGTTGCATGTTTGGCACGCTGCTGATCGCCAACCGCGGCGAGATCGGCTGCCGGGTCGCGGCCACCGCGCGCCGGTTGGGCATCCGGACCGTGGCCGTTTATTCGGACGCCGACGCCGGCGCCGCGCACGTTGCGGCCTGTGACCAGGCGATAAGAATCGGGGGGTCACCGGCGGCCGACAGCTACCTGCGGATCGATCGGATCGTCGCTGCGGCGCGCGCGGCCCACGCCGAGGCGATCCATCCCGGCTACGGCTTCCTGTCCGAGAGCGCGGACTTTGCGACCGCGTGCGCGGACGCTGGCCTGATTTTCGTCGGGCCGCCGGCGCGCGCGATCCAGGCGATGGGTGACAAGCGGCAGGCCAAGCGGTTGATGAGGGCTGCTTCGGTTCCTCTGATTCCGGGCTACGACGGCGATGATGACGGCCTGGAGACGCTGCGCGTGCAGGCGGCGAGTATCGGTTTCCCGGTAATGATCAAGGCGGCTCAGGGCGGCGGCGGCCGCGGTATCCGCGTCGTTGCGACGCCGCACGAATTCGAAGCGGCGTTGGCGTCGTGTCGGCGCGAGGCGCTGGCCGCCTTCGGCAACGACCGCGTGCTGCTGGAGCGGTATCTGTCGCAGCCGCGCCACATCGAAGTGCAGGTGTTCGCCGATCGGCACGGCAGCTGCATCTGGCTGGGCGAGCGCGACTGCTCGGCCCAGCGGCGCCACCAGAAGGTGATCGAGGAATCGCCCGCAACCGGGCTCGCGCCCCAGGTGCGACAGCAGATGGGCGAGGCGGCCGTGACGGCGGCGCGCGCGGTCGGTTACGTCGGCGCCGGCACGGTCGAGTTCCTGGTGGCGCCGGACGGCGAGTTCTACTTCATGGAGATGAACACGCGCCTGCAGGTCGAGCATCCGGTGACCGAAATGATCACCGGCCTGGACCTGGTCGAATGGCAGCTCAGGGTCGCTGCGGGCGAACTGCTGCCGCTGCAGCAGAGCGAGGTTCGCGTGCACGGCCATGCCATCGAGGCGCGCATCTACGCGGAAGACCCGCAACGCGACTTCATGCCGACCAGCGGACGGGTCGCGCACCTGGAGCTGCCCGCGCATGTCGCCTTCACCGCATGGAGCGGCGCCAGCCGTGGCGGCGAACCGGCCCCGGTGCGAATCGATGCCGCGGTCCGCGCAGGCGACACGGTGAGCACGCACTACGACGCGATGATCGCCAAGCTGATCGCCTGGGGCCCCGATCGCGAGCGCGCACTGGCGCGCCTGCGCGAGGCGTTGCAACAGACCATTGTCGTCGGCTTGGCCAGTAACGTCGACTTTCTGGTCCGTCTGGCGGCCAGCGCCGGCTTGCGCAACGGTGGATTCGACACCGGGCTGATCGCGCGCGAAATGGCAACGCTGATCGATCCGGGCGATCCGTTCGAGCCGCAGCTGGTGGCAGCCGCGTTGGCGCGCCTGCTGGTCGAGGAGACGCGTGCGCAGACCGCAGACCCGTGGTCGGATCGGCAGGGCTGGCGGCTGAACGGCATCGCAGCGCGCCGGCTCACGCTGCGCTGCGGCCACGAGCAGCGCGAGGTCACGGTCGAGTACCGCGCGCGCTCGCCGCTTCTGCCCTGCGGCGGATGGCACCTGGCCTGCGGCCAGTGGCAGGCGCTGCTGGCGATCGATGCGTCGGAGGGGGCGCGACTGCGGCTGCGGTTGGGCGTCGAGTCGTTTGCAGCCGACGTCGTGCGGGACGGCGGCGTGCTGCACGTGTTTGCCGGCGGCCGCCACCGTAGCTTCACGCCGGTGGACGCGGTCGCAGCGGTCGTGGCGACCGACCTGGACGAGGATCGCCTTTGTGCGCCGATGCCGGGCAGAATCATCGCGATCCACGCAGCGGCGGGCGATGCGGTACGACGCGGCCAGTTGCTGCTGGTGATGGAGGCGATGAAAATGGAGCATTCGATCGTCGCCCCCCACGACGGCACCGTCGAGGAACTGCGCTACCGTGTCGGTGACCAGGTCGAGGAGGGTGCAACGCTGGTATCGCTGAACGCAACGGGCGTGTCATGATCGATCGCGCCGGTTCATCGTTTCCGACTCGGGTGACGCTGGTCGAGGTCGGGCCGCGCGACGGGCTGCAGAACGAGCCGCAGCCGGTCGCAACCCAGGTGAAAATCGAACTGATCGAGCGCCTGGTGCAGGCGGGCCTGCGCAAGATCGAGGTCGCCGCATTCGTCTCGCCCCGCTGGGTGCCCCAGATGGCCGACGGCGCCGAGGTGCTGAGCCGCGTGCCGCGTCGGCCCGGCATCGTCTACGCAGCGCTGGTTCCGAACCTGAAAGGATTCGAAGCGGCGCTGGCGGCGCGCGCCGATGAAATCGTGGTGTTCTCCGCGGCGAGCGAAACCTTCTGCCGCAAGAACATCAACTGCTCGATCGCCGAGTCGATCGAGCGCTTCGCCCCGGTGTGCGAGGCGGCCCGAGCCGCCGCGATGGCGGTGCGCGGCTCGATCTCCTGTTCGCTGGGTTGCCCGTACGAGGGACCGGTGCGCCCCGATGCGGTGGCGCGCGTGGCGCGGCTGATGCGCGACATCGGCGTGCAAACCATCGGGGTCGCCGACACCGTCGGCGTCGGAACGCCGCGGGCCACGCAGCAGGCGTTCGAGGCCGTGCTCGCCGTCTATCCGCTGCAGGATGTCAGCGGCCATTTCCACGACACCTACGGGCAGGCGCTCGCCAATGTCTACGCGTGCCTGCAAATGGGCGTATCGACGTTCGATGCCAGCGTGGCGGGCCTGGGCGGCTGCCCGTTCGCCCGCGGCGCCACCGGCAACGTGGCCACCGAGGATGTGCTGTACCTGCTCAACGGGCTGCAGATCGAAACGGGCGTCGACCTGGACCGGCTGGTTCAGACCGGACAGTGGGTCAGCGGCGTGCTCGGACGCAAGGCCGCGACCCGCGCCGGCAATGCGATCAGCGCACGGTCAGCCGCGAGCGCGAAGGAGCCGTGATGCATCCAATCCCTGACCCGCGCTGGTCCGTTCGCGCGGCATCCGCTGGCGCGATCGGCTTGCTGCTGGCCATCATGCCGCTGCAGCGCGCTGGCGCCGTCGATCTGCTGGGCCTTTACTTGGGGGCCGCCGCGGGCCAGTCGCGCGTGGAAGCCGATGGGTCCGGGTTCACGCCCGGCGATTTCAGGAAGAACCATTCGGCGTTCAAGGTGATGGCCGGCGCGCATCCCATCGCAACGGTCGGGGCTGAGTTGGCTTACCTCGATATGGGGCACCCGAGCGGGAGCCTGGGCGCGCGGCCAGCCGACGTCACGATGAAGGGTGAAGCGGCTTTCGCCACGCTGTTCCTGCCGATTCCGGTCGTCGACGTCTATGGCAAGCTGGGCTTTGCGCGGCTGCAGAGCACGGTGAATTCGACTCAGTTGCTGGCGGGTGTTGGCACCTGCACGGTCAACTCTCCCACCTGCGCGCTGCGCCCCTTCCGGCTGGACCGCACCAACACCCGTTTCGCGGCCGGAGCGGGAGTCCAGTACAGACTCGGCTCCTGGGCACTGCGCGGCGAGTACGAGCGCTTCGACGCGGCCGGCGGCACGCCGTCGCTGATTTCGCTCGGCCTTGCTTGGACGTTCCTGTAGTTCGATCGGGCGCCGCCGGCCCGAATCCGGCTTTGCGCGAAGCTCAGCCCGGGGCGTTGTGCGCTTTTTCCAGAAAGCGGCAGTTGTCCCTCAGAAAGAACCCACCCGTGCTCGACGCGTACACCACGGTAAGTTGCCCCGAAGCTCGATCGAGTTCGTAGTTTCCGCCCCGCGTGGCGTCGTGCCACTTGATCGTCTTTTCGGTAATCGTCGCGGGGAAGGAATCCGCCGTTCGCTGGAGATGATCGATTGCGATATCGCGCATCGCACCGCTGAACGGATTGGTGCACCGGAGCGTGGCCGGCGCGGCCCCGGCCGGATCGGATCCGGCCGGGGTACCCAAGGCGAGCACGACCAAGGCGATCGGTACGCCGGCAGTCACGGCTCAGACCGGCGAATAGGCTTCCTCGCCGTGCGCGGCGCTGTCGCCGGCCTGCAAGGTTGCGTCGACCATGCGCAGCGATACGAACAACGACATCACCTTCAGGATGACGTAGGTGCCGATGGCGTTGACCACGATGATGAACCCGGCCGCCTCGGCCTGCAGCAGGAATTGCTTGAAATTGCCGTACGCCCACCCGGTGGTGGACACCCCGGGGGCATTGGTCCCGGTGCCCAGGTAGACGAGCATGTTCGGATCGGCCAGCACGCCGGTCAGAAGTCCGCCCATCAGGCCGGCGACGCCGTGGGTCGACAGCACGCCCAGGGTGTCGTCCACCTTGGAGATCAGCGCCGTCTTTTGCAGCTTGTTCATGCTGAGCCACGGAATGATGCCCGCGCAAAGGCCGATGATGATGGCGCCGTAGCCGTTCACGTAACCCGCGGCGGGCGTGATTCCAACCAGGCCCGCGATCATGCCGTTGATGGCCCCGACGATCGAGGGCTTGCCGTAGGCCATCGAATCCATAGCGGTCCACGTCAGCAGCGCGACTGCAGTGCAAAGGTTGGTGTTCAGCACCGCCCCGGCCGCGTTGGCGTTGGCGAAGTAAGGATCGCCGCCGTTGAAGCCGTTCCAACCCAGCCAGAGAATCCCGGCGCCCGCCAACGCGATCAGCAGGTTATTCGGCGGGAAGTGTTCGCGGTCTGTCTGCAGGCGTGGTCCGACCACGGCCGCGGCCACGAAGCCCGAGACGCCCGCGGCCAGGTGGATCACATAGCCGCCGGAGAAGTCCACCGCTCCTGCGGCTGCGAGCCATCCGCCGCCCCAAATGCTGAAACACCCGACCGTGTAGATGAGCGTCATCCACAGGGGAACGAAGATGACCCACGCCTTGAAGCTCATCCGCCCGAGCACCGAGCCTCCCAGGATGATCACCGTGATCGCGGCAAAGACGAACTGGAAATAGGTCATCGTGGCCATCGGGAACGTCAGATCCGGCATTCCGGAGGCTGCCTCCGGAATGGTTGCCTGACCCAACATGAAGCCCGCCGAAGTCGCCGGACCGGGCTGGCCCAGAAACGGAAACCACTTCGTCCCGAAGGACATGTTGTAGGCCCACAGCACCCAGACGATCAGTACCGAGGCGAACGCATACATCACCATGAAGGCGCTGTTAATGGCCCATTTCTTCTTGACCAGCCCCGCGTACAGGATCATCAGGCCGGGAATGCTTTGGAGCGCGACGAAAGTCGCCGCCGCCAGCTGCCAGGCGTTGTTGCCGGAATTGAGCCAGGCCGGAGCCGCCAGAAAGGTCCCGGTCGGTGCCGCCGCAGCGGGCGCGGCAGGCGCCGTGGCGGCCGGTGCCGCCGCAGGTGCAGGGGACTGATTCTGTGCGAGTGCAGGAAAGTAAGGCAGGAAGTTCAAAGCAACGACCAGCACAATCCCTATGAAGGCTCGAACTCGATTCATATGTCGTTTCTCCCTCGTCCGACCTCGGCGCGCGTCCGCCGCGAAACCCACTCGACGCGCGCTCTGATCAGCGTTCCGCGTTCTGACCGAGCGATCGACTTGTTGATGGAATTGTTCGACCACCCCCCCAAAGCACCGGGCAACCGGTTCGTCCTTGCCCGATACAGGGGCCAGCAGCAAGATTCGAACCAATCCGATTTCGATCCGATCAACGGTTTTTTGACGGGTTGATGCACCAATCGCGTTCCTCGGGGCGCCGGTTTGCCCCTTGACGGGGCCTTGTCATGGTGCAGATCGGGCCGGATCGCCGGGTCGGTTACGATGGACGCCGTGTCACCCCGCGTTTTCCTGCACAGCGACATGAGTCCAGAGCTTCGAACCGGCATCGCCTACCGGCTCCAGTACAGGGTCCCGGCCGAAAAGACCGTCCCGCACGTGTACACGGAATTCGCCGAGTTCCAGCAGATGCCCGAGGTGTTCGCTACCGGCTTCCTGGTGGCGCTGATCGAGCAGGCCTGCCTGCTGGCCGTGAAGCCCTACCTGGACTGGCCTCGCGAGCAGACGGTTGGCACGCACGTGAACCTGTCGCACGTGGCGGCCACCCCTGCGGGCCAGGTGGTCACCGTCGAGTGCGAGGTCACCGAGGTCCAGGGCCGGCGCATCCGTTTTCGCGCCAGCGCTCGCGACGAGGGCGAGCTGATTTCCGAGGGCACCCATGAACGGACGGTGATCGACTTTGCGCGCTTCAACCAGCGCCTGGAGCCGAAGAAAAGGACCAGCCGCTGATGAGTGCCGACCTGCAGCCCGACCGTACGGCGCGCGCCGGGCCCGAGGACCCGGTGAACTCGCCGTGCAACTCGGTATGCACGATGGATGCGGACGGGGTCTATTGCATCGGATGTTTCCGGACCCTGGACGAGATCGCCGGCTGGGCCGGTTTCGACAACGAGCAGCGGCGGCTGATCTGGAAGCAATTGGGCGAGCGCCGGATGCAGGCCACGCAAGCCGGATGGACGCGACGTCGCTGACCGTCGCGTCCAGCGCGATGGGCGCGCCGCGGGTCGACTTGCCCACCGGCGTGCACGTTCTGGAACGCGGCTGGCTGTCGTCCAACAGCGTGCTGTTCGAAGAGGGCGACCGTCTGTCCGTGGTCGACACCGGGTATATCTCGCACGCCCGGCAGCTGGCGGGGCTGATCGATCGAATCGGGCGCGGCCGCCCGCTTGCGCGCATCGTCAACACGCACCTGCATTCGGACCACGTCGGCGGCAACGCGCTGCTGGCCCGGCGCGGCGCCGTATCGATCCAGATACCCGGCGGCGACGCCGATGCCGTGCGCGCCTGGGACGTCGAGCGCCTGAGCTATCGTGCAACCGGGCAGCGCTGCGCGCGCTTCGGGTTCGACCGTGTGCTGCGCGCCGGCGATGCGCTCGAACTGGGCGGGCTTGCCTGGCGGGTCCTGGCCGGCGCAGGGCACGATCCGCACATGGTGATGTTGTACCAGAGCGAGCGGCGCATCCTCATTTCGGCCGATGCGCTGTGGGAGGACGGCTTCGGAGCCATTTTCCCGGAAATCGAGGGCCAGCCGGGGTTCGCTCAACAGCGCGTGTCGCTGAACCTGATCGCCGGGCTGCAGCCCGCGCTGGTGATTCCGGGGCATGGGAAGCCGTTCCGTCAGGTCGACGCCGCGCTGCAGCGCGCCGACCGAAGGCTGGATGCGCTGCAGTCGAGTCCGCAGCGAAACGCGCGCCACATCTTGAAGGTCCTGGTGAAGTTCTGGCTGCTGCAGGTGCGGCAGGCGCCCCTGCCCCGGCTGATCGAGCATTTCGGAAGGGCGCGATATGCTCACGCCGTGCATCAACGTCATTTCGCGCAGCGGTCATTTGCGCACATGCTCGAACAAACGGCCCGGGAGCTGTGCGCTGCCGGGGCCGCGGCACTGGACGGGGTTCACATCAGAAACGTGCAAGGCAGCGATGCGGAATGACCTTGCACGCCGCGCGCTGTGCGCTGCCGCGGCGCTGCTGGCCGCTGCCTGTGCAGGCACGAGGCCGGTGCCGGTTGCGCCGGCAGCGCCGGGCGCCCCGCCCGAAACTGCTGCGCCCGCTGCCGCGCCACCCGTGCCCGCGCCCGCGCCCGCGGCCGAGTCGCCGTCGCGCCCGTCGCTGGGCCTTTTCAGCCGGATCAGGGCACCCACTGAGGTCGAGCCGGCATTCGAGCTGGTAGCGAGCGGAGCGCAGATCTTTCGGTGCGAACCCGACAAGGACGGCTTTCGCTGGGTGTTCCGCCTGCCGGAGGCCGAGTTGCGCGACGCGCGCGGGCAGGTGGTGGCGCATCACGGCGCCAATTACTCGTTCGAGCACGTCGACGGAAGCCGCCTGCTCGGCACCATCGTCGGCTACGATTCGGCCCCAAGCGACGATTCGGTGCGGTGGCTGTTGCTGCGCACCCAGTCGTTCGGGCAGGGCGAGCTGGAGAAGGTGAGTTACGTGCAGCGGATCGACACCGTGGGAGGCATGCCACCGGCGCAGTGCCAGGCCGAGCAGGTCAACCAGATTCTTCGGGTGCCGTTTTCAGCCAAGTTCATCTTCTACCGCCCGCGCTGAGCGCCGCGTGAAACCGAGCCGGACCGCCCTGAAGCTGGCCGCGCTCACTGCGGCGGCCACGCTGTCGGCGGCGCAGCCGTTGCTCGCCGCCGAGCAGAAGCCCACCTATGTCGGCCGGCCGATCTACAGCGACCCGGTCAACGGACTGCAGTTGCCGCCGGCCTGCATCATCGAACCGACCTGGCGCACGCGCATCAGCGGAACCGAAATGGAGGTGTGGGTGCTGAACTGCGATTCGGTCGCGCGCGTCTGGCTGCTGATGCGGCAGATCGTCGAGATGCTGAACGCGCGCGAGGCACGTGTGCGCTTCCAGGTGGTCGACGAGCGCGAGCTGGCCGGGGAGACCGCCGGCGAGTCGCTGAGCGTGCAGTGCACCGGTGCCACCGACGCGTCCGGAATCGTCGCCGTATACGGCGCGCGCTGGCGCACCGCGGGACACGAGCTGCGCCTGGCCGGTGCGCGGGGGGCGCTTCGCGCGGATGTGGCGCGCCGCCGGCTGGTCGACACCGACCTGAGCGGCGTCGAGTGCGTGCGCTTTCCCGATCGCGAGGCGATGATGCGCAAACTCCAACAGACCGACCACTCGATCCGATGACGCTGAAGCGACCCCAAGGCCCGCAGGGCACCGTCGTCACGCTGGAGCATGTCTCGCGCGTGCTGGCCGACAATCCGCTGGGCGATCCGCATGTGCGCAAACTGTCGGTGTGGCTGCCGCCGCAATACGATCAGGGCCGGCGCGACGCTGGCGGGCGGCGCTTTCCGGTGCTGTTCGACCTGGTCGGGTTCACCGGCTCCGGTTCATCGCATCTGAACTGGAAGCCGTTCGAGGAGAACGTGTCCGAACAGGCCGCCCGGCTGGTTCACGAGCGCAAAATGGGCCCGGTTCTGATCGTTTTTCCCGACTGCTTCACGCGGCTCGGGGGCAACCAGTATGTGAATTCCAGCGCGATTGGCCGTTATGCGGATTACCTGACGCGCGAGCTGGTGCCGTTCGTCGACCGCGAATTTCGAACGCTGGCTTCGCGCGAGCACCGCGGCTGCTTCGGCAAATCCTCCGGCGGATACGGCGCGATCGTTCACGGCATGCAGCACGCGGACTGCTGGGCAGCCGTCGCCGACCATTCGGGCGACTGTTATTTCGACTTCTGCTACGGGGTCGACTGGCCCAACACGCTCGACGAGCTGGCCAAGTATCGCAGCCGCCCGCGCCGCGAAGCCGCGGTCGACGTGCGGCGCGTAGAGCGCGGAGCCGGCTCGGGAGTCGACGATGGCCGCGTCCGAAGGTTCCTGGAGGCGTTCGACAAGCGGCGCAAGCCGTCACAGACCGAGATCCACTGCATCATGAACCTGTGCATGGCCGCCACGTACGACCCGGACCCGCGGGCACCGAACGGTTTCCGGCTTCCGTTCAATCTCGAGACCGGCGAGCGCATCGAATCGCGCTGGCGCCGCTGGCTGGAGCACGATCCGATCAACATGGTGCAGACCCACCGCGCCCGTTTGAAGAGCTTGAAGGGCATCTTCATCGATTGCGGGTGGCGCGATCAGTACCGTCTGCACTATGGCTCGCGCATCCTGTCCAAACGCCTCGCCGAGGCCGGCATATCCCACCGCTACGAAGAATTCGACGACACACACTCGAGCGTCGACTACCGGATGGATGTGAGCCTGCCGTTCCTATATCGTGCCTTGAAGCCCTGAGGCGGCCGATGGGTCGGCCGATGGAGCGGCCGATTGCGCAGGCGGCGACAGCCAGCGCTTCAGCATCGAGTACAGCGCATCCGGCCGCACCGGCTTGGCGATGAAATCGTTCATACCGGCCTGCAGGCAGCGTGCCCTGTCCTCGTCGAACGCGCTGGCGGTCATCGCGATGATCGGCACCCGCTGGCGATCCGGCCGCTCACGGATGCGCCGGGTCGCTTCCAGGCCGTCGGCGTGGGGCATCTGCATGTCCATCAGGATCAGGTCATATTCGTTGCGCACCGCCAGCTCGAGCGCGGCGTTGCCGTCCTCGGCCACGTCGGCCGCCAGCCCGACCAGTTGCAGCAGGTGGACGGCCACCTCGCGATTGATCAGGTCGTCTTCGGCCACCAGCAGCCGGCGACCCTGGCATTCGCGCATCAACGCGCTCGCCGCTGAGCCGTCGATCGCCGGCTCCCCGATCCGGCCCGCCGCGAGCTGCCGGCTCAGCCGCGCGGTGAACCAGAAGGTGCTGCCCGCGCCGGCGCGGCTGTCGCCGCCCGCTTCCCCGCCCATCAGCTGAGCCAGGCGCCGCGTGATCGCCAGCCCGAGTCCGCTGCCGCCGAAACGGCGCGTGGTCGAGCTGTCGGCCTGTTCGAACGGCGTGAAAAGATGGGGCAGGATTTCCTCGGCGATGCCGATCCCGGTGTCCTGCACCTCGAACCGCACCAGCACGCTCTCCTCGGTTTCTGCGTCCCGGCACGCGCGCAGGATGATCGTTCCGCGCTCGGTGAATTTCACCGCGTTATCGGCATAGTTCAGCAGCGCCTGCTTGAGCCGCTTGGAATCGCCGATCAGGGCGTCCGCAAAGCGGTCGGTCTGGACTAGCAGCTCCAGGTCCTTGGCGCGGATCCGATCGGTCAGCATCGAAGCCACGCTCGACACCAGCGCGGCGACCTCGATCCGATCGTCGGCCAGCGTGAATTTGCCGGCTTCGATCTTGGACAGGTCCAGGACATCGTCGATGATTCCCAAAAGGTGCGTCGACGCCTGGTCGAGCTTTTGCAGCCATTGCGCCTGGTCCGGCGTGACCCCGCCCACCCGGATCAGGTGGGCCAGGCCCGAGATCGCGTTCATCGGTGTGCGGATTTCATGGCTCATGTTCGCCAGGAACACGCTCTTGGCCCGGTTGGCGGCCTCGGCCTGCGACAGCGCCTCGTTCAGTTGTTCGGTGCGTTCGCGCACCAGCTCCTGCAGGTGGTGCCGGTGCCGGTCCAGCTCCGCGTCCAGGCGTTTGCGTTCGGTGACGTCTTCCTGCACCGACAGGTAGTGGCTGATGTTGCCGTCGGCCTGACGGATCGGCGTGACGACCGCGAAATCGACGTACTCGTTGCCGTCCTTGGTCCGGTTGCAGAATTCCCCCCGCCAGGTCCGGCCGTGCAGCAAGGCGTCCCACAGCGCGGCGAAGTCTTCGGGCGGCGTGTGGCCGGAGCCCAGCAGGCTCGGGTTGCGGCCCAGCAGCTCCTGCAGCCCGTAGCCGCTGGTGCGGGTGACCGCGTCGTTCGCGTATTCGATGCGGGCCTCGGTGTCCGTGATCAGGATGCTCTCAGGGCTCTGTTCGACCGCGAGCGACAGTTTCCGAAGCAGGCCTTCGGTGCGGCGCCGGCTGCGATCGGTGCGTATCAGCTCGATGAAGGCGATGCCAGCGACCAGCTCGGCCGCCAGCGTGATCGCGATCAGCACGATGCTGTCATGCCGCCAGTTGCGCAGGTAATCGGCGTCGGCCAGCGCGACGAACGCGTAGAACGGGTACGGCTCGATCGTCCGGTAGGCGTACAGACGCGGCACGTGATCGACCCGCGAAACGAACTCCAGGGTGCCTTCACGCCGGCCTTGCAGGATGGCCAGCCGCAGCGGGCTGTCGAGCATGGGGCGGGTGTCGATGGCGACCGGCCCCGGAAAGCGCACGACGGCAGAGCCATCGTCCAGCCGACGCACGCCGGAGGCGCCGTTGCCGCCCACGTCGAGCTGCGACAGCAGCTGGTACAGGCTCGCGATCTCATAAGCGACGGCCGCCGCGCCCAGGAAGGCGCCGTTCGGGCCGCGGATCGGGCACCCGATGAAAATGGCCGGGTTGGGATTGCCGCTAACCACCAGGACTTCCGAAAACCCGATCGAACCCGCCGGCGCATTCTTCAGGGCCTGCAAATGGTCACCGATGCTGATCCGGTGACGGGACGGGGTCGACTCGTAAAGCACATTGCCGTCGGCATCGAAATAACGCAGCGCGCGCAACTGCGGGAAACCCCGTGCGTGCAATGCGAACCAGCGCGCCAGCGCCGGTGCGTAGCGCTTGACCTGCGAGGGCTGCATCGCGGCTGGGTCGATGCTGTCGGCCATCAGGCGCAGCAACGCATCGACGCGTTGAAGCGAAACGCCGAACTGGGCTGCCAGGACCTGGGCCAGATTGCCGGCTTCCGTCGCGGCCTGCCGATGCGCCGTCTGGTACGACCGGGTGACGTGGTAGCCGACCGGAATCGCCAGCGTCACCGAAATCAGCGCAAACAGGCCGACGTAGCGTCGCGCCTGCGCCGACAGCCGGGGCCTGACCTTCGGCAAACTGGGGACAGCCATCATCGATGCAGGTGTCCGGTCGAGCACAGTCTTCGCGCCGACTGTACGGCAAGCGCAACGCGCGCAGTAGGGTTTTGTCGCGCGTTACTGAGCTAGATCAGATTCAGATCGGCACGAAGCCGCCCAGCTCGACCACTCGGTCGGCGGGCAGGCGCAGCAGGTCAGTCAGGTGGGTCGAATTGCGCTGCATGGCCGCGAACAGCGCCTGCTGCCAGCGCGGCAGGCCCTGGCCGTCCTGGCGCGGGATCGCGGTTTCATGGGAAACGAAGTAACTGACCATGCTCAAGTCACCCAGGTCGCACGGCGCCTGCAGCCGGGCCAGCAAGCGAGCAATGTCCGGCGACTCCATGAACCCGTAGCGGGCCTGCGCGCGCCAGAATCCCGGTGCCACCGGCGCCAGCGAAAAGCGCGCGGACTCGGCCACCCAGGGCGTCGATTCGATCAGCACGGTCAGCGCGAGCACCCGCTCGTGCAAAGAGCGGGTGTGCTCGACATACCAGGCGATCACCGGCGGCGTGTGGTCGAGCGAACGGGTCAGGAACACGGCGGTGCCGGGCACCCGCGCGTTCCGGTCCCGTTCGAGTTTGGCCATGAACGAATCGATCGGAATCGGGTTTGCCAGCACCTGGGCCGCGACCGCGGATACCCCGCGATGCCAGCAGTACATCACCAGGTACACCCCTGCAGCCAGCGCGAGCGGCACGTAGCCGCCCTCGGCGACCTTGGTCATGTTGGACAGGAAGAAGGCGGCGTCGACAACCAGGAAGGCGCCCGCCACGGCGGCGCTCGCCGCAAGGCTCCATTGCCAGATCTCGCGCATCGCAATGAACAGCAGCGCGGTCGTCATCAGCATCGTGGCGGACACTGCGATGCCGTAGGCCGCGGCCAGGTTGTCGGACCTGCGGAAACCGAGCGCCAGCGCCAGCGTGACGGCCATCAGGATCCAGTTCACGGCGCCCACATAGATCTGGCCGTAGCCTTCCTGCGACGTCTGGGTGACCTTCAGCCGTGGCATCCACCCGAGCAGGATCGCCTGGCGCGTCATCGAAAATGCCCCGGTGATGATCGACTGGCTGGCGATCACGGTGGCCAGCGTGGCCAGCACGATCAACGGCAGCAGCAGCGGCTGGGGGCAGAGGCGGTAGAAGATGTTGCCGGTGATCGGCTCGCCCGACATGGCAATGGCGGCCTGGCCCGCATAGTTCAGAACCAGGCTGGGAAATACGATGGCCGACCAGGCCAGCTTGATCGGGCCTGCGCCGAAGTGACCCATGTCGGCGTACAACGCCTCGGCGCCGGTCACGCACAGGAACACTCCCCCGAGAACCAGAAAGCCGGTGGCGCCCTCGTGCATCAGAAAGTTCAGACCGACCAGCGGATTGAGCGCGGCCAGCACCGACGGATGCTTGGCAAGGCCCCACAGTCCGAGCAGGCCCATCGCGGCGAACCACAGCGCCATCACCGGGCCGAAGGCACGACCGATCCGCGCGGTTCCCAGCGGTTGCAGCGCGAACAGCAGCGCCAGCACGGCGGCCGCCGACGGCAGCACGTACGGGCCGAGGGAGGGCACGGCGATCTCCAGGCCTTCGAGGGCCGACAGCACCGAGATGGCCGGCGTGACGGCGCCGTCGCCGTAGATCAATGCCGCGCCGAACAGCCCGACGGCCACGATGATCGGGCGGCTTTGGCGCTTCACGCCGAGCAGCGACATCAAGGCCAGGATGCCGCCCTCGCCGTCGTTGTCGATGCGCATCGCAAAGCCGACGTACTTGACCCATGTGACAACGATCAGCGTCCAGACGATCAGCGACAGCGCCCCCAGCACCGCATGCGGCTCGTTCCCGCCCATCAGGTCCATCACCGTCTTCAGCGTGTACAGCGGGCTGGTGCCGATGTCCCCGAACACGATGCCGAGCGCGGCGACGCTGGTCGTTGCCAGTGCGGCGGGTCGGGCCGGCGGGGCGGTCTGGCTCGTCATCGGAGCAA
>Ga0210401_10001743_pt1 | contig 24802 bp, 19 predicted proteins | sample IncBWH32MmetaG_FD_150866 | JGI IMG/M metagenome (GOLD analysis project Ga0210401, IMG submission 150866) | Forest soil microbial communities from Barre Woods Harvard Forest LTER site, Petersham, Massachusetts, United States - Inc-BW-H-32-M | ecosystem: Environmental > Terrestrial > Soil >... | reverse complement strand
GAATTTCACGTCGACCGTGCCGTTTGAAGGGACGGTGACTTTCTTCGTCCACTCGACAGGGTCCGAGAAGATAGGCCGCTGCACGCGCATTTGGGTCATGACATCGTAGAGCGCACCTTGGCCGGTCACCTTCCAGCCCTCGTGCCAGGCCTCGATCTCGTAGTCGCCCGGGGGAACGTTCGTCAATTTGAAGTTCCCATCCTCGTCGGTGACCGCATAGTACGGATGCTGGACCACAAGCATTTCAGCGTTCATCCAGACGTGGCCGGCGTTGCAACGCAGGTCGACCAACCCGTCCCGGTTCATGGTGCGGCTGACCGTCTGGTTGGCAAAGGGAAATGGCAGGTTGTAATCCGCTGAGCCCGACATGTGCACGGTGTGCAGTACCGGGTCGCTGCTCTTCAACTGCAGCGTTCCATTGGCCGGTACGAGCAGCAGGTGTGGTTCGTAGCGGCAGCTCTTCTGGTTCAGGAATTGCCGGCCTTCGGGCAAGTCCATGGTCTTGCCCTTGGTGATGTCTTTCAAGAATACGACGGTGTTGGCGACACCGCCGACGGCGGAGACGACCAGACGTTCGAGGTCGCGCTTTTTCTGCGCCTGTGGATCGCAGACTTCTGGATCCTTATTAATCACGAGGGAAGGAATTTTTGGAAGCGGCCCGTTCCATTTGACGGTACCGGTAATCGTGCCGCCGTCGTTCACAGTGATGACCTGGTAACCCGACTGCGCCACGGTGGGCGCCGCGGTCAGGACCAGCAGAACTGCTGCTAGCGATGTGCTCCCCGACTTCATCATTCCGCACCTCAAAGAGTTCGCCCGCCGGCCCGAATCGGCGGTGAAACTCAGAGTTGGCGGAGGGTTACGTCCTCGCGCCCAGGCGGCGACTGTCGTGTTTTGGATGACAGCATGCATCCCGGAACCCCAAAGCCGGGACGCCCCCCTCACAACAACGCTACTGCCATATTTGAAGCCTAGGACCGGTTCCCCGCACGCTCAAGTACCAAAAGTCTAGTTACCTCTGGGCACATTTTTTCGGTGTAGGCGTTAACCTCCTGCAACCTCGACACTTGCGATCAACGAGGCCCCTCGTAGCGACCCGTTATCATGGAGGTAACACCTCGTAGCACGATGCTTTTTTACAAATGTAAGGGTCGGAGCGGGGCTCAGCCGCAGCATTGCGTGCGCGGTGCAAGACCAGGAGTTGATGGGAGAAATTTCTGGCTCCGTAGAAACGCCGCCGAGATCGTCGCCCGCATTTCACTGCACAAGAGCGCGCGAAGAAAAGCTAGCGCTTGTCCATGGGCACGTACTTCGCAGGATACATCGGTCCGACGTAATCGGCCCGCGGGCGGATCAGCCGGTTGTCGTCCAGTTGCTCGATCACGTGCGCTGACCAGCCGCTGATGCGCGACACTGCAAAGACCGGCGTGAAGAGGTCGACATCAATTCCCAGGGTGTGATAGGTGGAAGCCGAGTAGAAGTCGACGTTGGCATTCAGTTTCTTGTCGCCCTTCACAAACTCCTCGATCCGGTTGGAGAACTCGAACCACTTCGGTTCGCCGCTGGACTGTCCCAGGTCGCGTGACATTTTTCGAAGGTGAGTAGCACGCGGGTCTTCGGTGTGATAGACGCGGTGTCCAAAGCCAGGAATCTTTTTCTTCTGCGCCAGCATGCCTTTGACGTATTCGACGGGGTCGGCTCCGTCGCGGTCGATGGCCATCAGGATATGAAAGACCGCTTCGTTGGCGCCGCCGTGCAATGGGCCCTTGAGCGTCCCGATCGCAGAGGTGATGGCGGAATGCATATCCGACAAGGTTGCAGCTGTGACGCGCGCGGCGAAAGTTGAGGCATTGAGTTCGTGGTCGGCGTGCAAGATCAGGGCAATGTCCAGGGCGCGCTCGGCGGTGTGGGAAGGGGCCGTGCCATTCAGCATCAGCAAGAAGTTCGCGGCGTGCGAAAGGTTGCGGTCCGGCTCGACTACGTCCTTTCCTTTGCGGATGCGGTCATACGCCGCCACGATCATGGCAATCTGCGAGGTCAGGCGGATGGCTTTGTGCACATTGGCGTCGTGATCATTCTGCTGGAACTCGGGATCGTAGAAGGAAAGAGCGGACACTGCGGTCCGTAGTACGTCCATGGGCAGCGCGTGCTTGGGGGCGACGCGCAACAGGTTCAAAATGGATGCATCCAGCTTGCGCTCTTCCGCCAGCCGCTCACGCACTTCGCGCAACTCGTTGCGCTTGGGCAGCCGCCCAAACCACAGCAGGAAACAGGTCTCTTCGAAGTTCGAATGGTCGGCGAGATCATGAATGTCGATGCCGCGGTAAGCTAAGACGCCCTGTTCGCCATCGATATAGCAAATGCCGGAGGTAGTGGCGACAACGCCTTCAAGACCCTTGGGCGCGTGGGTGGTGCTGGACATACTCCCTCGCAAGAGCAGTGGATTTCTGTTGCTGGCTCTCGGGAGTTCCAGAACGGGAGTCGCAACCCCTTGTTATACGCCAAAATGGACTACTTTCCAAACGTTTCCCGGATTAGGGAGTGGTGGAGTTTGACGTCGCAAGGATTCAGACTGTACCACTACCCCGGATTCAGCAAACGCGTCACGAAGGTTCTTTGCCAGGAACCGGATGCGAACCTTCGTGGCCGGACGTTTCGAAATCACGTCGGCCAGATCTGTAATGCGGTCTTGCTGAGGATTTGTTGCTCGATGTCGTTCGCAAGTCCCAAGTTGCGAAACTCCGCCAGATTTTTCCCGACATCGGGAACTCCCGGCCCGGGCCAGTCGGTGCCGAACAGCGTCTTGTCGGCAATTTCGGCCAGCCGCGGGAAATAGCGGAGGAGGCTTTTAGGCGGGATTCCACTGATGTCCAGGTATACGTTGGGGTGCCGGCGAACGAGGAAAAACGCCGTATCCATCCACAGGGGGCGGCCGCCGTGCGCCAGCAGAATCTTCATCTTCGGGAAGTCGACGGCGACATCGTCGAGGTAGATGGGATCGCCGAACTTGTTGCGGGCGCCCGGAAAGATCGAGGTTCCGGTATGAAACATCACCGGAATCCCGTTGGCTTCGGCCGCACGATAGATGATTTCGAGTTCCGTGACGCCGCGCAGATAGTCGTTTGGGTAGAGCAACTGGTGGGGCGGATGAATCTTGATCATGCGAATGCCCAGGCGGATTAATTGCTCCACGTCGGCCAGAATGTTGGCCGTGTGACGGGGATGCAGGCTTCCGCACGAGAGCAACCGCCTGGGGTCTTCCTTTATGTAGTCGGCAACGAACTGGTTCACTGCCGAAGTGAAGCCGATCACTTCAGGGGCAACGTAGTTGATGAGCACGGCGCGATCGACGCCGGCCGTGTCCAGATACTTCAGAAACGCCCGCGGCGACTTGGAGTAGCTTTCGATCTCGGCAAAGTTTGGGCGCTTTGCCCGCATCAGTTCCAATGCTGCCGGCTTGAACATCTCGAGGGGCGAAATGTGGATGTGGCAGTCGGTGATCATTGAGTCAGGCAAAAACCTCTTAACCGCAAAGTCCGCAAAGAACACCATTCCGCAAAGATCGCAAAGAAGTACATCTTGGCCATGGCGTGCTTCCCCTTCGCGGCCTTTGCGGTCAAAGACTTCTTACCATCTGTTGCGACAGGACTCTTACTTTCCCACCCAGCGCGGTATGCGTTTTTCGAGAAACGCCTGGATCCCCTCGCGAGCGTCTTCGGTCTTCATTAGCTCGTCGAGATAGATTTTCTCGGCACGCGCCAGTCCTTTGTCGAAGTGCATGGCGTCCCACGCGTAGATGGCTTTCTTGGTGGCTGCGAGCGCGACCGGGCTCAGCTTCCGCAATTGCGTGATCAGGTCGTCGAGTGTTGCTTCTACTTGTACGTCGGGGACGGCCGAATTCGCGAGTCCCCAGGTCACGGCGTCGCGTCCGTCGAACTTGCGACCAGTGAGGATGAGTTCCGCGGCACGTTTTTGTCCAACCAGTGCTGCTAGTGCCGTCGCCGCAACGGGTGGAAAGCAGCCGAGGGAAATTTCCGGAAAGCCCCAGGTCGCCGACTCCGAGGTCACGACCACATCACACATCATGGCGAGTTCGGCCCCGCCGCCGAGGCAGTGTCCTCGGACCGCAGCCAGCAGCACCTTCCGCGACGCCACCAGCACGCGGAAAACCGAGTGGAACTTCGCGAGCATCTCTTCGACCTTGTCCGGAGTGTGGGCCGCGACATCGACCCCCGCTGAGAAGGTCTTCTCCGATCCTGAAAGTACGATGATCGAGATGTCGGGCCGCGACTCGGACTCGGCAAGAGCTGCTGCCAATTCCTCCATCATCGGGACGTCAATGACGTTCAGGGGTGGGCGGCTCAAGGTGATGCGAACTACGGGTGGCTCGAAACGAACGGAAATCCGGGCTGGGGATGGCGGTGTCACGCTAGGAAGGATACAGAAAAGGGCGGGCCTTGTGCCCGCCCTGTCCAATCGCTCGCAGAGGCTAAAGGTTAATTGCCGACTTGCGGGGTTCGCCGATCGTGGCAAAGGGATCACGTGCGCCTTCTTTGTCGGCGATCCACTTTTTATCGTTCGCGATGATCTCGAGTAGCAGCTTTTTGTCCTCCGCCGTCGGCATCGCTTCAAAAAAATGCTGCTCGTATTCCTTGTCGCTCAGCATCTCGCCGGTTTTGGCATGAAATTTCTGCCCGGCAAACTGTCCGATCGCCCGGTTGAAGCGAATGTCCGGTGCATACAGTTCCGGCTCGCCTGGCTTCCTGAAGCCGTTCAGACGCTCGACCAGGCCGGCGACCTCATCGCGATAGAGGTGGCGGTTGTAATCGTTCAACTCGTCGAGTTTGGCAGCGGACTCGTTCTTGGGCTCGTCGTAGCGCCCCTTAATGCCCCAGACGTAGGCCCAGTGTGCGGATGACGAGTGATCCGTCCCAAACAAGTCGTAGGAGCAGGAGATCCATTTGTTCAGATATTTCTGGATCAGCCATCCCGGAATCACACCCGCCTGCACGATACGCCGCAGGCCGTCGTTGCCGGTGCCCATGTGAAACGCTTCTTCGCGCAGCATGTACGACATGGAGCGGCCCAGCGGCGCAAAGGCGGAATACTTGAGCATCTGCAGCTGGAACTTTCCGTCGCGATCGACAAAGTCGGTGTAGGTGAAAAAGTCCATCCAGTTATCGACATCGACGTTGAAGGCGCCCAGCAGGCGTTCATTGTCGAAGGCGCGGCGCTCGAGCATTTTCTGCGCTTCGACTTTGCCGGAATAGCCGAAGTGATCGAGCAGCAGCGCGCACATCTGCCAGCCGTGGCGCATCTCTTCGATCATGACGCGGGTCAGGGCCCGGCGGTCCCAGTCGGTGGGCGCCGTTTCGAACAAATGGCGCTGCTGTTCGACGGAAGCAAATTCGGTGTCGCCCTGGTAGACGATCATATTGAGGAGCGCGTCGCGCATCTGCTGTGTGGGCACCTGGCGCAGGTTCTCCCATTTGCGACGGCCTTTGAATGACCCAAACTGGATCTCGTCGGTCTCGATCGCGCCATACAGTGTGTCGAACTTGAAGCTGGCGACCTCGTCGCGATTGACACCAATTTCCTGGCGCCATTCGTCGAAAAGACCAACCCAGTCGCTGAAAGTTCCGATCTTGGCTACTTTTCCGGGCATAAAAAACTCCTTAACCACAGAGGACACCGAGGAACACGAAGACGGAACCTTGACTTGCAAAAATGCCGTGTCCTCCATGGAGCAAACTCTCGGTCATTTTGCCTTAAAGATCGCCGGGCGCTTCTCGACGTAAGCCGCCAGGCCTTCCTTCGCGTCGTCGCTCTGGAAAAGGATCTGCTGGTTTTCGCGCTCGAGCGCCAACGCCGACTCCAGAGGGATCTCCCATCCGGTCTGCACCGCGCGCTTGATGCGGCCCACCGCTTTCGCCGCCTTGTTCGGCGGGCAGAACTGGTGCGCGTATTCCATGACGTTCTCCATGAACCCGTCGCGCTCGTAAATATCGTTGATGATTCCGAGTTCCTTGGCTTCTTCGAAGGAGAAGGTGTTGCCGGTCACCATCAGTTCGATGGCGCGGCTCTTGCCGACCAGCCGCGACAGCCGCTGCGTCCCGCCGGTGCCAGGAAGCACGCCGAGGTTCACTTCGGGCAGCCCGATCTTGCCGGCGTCCTTACGCGCGATGCGGATGTCGGCGGCCATTGCGATCTCGAGGCCACCGCCGACGCAGTGCCCGTTAAGGGCCGCGATCACCAGTTTCGGCGTGTGCTCCAGCCGCAGCAGGGTCTCGTTGGCGTGCAGGCAGAAGTAATACTTGAACGTCGGGTCGACGCTGGCCAGCATCTTGATGTTCGCGCCCGCCGAGAAAAACTTGTCGCCTGCGCCGGTGAGCACGATGACGTAGACGTCGTTGTCCATACGCGCCGCGAGGATGGCGTCGTCGAGTTGGCGGTTCATCTCGTAGGTGTAGGTATTGGCCGGGGGATCGAACATCTCGATGATCGCCACCCCGCTGTCGTTGCGATAGTTAATCAGCTTCTTGGTGTCCGCGCCGGTCGTCGCTTGCACTGTTGTCGCCATGGAAAACTCCTTTCGAAATTTGTCGCAATTGCTGCTCGGCTTCTAGCTGTCGGCCACTGACAAGCTCGCCAGAGGCCAGCAGCTAGCCGCCAGTAGCGGCCTTCGAGAATCACTTTTTCCCGCATCCCCTCAACCCATGCAGAAAAATGTCCCCCATCTCGCGTGCCAGTTCCCCAGCATCGGCGTCGACGCGGGGCTTATACCAGGTGTAGATCCAGTTCATCATGCCGAACAGGCTCAGGGCAGCGGTGCGACTGGAGAAGTCAAGTCCCCGCGCGTGCTCGAAGTCCTCAATCAGGCCGACACAGATGCGAACGTACTCCCGCTTGATTCCGGCGATCTCGGCGCCGAAACCGTTCTTCAATACTTCGTCTTCATGAGACAGCACCTTCATCGCTTTCTGGTTTGCCAGAAAATACTCGAGGTGGTTGGAAATGAACACGCGGATACGTTGCTCAGGATCGGCCACCCCATCAAGGCGCGACTTGAGCCGGTCGAGAATGGTGGTGAAGGTGTGCCGCTGGATGAGGTACAACAGCTTTTCTTTGGATTCGAAGTAGTAATACAGACCGGCGAGCGACATGCCGGTAGCGCGCGACAGATCGCGCATGGATGCGCCTGCATACCCTTTTTCGTCGAACACATCGGTGGCGTGCCCCAGAATTTCCGTAAGCCGGCGGTCAAACCGGCTCTGAGGCAGTGCGCGGCGGCGTGCGCGGGCGACCGGCGGGATGGAGGCAGCTTTCGGCATATATCGAACGTTCGTTCGAATCCCCGATAACAGTATAGAACGCTGTGACGGAGATCACAAGTCGTAGTGACAAGGAGTTTCCCTGCCGAAATCATCGCGTTCTGGGAGTTCGCCTAGCGGGCGGCGTCGTAGGCGCGGCCCAGCCAGTCGAGGGCATCGTTGAGGTCGCGATTCGATGTGAGTTCGAACACGAACCAGCGGGTCGCACGCATGACCGTGGTGGAAAGGCGCTTGTCCGCCTGCAGCTGAGCGAGTCGCCGCGGACCCGCATTTTCCAGCTTGAAGGCGAGCGAACTGGCCGAGCCCATGCCACGAGTCCGCGGCAGGATGGCGAAGATCCGCTTCCCGCGGTAGAGAGCAGTAAAGCCGAACATCGGTCGACTGCTGACGTGTGGCCATGAGGTCAATTCAGCTGCCAGTGCAACCGACCAGGCCTTCATCTCCTCGGAGATCGGCGTCAGACGCGGGCGGTTGCGCTTGGTCGCAGGACGATTCGACGGAGGCTTCATGGCGCTGCCAGTTGTCAGACACCGTTCTGCCGGTTGCGGATGAGGGACAGGAATTCGCTGCGCGTCTCTTCCTCATTGCGGAAGCAGCCGAGCATGGAAGACGTGACGGCCGCGGAATGTTGTTTTTCGACGCCGCGCATCATCATGCAGAGATGTCGAGCTTCAACGACCACGCCTACCCCCTGCGGTTCGATGACTTTCTGGATGGTTTCAGCAATCTGGGTGGTAAGGCGTTCCTGAATCTGGAGGCGGCGCGAGAAGAGCTCGATCAGGCGCGGAATTTTGCTGAGCCCGATCACTTTTCCGTTGGGGATGTAGGCGACATGCACCTTGCCGAAGAAGGGCAACATGTGGTGTTCGCAGAGACTGAACATCTCGATGTCTTTGACGATGACCATCTCGTCATAGGAAACGGTGAAGAGCGCGCCCTTGAGGAGCGCTTCGGGGTCCTCGTGGTATCCCTTGGTGAGGAAGTCGAAGGCCTTGTGCACGCGCTCGGGAGTGCGGAGGAGGCCTTCGCGAGCGGGGTCCTCGCCAAGGCGAACGAGCATTTCGCGGACGAGTTCTTCGAAGCTGGCGCTGGTGAGGGTTGGGGTTTCGATGGTTTGTTTCATGTGTTCCTCTTGGTACTAAAGAAGCCTCAGCGACTATTTAGCCGTTTTCATTCCTTAACCAGATCGGCGCGCCTCAAGGCGCACGCTTATACGAACCTTTCCGGCGAGGGCAAGATGCCCTCCCACCCCAGCAAGCCAAAAACGCTTGCCGGGGACCCCGGCCTCGCGACAGCGGGCGGGACGCCGGTGCTACAGTCGTTGTTTCTGCAGCCTGTAATGCCGAGCCATCTTACAGGGCTCTTATGGCACGCCTGAAGGCGTGCCCTGATACACAACTACGGGCCCCATACAAAACATGCGCGCTCTGATACTAGCCTGTGTGCCCTGCTACAAACCTGCGTCTCGCGGGTACCGTGCGTCTGCTCAAACGGCGCAAGTTGCTATCAGTCGCGGATTTCTGCTCCTCCTGCGTAGGCGAACGAATTCATCATGGTTTCTTCGATGCGTACCTTTTCCAGATGTGCAGGGCGGAATCCGCGCTGCAAAATTTCATAGATCCGAATACAAAGGTTCTCGGTGGTCGGCACTTGCTGCTGAAACTCGGGCAAGGTGTTAAGGTTCTCGTGCCCGAAACGCTCGAGAATTTCGTCGTGCACGAAGCTGTCGAGATCGACAAGGTTGCAGACCATGCCGGTGCGTGCGTCGACCGGACCGCTCACAGTAACTTCCAGCTGATAGTTGTGTCCGTGGCCGTGCGGGTTGTTGCACTTGCCGTAGGTCGCGCGATTCCAGTCATCAGGCATGGTAGCGCTGTGCAAGCGATGCGAAGCCGAGAAAAGATAGCGGCGGGTGAGATGGGCTTTCACGCCGCTTCTCCGTAGAAATCAACAAACAGGTCAGGTGTCTCGTAGACGCGCACGCGATGCAGTTGCGCGGTTTTCAGCTTGGGCGCGAGGCGCTGCCAGATGGCGATCGCGATGTTCTCCGTGGTCGGAATCTGGTGGAGGAACTCGGGAACTTCCTTGTTCAGGAAGCGGTGGTCCATGGCGTCGAGGACTTCGCGATGCATGACATCTTTGAGTTGTTTGAGGTCGACGACAAAGCCGGATTTCGGATCGACGGTGCCTTTCACCGTGACCTCGAGCGTGTAGTTATGGCCGTGACCGTTGGGGTTATTGCATTTGCCGAAGATGGCGCGGTTTTGCTCGGGAGTGAACTCGGGGTTGTGGTAGTAGTGCGATGCGGAGAATTCGGCTTTACGAGTGAGGTAGACCATACGCTCCATCACGAAACCGGTTTGATGCCGGCACTGCCCGGATAGGTGCGTCCTTTCCAGGGCACGTCTCCGCTGGCATGGCGCAGCTTCGAGCGCAGCAGGAGATAGGAGAAGACCGGCAAACCAAGAATGCCGAGCAGATTTGAACTCCAGGAAAAATGGGCGGTGGAGATTCTCATGAGCGTCAGGATCAGGGGGATTAAGAAAATCACTGAGTGACGCCACTGCCCAGTGACGATAGCAAGAATTCCGGCAATCAAGCACACGACGACAAACAGGAATTCGAGAGCGCGCAGCAGAGCCAGCGAGACGGCGGAGGGAAAAAGCAGGGTCAGGTTTTTCGTCCAGCCTTCGCGAAGTTGACGGAAGCCGCGGTACATGCGGGTGCGCACAGCGTCACCGCCGTAACGGAAGCGGATTTTGCGAGATGCGTTGCGGACCGCGCGGGCCAGGGCGACGTCTTCGAGGAGCGATTGAGCAACGGCGGCATGGCCTCCAACGGCGTCGTAGGCCTCGCGAGAGATCAGGAGATATTGTCCATTGGCGGCGGCGAGATTCGTCGAGAAATCGCTGACGGCGGAAGGGGGAAACTTTCTGGCCAGCTCCGCGAAGATCACGGGCATGACGGCCCTTTCCCAGAAGCCATGGACTTCCTGTTCGGGGGAGTAGGAGAGAAGGTCGACTTTGTGATGCTCGGCTTCAGCGACCGCGCGGTCGAGCGAACCGGGCTTATGGACGGTATCGGCATCGGTGAACAGCAGCCACTTCCCTTTCGCCTCGCGGGCGCCGGCAGCGACCGCGTTGTTCTTGCCGGTCCAGCCGGGGGGCAGCGGGCCCGGATCGATGACGCGGACATCGGGAAACGACTGGGCGATGGCACGGGTGCCATCGGTGGATCCGTCGTCGACCAAAAGGATTTCGCGGGAAACACCAGTCTGAGACACTAGAGACTCGAGGCAGGGCCGCAAATTGGCCTCTTCGTTCCGGGCTGGAACGATGACCGACATGGTCGGCCGCTCCCCTGCTGATACTGGCGTCTCCATAGGCCGAATCTATTATTATAGCTAGGTGCGACGGATCTTCTTTCCTCTCGGTATTGTCAGCCTTCTATTACTGGCGGGTTGCTACAGTGGCGGTCGGCCGCCGCGGATCGGCAAAGCTGCGCCCGACTTCGTGGTGCAGGATGCGGAGCGCAAGGTAACGCTGAGCCAATTCAAGGGCCAGATCGTGGTGCTGAATTTCTGGGCGAGTTGGTGCCCGCCTTGCGTCGCGGAAACGCCTTCCCTGGTGAAGATGCAGCAGCAGATGAAGGATAAAGGCATCGTGGTAGTCGCGATCAGCGCCGACGAGGATGAGAACGCATATCACCGCTTCATCACGAAGTACGGGATGAACTTCGTGACCGTGCGCGACCCAACCGCGAAGATTCAGCATCTGTACGGGACGATTCAGATACCGGAGACCTACATCATCGACCGCCAGGGGATTCTGCGGCGGAAGTTTGCCAATGCGTTCGACTGGAGTACTCCGGAAGTCACGGATTTCCTGAACAAGCTGTAGTTCTTCTCTGCGAAGCGAAAGCCATGAAACCCAGGCTCGTGAACGAGGCGGAGTTCCGCGTAATCGGCAGCAGTGTGCGCACCAGCAATGCGCAGGAGATGGGGGGCGCGGGGCGCATTGCGAAGTTGTGGGAACGGTTCGTGGCTGAAAACCTGCTCGCGCAAATTCCCGACAAATTGGATGGGGCGATCCTTGCCGTGTATACGGACTATGCCAGCGACCAGGATGGGGAGTACACGCTGATCGTCGGAGCTCGGGTGAAAGACGGAGCGAAGCCGCCGCAAGGGATGGTTGCCAAGAACGTACCCGCCGGTCGCTACGCCGTGTTCACTTCGGAGAAAGGTCCGGTAGAAAAAATTGTTGTTGGGACCTGGCAGCGGACTTGGTCGACGGTGAAGTCGGAACTGGGTGGTGACCGAGCGTACGTCGCGGATTTTGAGGTCTATGATCAGCGGGCGGCGAATCCACGGGACGCGCAAGTGGATGTGTATGTGGGGATCAGGTAGCCCTGGGCGCGGAGAAAAGTTCTTACCCGCGAAAGATCGCTAAGAGAGGGCAACGGGCGCGAAGTTGGCTTTCAGCCAGGCCTTGATCCGCCGAGGCTAGAGTTCCACTTTTCGTAGCCGCAGCGAATTCAGAATCACCGACACTGAACTGAAGCTCATGGCCGCGGCAGCCAGGATGGGGCTCAGTAATAGTCCGAAAAACGGGTAGAGGATGCCGGCGGCGACGGGCACGCCGAGCGAGTTGTAGACAAAAGCAAAGAACAGGTTCTGGCGGATGTTGCGCATGGTGGCCTGGCTGAGCTTGCGGGCGCGCACAATGCCGGAGAGGTCTCCTTTGACCAGGGTGACCGAGCCGCTTTCTATGGCGATGTCGGTGCCGGTTCCCATCGCGATGCCGACGTCGGCTTGAGCGAGAGCGGGCGCGTCGTTGATGCCATCGCCCGCCATGGCGACGACTCTTCCCTCCCCCTGCAGGCGCTTCACGATTTCCGATTTTTGTTCGGGACGGACCTCCGCTTCGAATTCCTGGATGCCGAGTTTGCCGGCAACGCTTTCGGCGGTGGTGCGATTGTCGCCGGTGAGCATCACGGTGCGAATGCCTTGGGCTCTGAGTTCGCGTAGAGCGAGCAAGCTGGATTCCTTGATGGGGTCGGCGACGACGATCCAGCCGGCGAAGCGGCGGTCGATGGCGACGTAGATCTCCGATTCGCCAAAGCCGACATAGCGGTCGGGGACATCGGGGATCAGCACCTCGATCTCTTCCATCAGTTGGCGGTTCCCTGCCGCAATGCGTTGCTCATCGACAACACCTTCGGCACCGCGACCGACCAGAGACTGAAAGTCGTGCACGTCGGCCAACGCGACATTTTTCGCGGAAGCTTCGGCAAGAACGGCGGCAGCGAGAGGGTGCTCGCTGGCGCGTTCCAGGCTGGCGGTCAGACGCAGCAATTCGTTCTTTTCGAGGCCGATCGGCACAATGGAAGTGACACGCGGCTTGCCTTCGGTGAGTGTGCCGGTTTTGTCGACCACCAGCGTATCGATTTTTTCGAGAGCTTCGAGCGCTTCGGCGTTGCGAATGAGCACGCCCGCGCTGGCGCCACGGCCGGTGCCGACCATGATGGCCATGGGCGTAGCCAGTCCCAGAGCGCAAGGGCAAGCGATGATGAGAACGGCCACAGCGTTGACGAGAGCGTGCGCCAGGCGCGGTTGAGGCCCGAAGATTCCCCAGATGAGGAAGGTGAGAAAAGCGATCGCGATGACGGCCGGCACGAACCAGGCAGCAACTTTATCGGCGAGTTTCTGGATGGGCGCACGGCTGCGCTGTGCCTGACTGACGAGCTGCACAATCTGCGCCAACATGGTGTCGCTGCCCACGCGTTCCGCCCGCATTATGAACGAGCCAGTGCTATTCACCGTGGCGCCGATGACTTTGGAACCCGGAGACTTCTCAACCGGGGTGGACTCGCCAGTGATCATGGACTCGTCGATAGCGCTGCGGCCATCAAGCACTTCGCCGTCGACCGGCACCTTCTCGCCGGGCCGGACGCGGAGACGGTCGCCGGATTTTACTTTGTCGAGAGGAATGTCCTGTTCCGAACCCTCGTCGGCTATGAGGCGCGCGGTCTTGGGGCTGAGATCGAGCAACGCGCGGATGGCGGCACTGGTGCGACTGCGGGCGCGGAGTTCGAGTACCTGGCCCAGTAGGACGAGCGTGGTGATGGCCGCGGCAGCTTCGAAATACACGTCGGGGCGGCCGCTCATGCCGCGAAAACCCTGGGGAAAGATCTGAGGGTAGACGGTCGCGATCACGCTGTAGAGGTAAGCCACGCCAGTGCCCATCGCGATCAGCGTGAACATATTGGTGGAACGGTTGACGATGGAGGTCCAGCCACGCTGGAAGAAAGGCCACCCTCCCCAGAGGACGACGGGGGTGGCGAGAATGAGTTCGATCCAAGGCAAGTATTCCGGTCCATAGAGGCGTCGACCACTTACCGAGAGGTGGCCCATGAAGACATGCGGCCACCACATGTGAACCATGTCGATGATGAGCAGCGGTGCGGTGAGCACAAGGCTGACCCAGAAGCGGCGGCTCATAGAGCGGAGCTCGGGATTTTCTTCCTCGTGCGCAGTTACGGTGCGAGGCTCGAGCGCCATGCCGCAGATGGGGCAACTGCCCGGCTCGGAGCGAACGATCTCCGGGTGCATGGGGCAGGTGTATTCCGTCTTCGAGACGGGGAAAGGGCTTTCCGGTTCGAGCGCCATTCCGCAACTGGGGCAGGGACCGGGAGCGACCTGGCGCACTTCGTGACACATGGGGCAGACGTAGAAGCGCTCATCGGGCGCGGTCGTTTTTTTCGGGACGACTGCGGGGTGGGTGGAGTGGGAAGACGCGGGGGCTCCTAGTTGCACGAGGTCCGGCGATGCCTTTGGGGAAAGATAGCGGCCAGGATCGGCGCGGAATTTCTCGAGGCAGCCGCGGCAGCAGAAGTAGTAGGTTTTACCGGCATGTTCGAAAGTATGCTTCGCCGTGGCGGGGTCGACGTCCATGCCACAGACGGGATCCTTTTGTTTCGTGGCAGAGTCTTTTGCCTTAAGCGCTGACTCCTGAGTGGCGAAGGACCCGCGGGCGTGGGATGAGGACAAATGCGAGGAGGCCGAATCTTCCCTGCCCGCTTTGGCATTCGGGTTCAAGTAGTGCGCGGGATCGTGCCGGAATTTGTCGGCACAATGGCCGCTGCAGAAATAATAGGTTTTGCCGGCGTGCTCGATATGTTTCTTGGCCGCGGCGGGGTCCACGGTCATGCCGCAGACGGGATCAAGCTCAGTGGTCTTTGCAGTTTCAACGTGGTCGGACATCCAGAAGATCCTTCAATGGCAAGGGAACGTGGTTCTCAAACCTTACACCCTGGCGGCGGGTCGTAAAAGACACATCCGACCCGGCACGGTGGGGATTTGCCGAACGATCTTGTAATGATTCGGGAGCGAAGTATTGGATTCACGAGCCTGAGTTCGTGATTGTTGTATCTTCAAGCGAGGAGGATTGACCGACTTATGACGTATCTGGATGTCGCTTTCCGCTACGACGCAACACCGGGTGAGCGCGAGATGCGCGCCATCGACGGCATGCGCGAGGTGTACGGCATTCGCAAGGTTGACTTCAACGAGAAGGAGCGAACGGTGCGAGTGGAGTTTGATGCGTCTCGGTTGAACGAAGATGCGGTGGCGAAGCTCTTGCGCCAGGCAGGAATCAATCTCCGCGAACGGCCTGCCCTGGCCTGAATACCCGGGGGAGGGTCCAGCGGGCTGCCGAAGTGCCGGATCAGGGATGCGGAACCCGTTCCGGCGAAGGAAATGCAAAGGGGCGCTCAAGAAAACCTCTGGCCGAAGTTATTCTCTAGAGCGCCCCGTTGCGCGCCACTTCGTCTGGCCTTTCCTTTTGCAGCTTCCGGACCATTGTCTAAACCAATGAAAACAAACGCCGCGACTTTCGGGGAACCCGGTAGGAATTGCTGACTGTCAAGCAAGATTTACGTCTAAGGCGAAATTTCGCACAGACCCCAGGGGTTGCGCCGGCCCACATGAGCTGCGCCGGCGAAAGCTGCGGGGACGACAAACGCAAAGTCGAGCGGACTTTCCGCGGAGGGACGCTCCTGGGACTTGAAAATCTCTGCGCAGCGGCTTTGCTCAACGTGCGGGTTTTCTTCGCGTCCTGCATGCTGCGACTGCGTGCGGAGGACGAACGGTCGAAGGAAACTGGGGGAGTTTGTGATGCAAGGCTCTCGGGTTGCAAATAGCACTGCATGGGAACAGGCAAGAGAGCGGGCCGCGCGCGGAAAGGCTGGTAAAGGCGCGACTCGGATTTCGCCGGGAGGCGAAGTTTTCAGGAAGTTCTGCATCCGTTATAATTCTCAAGTCCCACCCGCCGATTTTCGCGCCCTTAGCTCAGTTGGATAGAGCGTCTGGCTACGAACCAGAAGGTCGGGAGTTCGAATCTCTCAGGGCGCACCATCTCTCCCGCAAATAGCCGGCCAATGAGTCGATATCCGATATTTCCCCCTAAAGAAAACAAATTGATTCAGCTAGAGTCCCCGATGCTTCGGATCGACTCGCGGTAGATTCCATGAATCGAATTTGCAAAAAGACGCACAATACAAAAAGCGGTCGAATTCGAAGGAGTGTCGGAATCAATCGATAAAAAAGGATCCGATATGGCAGAGGCTCGGCCTGGTCTGCGGCGAGTTGCGGTGATTGGGGTCCACGGTGTGGCGCACCATGATCCCGGAGCGACGGCCAACGATATGTCGGACCTGCTGTTGTCGCTGCCGCCGTACAATCCCCAGAATGCCGGGCTTCCCTGCCACAAGCGGCCGGAGCGCGAGTTCGATCAGTTTGAGTCGGTGGGCATTCATGTTCCCTTACAGCCGGTGTGTCTGGAGAAGGCGGAGGAGATCGAGCCCCAATTCAAAACAATTTTTCGCGGACTGCAAGAGGGGAGCGCCAAATTCGCCCGCGCGATTGCAGGGCAAAAGCTCGGAGGGGAGCGTGGGCAAGTCGGCCGCGCGTGGAGCGTGAAGCTGCTCGAGAACTACCACGGGGGCGCCACAGGAAATGATTACATCACGACCAGACTTGAGGGGCAGCGTAAGACGGATGGCACTGAGGTTCACATCTATGAAATGTTCTGGGCAGACCTGGCGAGGCCAACGAGCTCGATTCTAAGTTTCCTTCTGGCGCTTTTTCAGCTAATCCTGCACATACCAAGTTTGAGCCGGCTGGCGATTGATTCGCGTCCGGATGCCGACTGGAGCTGGACCACGTTTCAGCTCCTGCACCGCTACGCCGCGCGGGTGCTGCAGATTGTCATTCCTTTCGCAAAAGTGGCTTTGCTGGTGGTGCTGCTAAGTGCCGTGCCCGCGGTGATGCAGTTCAATAGTCGTATGCCTGTGGCCGCCGGGCTCGGAGCAGCCATCGTTTCCGGGTTCGTCCTTTTCGCAATGATAGCCACGCACCGGCCCCTATTCCGGAGCCGGTTGCCCTGGTTGACGGTCGCGCTTGTTCCTGGCTTAGCAGCGGCGGCGATTGTGGTGGCTTACAAAGGCGACGTCACTACGACCCTGATTGTGGAATGTTGGGTTATCGGTCTGATCCTCGTGTTGTATGCGCTAGCTGCTTACGATACGGTTCGGGGCGGCGGCGTGTGGGCGATCGGCTGGCTGTTTTATTTTGGTGTCCTGGCAACATTCGGCATTTACGCATGGTACGACGGTGCCTCAAAAGCGAATCTCTGGACTGCTCAGTGGTTGTTGGCTTGTCTGCGCCTTTCCTGGATCGCATTTGCGTTACTTGCCCTCGCCGCAGCGATTGCGGGCCTATTCGCTTGTCTTCGGACTCCCCTCGCTTCGAGAGGCAAGGCGTGGGCCGCGGCGCGCACGAGCTACCTTGCGCTCGCCCTGCCTGCATTCCTGTTTGTCTTCATTACCACGTTGATTTGGGCGGGCCTGTTCTCTGTTGCTGAAAGGATCCGAGGTGCGGAGCCGTTTTTTACCGACACCCAGCCGGCACAACAAGCGCGCTGGCTAGCAAATGTTAAGAGTTTCGATCTTTTCCCGCCGACGGATGTGAAGAATTGGGACTGCGACAAGAACTCCTCCGGAAAAGCGATGACCTGTTCAGAGGGTGGGAACGCTTGTCCGTATTGCACACCTGCCGCGCCCGAGCATAACTATCTTGCGGAGGTTCTGCAGTGGAGCGTGGGTCCAGCATGCTGGGTCACAACGCTGATCACTCTGGCAGGATTGATTGTGCTGGTGTGGTGGGCCGTGCCCTCGGTGCTCACGGAGAAGTTCCCTCCGCGGCGGCCCTACAGCCGAACCGGGACGGAACCGCCGAGAAGTTCGACGAATCGACAAGCTGAGTGGATGGGTAGCTGGATTTCACGCGGACTGGATTCGATCTCGTTTGTTACATTTTTGAGCTGGGTAGCCATTTTCATTGTCCCATTAATCTTCCTCCGGACCGGCGCCTGGCGGGCGTTTTTCGAGAGGACGACGCATTCCATCATTTGCCTGCTGATTTACGTTGCCGGCGTGACGGCCGTTTTGGCGGCCGTTGTGCGGTATTCCAGTCCAGTACTGCGAGTCATTCTCGACGTCGACACGTACCTGCGGACGCATCCGGAAGAAGGCACTCCGCGAGCGAAGATTTTTGAGCGATATGTTTCCCTGCTGCGATATGTCGCCCGTTTCAAGGGACCCGATGGACGGGGCTATGACAGCGTGGTGATCGTCGCACACAGCCTGGGGTCGCTGATTTCCGGCGATCTGCTGAACCTGTTGAACCGTCAGCGAAATGATCGGGAACTATCGCGATTCGGTTTCGGACCTCCGGCCACCGGAGAAACATTGATTCCGATCACGCTGTTCACGATGGGAAGTCCGTTGCGGCAGCTGCTGAACCGGTTCTTTCCTTACCTCTATGACTGGGTCCGAGAAACTCCCGACAACGGCGACACCGAAATGGGCCCGCCGCTGCGGGAACCCCCAAACCAGCTGGACTCATCTCCGGGCAGCGCGTTGCTGCCGGACCCGGCTGATCTGGGCGTTCAGAGATGGGCGAACGCTTACCGAAGCGGGGACTACGTGGGGCGATCGTTGTGGCTCAACGAGTGGTATCGGCGGACTCGAGGCGGCGACGAAAATGGAAGTTATCCCGATGGGATTGAGGTCGTCACGGATGCCGCGCAAACGCGTATCGAATTCTGCATCGGCGCTGGAGCTCATACCCACTACTGGGACGACACAGCACCAGACATCGCGCAGGTACTTGGGCAGTTGCTGTAGTTCCAAGTTTGCTCGTTCCCTGCTCGGAGCTTGCAGCAGAGCCTTTAACGGCAAGGTGCGCGAAGAGAGCGCAAAGGGGCAAAGAAAACCGCGCACCCTAAGCGGGCAAGGGGCGTGGGTTAGAGCGCACCCGTTTGGCCAAAATGCCAAGATTAGCGAGTAGTTAAGCGCCGCGACCTAACTACTCAGGCAAGCTCTACTTCAATCTTCTTGGCAGCTGGGTCGAGTCGCGTAATGCGAAAACTGCGTACCTGCCCGGTGCGAGGGGAATCCACCTTCGGCGAATCGCCGGCGGGGCCACTTTTCCAGCGCGCCTGCAACATGGAAGTCAAGGACGAGAGGTCGGCGGCCGGCGCTGGCTGTTCTTTTTTGGATTCTTGTGTTACCGACACGCCGCCGGGCTTTACCTTGCACAACCCATGAATACCCTCGCCGAGTTCTACGCGCACTTCTTGGCCTGAGGCGTCCATCATGCGGCCGGTGACAATGTCGCCTTCTTTGTGTTCGGCGATGTACTCGTCGAGGCCGCTTGGCACCAGCTGTTTGATTCCGAGTTTCAGCTGGCGTTTCTGCGGGTCGAGAGCGAGCAATTGCGCCTTCACGACCTGACCCACGCGAAGCATGTCGCCGGGGTGGTTGATCCGCTTTTCAGCGCTGAAGTCGCTGATGTGAATCAATCCCTCGACGCCTTCAGCCACTTGCACGAATGCGCCGAACTTAGTGAGGCTGACCACGGGTCCTTCGACCACAGCGCCGACTGAGAGTTTTTTCGTAACATCGGCCCAGGGATCGCCCAAAGCCTGTTTAAGGCCAAGTGAAATGCGCCGCTCGGCCGGGTTTATGCCGAGGATGATGGCGTCGACGGTTTCACCGGGCTTTACCACATCGCTGGCGATACGAACCTTCTTTGCCCATGACATCTCAGTCACGTGGATCAAGCCTTCAACCCCGGGCTCGAGTTCCACAAACGCGCCAAACTCCAAGACCCGCGTCACGGTTCCGCGGATACGCTGGCCGGGGGTGAATTTCTGCGCGATGGCATCCCAGGGATGCGGCTGAAGCTGTTTCATGCCGATCGAAATACGCCGTTTCTCGGGGTCGATCTTGAGGACCTTGCCTTCGATTTGCTGGCCAACCGTAAGAACGTCCGCAGGTTGGTTAACGCGGCTCCAGCTGATGTCGCTAACGTGAAGAAGAGCGTCGACTCCACCGATGTCGACAAAGGCGCCGTAACTGGCAAGACTGCGAACCGTGCCCTGCAGCGTCTCGCCCTCGCGAAGCTCGCTGTAGCGGCGCTCCTTGACCGAGCGTTCCTCCTCTTCCGCGACCGCCCTGCGGTCGACCACGACGTCTTCGTCGGCCACATCGAGTTTGATAATGCGACAGCGGATTTCCTCGCCGACGAGCTTCTCCAGCTCCGCGGCGTCGCGGGCACCACTGCGGGAGGCAGGCATGAATGCTCGCACTCCAATATCGACACTGACGCCGCCCTTCACCACGCTGGTGACAGTGCCGACGATCGCCGCCTTCTCGGCGAAGGCGCGTTCGAGCGACGACCAGTCTTTGGGTTGCTCGGTGCGGAAGCGGGTGAGCTCGTAAAAGCCCTCCGGGTCACGGCCTTTAACCGACACGGCCACCTTGTCGCCCGGCTTCACGCTTTCGCCGGCGGGAAATGCGCTGAGCGGAAGAATGCCTTCACTCTTGAAACCGATATCAAGAACTACTGAGTCAGCCGTAACTGTGATTACGGTGCCGTCGATCTGCTTGTTGGCTTCGCCTGATTTGCGCGAGTGGCTCTGTTCGAACTCGGAAAGAATGTCCTTAAAGGACTCGGTGGTCTCGTTGCTGGGTGGAGTTTCGGGTGAAGTTGGGTTCGACATGCGAGGTGACAGCCTTCAGATTGGTTGTTTCAAGGAGAATACCATCTTCGAGGCAGCAGCTTTTTGCCGCCTCCGCAGTGCCGCGAGTCGGAAGTAACTCATCAGGCCCTACTCGCTGGTAACTTGCCGTGTTTTTATGACATTTCATAGACTCGTGCAAATCTCGTCCTCCCCAAGAAAAGAGCGGTATGTCGAGGTTTGCGAGAGGCTTACTGGGGACTGCCCTGCTCGGCGCCGGGCTGCAAGCGCTGGCGCTGACTGGAGGAGATCCTCGCCTGAACGCGGCTTGGGCGTCGAACATTCTGGGGATTTGCCTCGCCGTGCTGGCCACCAGTGCAGCTGTGGTGGCGAGTCGGAAGCCGGACCGCTACGCCCGTCAATTCTGGCTGCTAACCGCGAGCAGCTTCGCGCTACTCACCGCGGCCGAAGTGCTCAGCGCTTACTACGATTGCGTCTTGCATGCTTCGGTTCACGAGGTATGGCCAAGCGACGTCATTTATTTTCTCTTCCCTGCCCCGATGGCCCTCGCGCTTTTTCTGCGTGTTCGATCGCGACGTATGTCGGGCATCAATTGGGCGCAGTGCTTTGACTTTCTCCAGCTCGGGATCCTCACCACTGCGGTCTACCTCTACTACTTCTATCTACCTTCCCACTGGCGGGCGTCCTCCATGCAAATGGAGCAGTTGCAGTGGCGCGTGGCTTTGGCGCGAGACGTCTTCCTGGTCGTAGCCTTCGCGTTCCGCCTGAGTTTTGCGCGGTCACGAGTCGAGCGGTCTCTGCTGTGGCGCCTGGGAGGATTTCTCGGGTTTTACGGCGCGGCCAGCGCGGTTTATGTGCATCGCCAGATGGTGTTGGGTATGGATTCCGGAACGCTCTGGGATCTGTGCTACAGCGTTCCGCTGATCGTCGCTATTGCGGGGGCGTGCACCTGGAGACTTCCAACGACATCGGCGCACAAAGAAGATGCCGGTACGGTCAGCGATGACTCGCTCGGATCGTTATGGATTTCCGTTCTGCTGCCGCTAGTCATTCTGGGCGTAGCAAGCCGACTGGCGCACGAGTTACCTCTAGCGGCCACGGTGCTGGTGGTGGTTACGCTGGCGTCGTCGGGGGGACGGAGCCTGCTGACGCAACGGCAGGAACAACAGTCGGCGCACGCGATGATTGAGGCGGAAAAGAAGTTCCGCATCTTGTTCCAGGACAATCCGCAGCCCACATATCTGCACGATGCGGATACGGGCAGATTTCTCGAGGTCAACCGGGCGGCCACAGAAAAATATGGATACACGCGGGATGAGTTTCTGAACCAAACCATTTCCGACACGTGTCTCGATTTGCAGCCGGAGAGAATTGCCGCGGCGCAGCAGGGCGTAGAAGTCCGGGGCGAAGTCTGGCGCCAGCGCAAAAAAGACGGCAGCGTGCTCGAAGTGATTCTGTTCGCGCGGACCATCGAGTTCGAAGGCAGGAGTGCGCGGCTGGTGGTCACGCAGGACATCACCGAACGGCGGCGGTCCGAACGCCTGCAGTCGGCTCTATACCGGATCGCAGAAGTATCGACCACGGCGCGCGATCTGCAGGGGCTGTACCGCGCCATTCATGCCATCGTCGCTCACCTGCTCGACGCGAAAAATTTCTATATTGCAGTTTACGACCCGGAAAAGAATCTGCTCACGTTTCCGTACTTCGTCGATGAATTCGACCCCGCCCCGGAACCGAGGTCCCCGCGAAAGGGGCTCACCGAGTACGTACTGCGCAGCGGGGAGCCGCTGCTGGCCACAGGCGACAAACTGAACGAATTGGCGGCTGCCGGCGAGGTGGAACGAACCGGATCCCCGGCGGACGATTGGCTCGGCGTGCCCCTGAAACGAGGGAACAAGACGTTCGGGGTGCTCGCCGTTCAGCATTACGCCGCGCGTACACACTTTAGTGAGCGAGAGCGCGACGTGCTCACGTTCGTGTCACAGCAGGTCGCGAACGCCATCGAGAGAAAGCGGAGTGAGGAAGCGCTGTTGCGGTCGGAATCACGGTACCGGTCGTTGGTGCAGAGCGCGGTGGTTGGAATTTTTCGGGCCACCTGCGACTGGCGCTTCCTCGACGCGAACCCGGCTCTGGCGGCGATGCTGGGATACAGTTCGACGGGGGAGTTTCTGACTTTGTGCCTGGAGCGAGACGTTTTCGCGGACGAGCGCGCGAAGGAGCTTGTGCAAGCCAGCTTTTTGCGGCGCGGGCGGTTTGAAGCAGTAGAAGCCCATTGGCGGAAGAAAGACGGCAGCTTGATTACTGTTCGTCTGAGCGGCCGCGGCGTGCGGGACGAGCGCGAAGGGACGGAAGTCTTCGAAGTGATTGCCGAGGATGTGACTGAGCGGAAAGCCCTCGAAGAGCAGCTCCGCCAAGCTCAGAAAATGGAAGCGGTCGGCACCCTGGCAGGGGGAATCGCGCATGACTTCAACAATCTGCTTACCGTGATCTCGGGCTACAGTCAGATTCTGACGGAGAAGCATGCGCGGGATGCACAGTCGAGTCATTCAGTTGAACAGATCTCGCAGGCTGCGGATCGGGCGACTTCCCTGACCCGGCAATTGCTGGCATTCAGCCGGCGTCAGATTTTGCAACCACGCGCTGTCAATCTGAATAGCCTGGCACGAAACGTGGAAAAGATGCTGCAGCCGCTGCTGGGCGAGCGCATCCAGATTGTGGTGCACGCAGACCCGGAACTAGGAACGGTGCGCGCCGATCCTGGCCAGCTGGAGCATATTTTGATGAACCTGGCGGTCAACGCGCGCGATGCCATGCCCCGTGGTGGAACTCTCACGATTGCGACGGCCAACACGCATCTCGGAGAGGAATTCGCCCGGGTTCATCCCGGAGCGTCCCCGGGTCCCTACGTCCAACTATCGGTTACGGATGATGGGATCGGAATGGATGCGCATGCTCTGGCGCACTTGTTCGAACCATTTTTCACCACGAAGGAACCAGGGAAAGGGACCGGGCTGGGACTTTCGATGGTGTATGGCATCGTGAAGCAGAGCGGCGGCTATATTACCGTCGAAAGCGAACCCGGGCGGGGGGCGACATTCCGAATCTATTTGCCGCGCGTCAAGCAGACCGAGGAGCCTCAAGTCCGTCGCGAGGCATTGACGCGCCATGGCGGCTCAGAGACGATCCTGATTGTCGAAGATGAAGACGCGGTGCGGAGTTTGGTGGAGACGATCCTCAGCGCGGATGGGTACAACATCCTGGTCGCCGATTCAGCGGCCCGCGCGGTCGAACTGTGCCGCAGGCACTCAGGGAAGATCGATGTGCTGGTCACCGATGTGATCATGCCGGAAGTGAACGGACCCGAGCTGGCAAGGCAGCTGATTGCACTTCGGCCGGGAATCAAGGTTGTGTACATGTCGGGGTATGCCGGCGAGCATCTGGACGACGAGGGAGTTTGCTCTGACGGCGTGGCCCTGTTGCAAAAGCCCTTCACGGCGGCCGCGCTTGAAGAGGCCATTCGACTCGTGCTGAATCCTGCTATCAGTCGTTAGTCCGAATTGTTCCAGCCACCCGCTCGTTCTTGACGCACCTACTCAGTTTTGTTACGTTGCCCGCCTCGCCGAGGAGGTTCCGAAATGCGTCCCATCGGAGTGACCATCATTGCAATATGGAGCTGGCTCTGGGCATCGTTGTTTGCCTTGGTCGGACTGATGCTGATTGGAGTCGGGCATCTCAGTGCGCGACTGGTGGCAACGGTTGCCAGTGATTCGCTGGTTGAGCGCCTAGTGTCTGGCGTCGGGAAAGCGCTCGGGGTCGGTGGACTCATCATCGCGGTGATCTTCGTCGCCGCCGGAATAGGCCTTTGGGCTTTGAAGAATTGGGGACGGACGCTCACCGTGGCGCTGGCTGGAATCTGGCTTCTGTTCGGCCTTTTGGGCTTGGCGCGCCACCCGGGTACTTGGCACCTGACTCGCACGCTCGTAGACTTGGCGATCGTGGTTTACCTGATGTTGCCCGATGTAAAGCGCACGTTTTCGAGCACGTAGGACTGTTGGCTTGAATCGCTACAGTCGCGACGCGTTCAAAGTTTTGGCATTTGACATGGAGACTTTCCATTGAGTCCAGTCGAAATTGGCGTCCGACGCGGGATCTAGAGGAGTGAGCAATTGGGGAAAACGCAAAGGTTTGTGTTTCCCTGTGCAGATGTTTGCAGTTGGGGCTTCCGTCGCAGGGTTTCATGTGACGCTAAAGTTAAGAAAAATAAGAAGAGTAGTGTTTGATTACTTTTGGCACCACAGGTGCAGTTCAGTTTAGCTCAGTTTCTGTGTCGGGTTCTGCAGGAAGGTCTCGATCCCCCAGGCTTGAACG
>Ga0210401_10001741_pt1 | contig 24804 bp, 24 predicted proteins | sample IncBWH32MmetaG_FD_150866 | JGI IMG/M metagenome (GOLD analysis project Ga0210401, IMG submission 150866) | Forest soil microbial communities from Barre Woods Harvard Forest LTER site, Petersham, Massachusetts, United States - Inc-BW-H-32-M | ecosystem: Environmental > Terrestrial > Soil >... | reverse complement strand
TTGTATGCCGCGATCATTGGGAAGCCGTAGATATACGCCTCGTCTGCGATCGCCTTGGTCTCGGCAATGCTTGGGGCGGCAACGCCCTTGGCCGCATCAGTTTTCTCGGCCTGAGAAATCGTGTCTTGCTTCTTGGCGCAACCCGCCATCAGCATCGCGACGGCGGCGCAAAAGACCCAGATCAGGAATTTGGAGGTTCCGGTTTGCATGTCTACGCTCTCATTCTTTGTAATTCAGCACCATATCCGGACAGATTCGCCGCTACGCTTCGATTCCGAGTGGGCAAACCCACCAGATACTATCGGGAGCGGCAGTGACCGGATATTGTGGAAAACACCTAGCTCCGGCACCTCAGCCGCAGTCCAGCTGAATTACCGTCGTGTGGCCACGGGGTGGCATCGAAAACTCCAACTCGTTGAGACCGTAGCGAGCAGGTTGCAATCCGCAGCGAGTGCGACGACACCATGGGGCGCATTTCCCGTGGACGATACGACCACGGACGCGCACGAACCTGCGCGTGTCGATTGCACCGAAGAGTCCTCGAATCCCGCCCGCTAGCCGATGCGACGCCCACGGACTGCGGACACAGCCCGTGGGCGTCTAATCACGGGCCCGGTTAGGAACGGTATCCGTGACTGGGCCGCACGCTACGTCACGGTGGCGCTACACCACAATCACCCTAAAGCAGGGTGAGATAGATACGCCTCTCGAGACAGAGTACTCGCTCAGCTCTGGACACGCGTTTCATTGCGGAATTGGGAGACCTGAATGCCACCCTGTGGGAAGCGATTCCGCTCCACCGCGGACCCTCCAACGCAAGATCGAAGTCCTCACCTCTATTTCGTCATTGGCGCTAACGGTAGCTTGAATTGCCAAAGCCTCGGCACAGGGACTGTCGGCGAGGTAGTCGTCGGCACGGGTATGGGCTGCGGCATGATGATGATCGACTGGGGAGGACCATGGCCGGTTCCATCCTGCGCGGCCGCGATGGTTGCGAGAGTCGATGCCGTGATCAAAAGGCTGAGAATTGCGTATTTCATAATCATTCTCCTCAGGGCGTAGCAAGGGACGGCGCTAGCGATGTGAGTACGCGATCCGTCGGCAACGTCGCCGGGTGTCACTTCCGTGAGAAGGCGCCGCATTGGGAATCTGTCCGGGTGGACTCTCGACTCTCACTTCCCGGGGTGATGAGAAATCGATCGTTCGCTGAGACACCGGAGTCTTAAGGAACACTTAGCACCTGAAGAACCCTGGCGACGCTGCGGATTGATACACCGGCCTACCAGGTAAGACCCAACGCGGGAGCTATGCAGTGAGCCGAGTTAATGTTGCGGTCGCGGTCGAAGACGACGCACGAGGTCGCATCTATGAAGTTGCCGCGGCCTGTCGCGCGCTTGGCCTTGACCACACCGCGACGCTTACGGTCGTCGGCGTGTTGACAGGTTCGATGGAGTCCGAGGACCTCGCGAAACTCTGGGCTATTCCCGGAGTTCTAGCAGTTGAGGTCGGTTGCGAGTCTCACTCGGAGATTACCGGGAGGGTACGGCGTTGCGGGCGCGCAAATTGAACGGGAACTCCTCCGCCAACCCCGGACTGCGGGAGTCAGACTGCAGGCGAAGGACGTAACTACCGGGGCTTAGGCGGGTGGCGTCGGCATAGCAATGCACATACCCGTCCGTGCTCAGAACGAGACCCGCCAAGGCTGCAACGGCCTCCGCGAAGCCTCCTTCCTCTTGGCGAACGAGCGTCATGCGATAGCGCTGAACCGTCTGGCGCGTCGTCGGCGCTGCGCGAATCTCGATCAAGCCTGCGGGCGGCAGATCGACGTTGGGCGCCGAGCCTCCGCGCATGGAGACAAATGTGAAGTGCGCCGTCACCAACGGCGTAACATCGGTAACAGCGCGCGACGCGAGCGAGGCCGTTAGAATCGGAGGTGGCCCTGAGACACGGGGCAGCCACAGAAATAGCGCAAGTCCGGCGCCTGCAGCCGCCAAGAGGGCGGGTACCCAGATCCGAAACCTCCTGGGTCGCGGTGCAGCCTTCCTGAAATAGCCGCGGGTCCGCAGCTGCTGAAGTCCTTCGCGCATCCGCAGTGACTGTTCGAGCTCACGTACGAGCTGCGGCTCACGCACGAGACGATCTTCAAATGCTCGGTGCTCGTCGTCTGTCAGACGTCCGGCGATGAAGTCTTGCATCGTTGCGGACTCGCGTTCGACGTTGATCACTTCAAGCCTCCCAAAGTAACGCCGTTTGCGAGAGCCGTCGCGGAATTCAAGGTGTCGGTGGATTGACCGGCGGGAGAGAGACCGCTCGATCCACTGCCGCTCGAGATAAACAGACCAATGGCAGCGATCGTTAGCAAATCGGTCTTCCGAAAGCCGCGAAGTTCAACGAGCTCTCTGAAGCGATTGCGAGCGCGAAAGATCACGCGATTGAAATGTTCCTCGGATAGCTTGAGCTCGCGACAGATTGTCCCCTTGTCCTCGTCGTCGAGATAGAACCGGACTAGAACTTCCCGATCCCGCGCAACCGGCATCTCCTCGAGCATCCGCCGCGCAGCCGTGGCCCATTGAGGTCCCCCAACCTTTTCCCAGTCTGGGTCGTTCTCGGAAGCCGGAAGTTCATTCAACGCGTCGGCACTGGATAACGCGCCGCGGTCCTTGCGACGGTGATTTCGCAGGTGGTTAAGTGCCACGCGGTAGAGATATCCGCCCAGATTTTCCGGATGAGAGATTTCTCCGCTGCGAAGCTTCTCGAGCGTCGTGACTGCGGCGTCCTGCAGGATGTCCGCGGCCACCTCAGGGTCGCGCACCCGCCGCAAGATCAGCGCGCGAAGGCCGGGAAAGTCGCGATAGACTGCGGCCAGGTGGGAAACCGGGTCAGCTACTGACGCGGGGAGGTCCGATTGCGGGCGAAGCATCCCCACGGGTGATGTCTGCTCATCAACATCAATCATAGGGTGAGTATAAGCCGCGAGCGCGAGGCGCCACAGCGTTGCGTGCGCGCTCACCCTGTCGGCCGGCGCCTGATGGCAGCAATTGTCCTGGCCGGATGGGCGGCACCGGGGTTCGCAGCAAGCCTCTCGTGCACCAGTGCACTTGGCGCACCCGCGGTCGTGGAAGGCCCTCTGAGAACCCTCGGAAGGGACCCCGCGGTGGCGCATTTTGTCGTCGTGCCCGGCCACGCATACTTGATCCAGGTCGACGAGCGCGACAATGATGCGCGCGTCGAGGTTCTCGACTCGAGAAACCAGATCATTGCCCGTGCCGACCATCCGGAGCGACGGACGGGAACCCGTCGGGCCGTAGTGACGGCGCCGGACTCACCCTCGCTCACCGTTCGCGTTACGGGTAAGGAAGACGCCAGCGCCGCCGGGACAGCCGCTGTTCAAGTCTTTGATCTCGCGACGCTTCAGGCGCGTCCCGACTGCCTCGCGATTCTGAAGGCGCTCGCCGAGGCCGATGCCGACTATGCCGCCGGAGCGGAAATCTCGAGCGGCCGCTCGCCATCTGCCACGCAAAGCCCACGCGAGGCGTTCCTGCGGGCGGCGCATGCGTATTCGAGCGTCGAGCATGCACTCGGTGCGTCCGAAGATCAGCCGCTTCGTGGCCAGACTGCGCTCGCCCTCGCAGGCGTCGAGTACCTCGATCTGCAAGACTGGACCCAAGCAGCGGATTGGGCTCAAACGGCGGCCAGAACGCTCGGCCCCGATGACCGCTACCGAAGGGCCCGTGCCGACGCGCTCCTCGCCGCGGCGTGGATCGAGATCGGGTCGACGGCCCCGGCTGGACGAGCTGTCCCGGGGTCTGGGGCCAATCCGGGCGAACTTCTTGCCCGCGCACGGCATCTGCTGCAGCGATTACTACACTTCCACTTGCAGCGGGGCGAACGGCATGACGCCGGCCTGCAGCTCACTAACATCGGGCTGACGTATCTGGATGAGGGTAGCTACCTGGAGTGTGCCACGGCTTTCGCCAACTCGAGTCGCTTGTTTGGATCCATACACGAGATACCGCGACGTGCGCAGGCGTGGCAAAACCGGGCGCTTTGCCTATGGGGACTCGGGCATCTGCCGGATGCCCTGCGCTGGTTCGAGCGCGCACTCAGCGATATCGGCCCGGAACCCTATCCGCGTCTTTATGTGGGCGTGATGACTAACACTGCGCTTGCAGACTATGCACTCGGCCACTTAGACGAATCGCTACGTCTCTATGATCGCGCGCTCACTTTCTCGGAAAAAGTTCAGTCCCCGCGCGATGAAGCGTATTGTCTCTATGGCATTGGCGTGAACTACTACGCGCTCGGCGATCGGCAGCGCGCCCGCGAGTTTCTCGAGCGCTCGCTCGCGATTCGCACGGTGGCCCTGGATGGCCGTGGGCGCATGGCGAGTCTGCGCGCGCTCGCGACCATCGATGCCGAACAGGGGAGGGTGGAGCAGGCCCTCGCGTCCGATCGGGAAGCGCTCGGTCTTGCGATTGCTCCCTCGGCAATCGCGCGCATTAAGATTCAACAGGCCGCCCACACCGCCGCCGCCGGCCGTCCGGTGGAGGCAAAGGCACTGCTCGACGAAGTTATCTCGACAGGTGCCACGGCCGGTCCACTTATTCAAGCGGAGGCGCTCCTGCAACGCGCAGCGCTTCTTCGCAGTATGGGTCGGCCACGAGAGGCGCTGGCGGATCTCGCGGCGGCTCGGCCGCGTTTGCGCACCTTTGGTAGCGTCATGGAGGAGTTTGAAGCGGATCTCGAGCTCGCCCGAGTATTGCGACAGGTTGGACAACCTCAAGCGGCACTCGCAGCGGTCGACCGAGCGCTGGGGCAATCGGACGCTGTCCGCCTGCAGACCGCAAATCCCGAGCTGCGCGCTCAACTGCAGACGCCGCTTCGACCGGCCTACGACCTCAAACTCGAATTACTCCGGGACCGGTATGAAGACGCATTGGCCCTGGGTCGGGAACGGGAGGCCAACGCGCTCGCGGCGTTTGCGTTCTCGACCGCGGACGCTTCGCGCGCGCACTCATTTGCTGACGTCGCAGCCCAGCGGTATTCGCCTGCGGTTCGTCGAGCACTTGCATCTGAGTTTCGCCGCCGCGAGGAACTGTATCGTGAACTTTCCGCGCGTCAGTTTGCCCTTGACGCGCGACTTGAGCGTTCAGGAGCCGCCGACCCCCAGGTACGGCACCTGAGTGCTGACATTGCGGAACTCCGGCGAGAGGTGGACACCGTCAACACCGTCATCGCGAGCCGCACCATGAGCAACGACGCGCCGGTTCGAATCGGCCGCGAACGGACGAACCAACTTCTGGCCGCTGATACGGCGCTTGTCTCGTACTGGCTTGGGGCCGAATCCGCCTACGCATGGGTCGTGTTGCCTGCTGAAATTCACTGGATGCGCCTGGCGTCGCCGACCGCCATCGCAGACCGGGCCGCCGCGTTCCACCATTCGTTGGCTCACCTCGTGGATATGCCGGTCGAGCGTCGAGTTCAGGAAGCGTGCGCTCTCTACACGATGATCATTTGGCCTCTGGAGCCGTGGCTGTCGCGCGCGCGGAATTGGGTCGTCATTCCCGATGGCGCTCTTGACTACGTTCCCTTCGCAGCCCTGCAAATGCGTGATGCGCAGCCGGGATCGTATGTTGCGATGCAACACGATGTTGCCGTTACGCCAGCAGCGTGGATGCTCGACGCGAGCCATGGCCGGGTGCAGCCGCACGACCACCGAAAGATCCTACTCGTGGCGGATCCCGTGTATGAGGCGGACGATCCCCGGCTTGCAACGCTCAAGGATACGCTGGCGGCGGCGCACACTTCGGCCCGTCGCGGATCAGATCCCACCCGGGGCGACTATCCACGACTTCGGTTTACCGCCCAAGAGGCCGCTGGGATTTCGGCGCAGTTCCCGCCGGCGGACGTTGACGAATTGATTGGCGTCAACGCCACGCGAGAACGGCTGCTTGCCCTCGACTGGTCCCAATACCGTTTCATCCACATTGCGACGCACGGCATCGTGGATGCGCAAGTCCCCGAGTTGTCCGCGTTGATTCTCGGCTCCTACGACGCCGAGGGGGAGGTCTCCGATCGTGCAGTGCGCGTTGCGGACGTGTCTCTCCAGACACTGACGGCGGACGTTGCGGTACTCAGCGCCTGCGAAACGGCTCTCGGCAAGGAGGTTCGCAACGAGGGCCTGGTCGGTATGAGCTCAATGATGCTGGCCCGCGGTGCGCGAGCGGTCGTAGCCTCGCTTTGGCCCGTCCCGGATGAGATTGGCGCACGTCTCATGACAGAGTTTTATCAGCATATGCTGCACGACTCCATGGCGCCCGAAGCGGCACTAGGCACGACAATGCGGTCGATGGTGTTGCGCGACCGGCTGGCCGATCCGGCGTTCTGGGCTGCGTTTCAGGTCTCAGTAGCCAGGGTGGCGCCCTCAAACCGCAATCCGTCGGCCGTGAAACTTGCGACGACAACGACGCCTTAATGGCGCTGTAAGCCTGCATTCGTGCCATGGCAGTGACCCTAGAGGACTACCGGATCCAGGTTATTGAGCAACTCAGGGTCGCACACGGCACTGCGCGGGCACGCGACCTTCTCGCCGAGGTCAACCTGGTGCTTGCGAGCGCACGTCTGAGCACGGCCGCTCAGGGAGAGTTCTGGGAGAGCCTGAACGGTGATCTGGATATTCTGGCCGAGGAATCAAAGGGAGTGCTGGGGAAGGAGGCCGCCGCTGCGCTCGGGGCCGTCATCGCCGCGGCACAGGGCTCGGTCATGAGATACCAGCGACTGCTCGAGAGCGATGAACGCAAATCAGCTGATTGAGCGACACAAAGCACAACGCTCCGGGTGGTTCATCGTTGTGCCAGCGCTTGCGTGCCTACAGTTGAACGGGCTCGCCTGGGCGGCCTCCGAAGCTCCGGACGTCGAAAAGCCTACGACCGACATCTCGGTACACCCCGACCGGCAACAGCTTGAGGCGATCATACGGGACCGATATCCGCAGCTGGTGACGCAGAGATTCGCCGGATTCCCGGTGGTAACCGTGCTGCTCAACCACGACGACACGGTGGCCGCGACTGACCTCCAGATCTCCGCGAAGGATCCGGGCGAGGTGAAGGCGTCCGAACTGCATTTCGCGCGCTTCGGACTCAAGGCGACGGATCTCAGCTACATTGGCGTTGAGCGTTTCGATCTGCCGCTGAACTCAGTGCTTGTCGTGTTTGGCGGAAGGAATAGCAGCGATCCCGTCCCGCGCCCTGGCGCCAGATGACTGCGTAGCCCACTCGTGCTGGATTTGCTGATAACGCTCAGCGCGAGACGACGATCCATCCAACCCCAACAATTGTCGCGAAGGAGCCCGGACAAACTCCTGCCACCGGCGGCGGCCGGCGGTTATCAATAGCACCTTCGCTTCTGCTGACTTGAACCGCACTGCGACAGTGGCGCGGTGCCGCCAGGCAACCGGATTACCGGCACTCATCTCGACCGACTACAACCACGCCCCCAGCTCCACAGTCGGGTTACACCGAATGCACTGGCTGCTCGTTCGTTGGGTGAGCTACTCCGCGACAGCCGTTTGCGTAGGGTATCTTGAAGATTGCTACGCGATATGGTAGTTAAACGGGAGCACAAAAGCTTTTGCGGATCTAGAAGGCGATTGAGCCGATCATCACGGGCGTACGGTCTGATCGGGCCATGAGTTGAAGGGGGATTGTATGAATGAGCAGGATTGGACTGTCGAGGCCGAGGCGTATTCGTCCGGGATTCGTGTCCAGATTGTGAGCTGCGATTGGCCGAGGCCGAGCGAGTACTTCGAAACCAGCAACTGGCACGCGCTCAATTTTTCGCTTACAGCAATTCCGGCAGCAATCGAGGGATTTCTGAAGATCGGTTCGACCTTGGCGGCAGAGCATGGCGATGTAGGTCGCCTAGTCTTCGTCCCCGCCCATTCGCAGATTGGATGCCGTGGCTCCGGTGGGCGACACCAGCGCGCTGTCCGCGCGTTTCTCGATCCTGCCTGCCTGGCCGTCGACCTGCCCACGGCGGAAGGATTCATGTCAGAGAGTTTGCGAGGGTGCCTCGACATAAAGGCGCCCGAGATTGCTAAAGCGATGGTCCGACTTTGTCGCGAAACACTCGAGCCGGATTTCGGAAGCGGATTGCTGCTCGAGTCGCTTGGGGGGCTGATCACCGTGGAGCTCGAGAGGTTGCTGCTGCCTCGCCAGATCCGGCAACCCTTTGCGCCACGCGGAAACTTGCTTAGCCGCGCAGACCTCAAGCGCGTTGTCGAATACGTTGACTCGCAAAGCTCGGTGAACGTTACCATTACCGAGGTCGCAAAAGCCTGCAACATTAGCAGCCGCTCGCTGACACGAAAATTCAAACAAACGACCGGCGAGACTCTCCACGAGTACGCCCACAAACGCGCGACCAAACGCGCGCGCGCCTTACTGCGCGACATGAGTCGCAGCATTAAAGAAGTCTCCTACGATCTGGGGTTTCTGAACCCGTCCGCGTTCTCGATTGCCTTCCGGCGTGCAACGGGCCTGAGCCCCAGCCAGTATCGCCGGTCGGTCGCATGAAGAACTGAGCGAGGTCGCCGGCGCGGGCTGGCGTGATCTGTAAACACATTGGCCGGCGTCGAAACACCGCCCGCCGGCCGAGCCCTGTGCTCCTACGTAGACTCCAGTGCTAAATGGCGGTAACCCTCGCGCACCGTGGCATCTGCGTCTCGCAAATAGATCGCGCGTGCGATTTTTATGGTCGCGCTCTCGGATTCTCTCCTGTTACCGACGGGGCTCTTGATGCTCAGGTCTTGGGACAACTGACGGGACACACAGATGTAGAGCTGCATTCTCAGTTTGTGCGCGACGGCTCCGGAGTGAGTCTAGAGCTCGTACAGTTCGTGCGACCACCTCCCTCAGGCGCTCGCGAGCGCCGCGCGTTGAATCAATATGGCCTGACGCACTTCTGCTTTTGGACGCCGTGTATCGAGGAGACCGCGAGAATGATTGAGCTGCACGGAGGTGTGCCGCACTGGCACACACTCGTATCGTCTGAGGAAATGAACACCCGGGTGATGTACTGCAGCGACCCTGACGGCGTACGGATCGAGTTGGGCGAGCGCAAGGATGAGCCCATGGCATTCTTGCATTCAGCCCTGTGCGCGGGCGACGTCGCCCAGACTATTGACTTCTACTCGCAACTGGCCGGCTTTAAATTGATCGAACACCTAGAATTAAGTCGCCACACGTCCTGGCTCGCTCCTCTCATGGAGCTGCCCGAAGTCAGTCTTTCGGCGTACGTTCTGGTCAGCGACCAAGGGGAGCGCATCGAACTCCTTGAGTGTCATCGCCCCGCTCCGTTTGGCACGCGGCAGGCAGTTGGGCCGAACCGGTTCGGCCTAAGTCATATGACCTTTACGGTTTCTGATCTTGATCGGACCGCGGAACTCGCAAGTCGACTCGGCGTGGCGCGCACCTTTTGTGCGCGATCGGGTGTTCGGAAACCTGAGGCGCTTGTTTGTAACGACCCCGATGGCATTACGCTAATCTTATTGGAGCAGCGCGAATGAACGCTGCAGCGGTGCCGTCGTTCCCGTTCCCCAAGGTTGTCTCCGTGGGCCTGACGTCATGAGCGTCAAGAACAAGGTACTTATCCTGACGGGCGTGGGGCCTGGTATGGGTCGGCGCCTGGCCTTGGAAGCTGTCCGTGACGGCGCACACGTCGCGCTTGGCGCGCGTTCAACGGCCTCAATTGAAGCGTTGGCAGGCGAGATTGACGCTATGGGAGGTCAGGCGATTGCTCTGTCCACGGACGTTCAAGATCCCGAACAGTGCCGCCGTTTGGCAGAGGCGACCCTCGAGCGATTCGGGCGAATCGACGGGCTGACGAACGCCGCGTATGCCGTATCCGGGCCTTCTGACGCTGACACCGCTGATGTTGAGGCCTGGCAGAGATCCATGAATGTGATCTGTTTTGGTGCGCTCCGGATGGTCCAGGCCGTGGTGCCCGCGATGAAGCGTCAGGGCTGCGGCGCTATCGTCAATATCAGCTCAATGGTGACGCGAAAACCGCCCCCGCAACGTGGGGACTACACCGTTGCAAAAACGGCACTGAATGGGTTGACGCGCCAGCTTGCGCAGGAGCTGGGTATATTCGGGATTCGAGTCAACACCATTTCCATTGGGTGGATGTGGGGGAAGGAAGTGCAACGGGTCACACGCGAAATGGCCGAAGCGATGGGCAAGCCCCACGAAGCATTGATTGGCGAAATCACCGCACGCATCCCAATCGGCCATGTTCCCTCTGAAGAGGACTGCTCACACGCGGTACTTTTCCTTCTCTCCGACTATTCGAGGGCAATAACTGGTGCGCACTTAGATGTGAACGGCGGGGAATCCTTCGGTGCATTCTAGGTCGCAAAATGGATAATTCACTCGACAGTCGGCCGCGCGTACTCGACGGGCGTACTTGGGACGAGTTTTGTGAGGCGTTGCGGCAAGCGGGTCAGGTGGTCCTGCAGCAACACACGCCTGCGACGGAACTGGACCGCTCGGAGGGATGGCGTTATCTGAGTCGGCTCGTGCGCATCGCACTGGAGTCGCAGCTTGAATATGCCGATCCAGACTTCCCAGTATTTTACGCGATCTGCCACGCAACCGCGAAAATGGGTGCCGACAATCCGGACAATAACTACCGCACGGCCTGTATCCGTGGCGATCGCCACTACCGCATCTGGGGCACACGCGGTGGGGCACCGTATTTGTCGTTTGGGACCAAAGCCAATCGATTCGGCTCAGACGGTTCGATGGCTTCGACGGGTGAGTTGGGGGGCGAACGCCTCGCCGTCGCTGGCGACGGCACGTTCGAAATAGTCGTAAGCCAGCTGCCGCAGTCTGGTAATTGGTTGCCGGTCACGCAGGACTCCAACTTGTTGGTGGTACGCGAGACCTTTCTGGATCGCACCCGCGAGAAGCCGGCTTCGATGGCAATCGAGTGCCTCGACGGGCCGCTGAAGCCGCAACCGCTGACCGCGCAGCGTCTTGACACCGCACTGCGCGCCGCCGGCGCTTTTGTACGTGGGACGGCCGCAATGTTTGTTGACTGGACGGAGTCGTTTCGCCCTGCGTCCAATATGCTCAACGACTTGAATCAAAGTTACTTTCAGCGCGCCGGCGGAGACCCCAATATTCACTACTGCCACGGCTACTGGAGTCTCGAAGCAGACGAGGCGTTGTGTATTCGCACTGAAATCCCGGAATGCGTTGCTTGGAACTTCCAGCTCGATAACTACTGGATGGAGTCACTTGACTATCGATACCTACCGGTATGCCTCAATAAATCGAGCGCGCGGCCGAACGCCGATGGCTCGGTGACTATCATCGTCGGCGCACGAAACCCAGGCGTGACTAACTTCATAACAACAGGTGGCCACTCGACCGGCACAATGCTACTGCGCTGGGTTTTGGCACGTACACATCCTCTGCCAAAGTGCGAGGTCGTAAAGCTCTCCGAGCTTGCGACGTCAGCTCCTGTTTGAGGCTACTCGATCGGAGTGAAAGTATGGGAACGGAGCTTGAGCACTTGGAGAGACGCATTCGCGACATGGAGGACATAGAGGCGATAAAAAGCGTCCAATATTCTTACTGGCGCAGCGTTGATCTCCAACAACCAGAGGAATTGCGCGAGGTTTTCTATCCGGGGGAGATCTACATCAATTTCCAAGACATGCCTGTGTGGCACGACCGTGATTCCTTCGTGACCTTCTATCGAAACCTGGGGTGCAATCCTGCGCGGCGCGAGAATCATTTTGGTATTGCGCCGCGTATCACGATAACAGGTCCAGATTCCGCGATCGGCCTCTGGCGCCTTCAAATGCTTGCGTACAATTACGAGTCCCGGATCACGATACAGATTTCGGGCGAGTACGATGGAGAATACGTGCGCGCAGAGGGCCGTTGGTGGATCAAATCCCTCCTCTTCAGGCGTCACTCATTGTATTCGCAGCACATAGCCGCAGACGGTTCTGTGAGCGCGCCCGAATTTGGGGGCACGTCGAACCATGCAAGCGCCCACCTCTATGGTAAGGACGCTTAACGGGACGCGATGGCCAAGCCAAACATTGTCGTCGTTACCGGGGCAAGCAGAGGCTTGGGACGAGGGATTGCGTTGGCGCTTGGTACTGCCGGCAACGTCGTATACGTAACGGGTCGTACCGGGGCAAAGCAAACCTCACGTTGGTCGGGAACCTTGCAGGAGACCGCGGGGGCTATCTCGCGCAGCGGCGGAACCGGGATCGCTGTTGTCTGCGATCATGCCGATGACAGCCAGACGCAGGCCTTATTTGAGCGCATAACCGCCGAATACGGCCGTCTCGACATTCTTGTCAATAACGCGTTCGGGATGTCAGATGAGATGGCAGCGCCCGGAGTGTTCTGGGAGCGTCCGCTCGATGCATGGGGAAAATTGATTGATGTCGGTCTGCGGAGCAGCTTTGTCGCGAGCTACTACGCGATTCCGCTGATGATTCATGCTCGCCGTGGGCTAATCGTCAACACATCGTCTCCAGGGGCGCGCGCATACCTCCATGTAGTTCCCTACGGTGTGGGCAAGGTTGGGCACGACAAGCTGGCGTACGATATGGCGTGGGAGCTCAGACCGTTCAACGTGGCGGCGCTCTCATTGTGGCACGGCATTGTTAAAACCGAACGAACTCTTATCTTCTGCGAAGAGAGTCCTGGTCTCTTGAAGGAGTTCGGTGGTGCGGAGAGTGCAGAGACTCCAGAATTCGCGGGGCATCTTATCGATGCTATCTACAGAAGCCCAGATCTCATGAGTCTCAGCGGCGGAACATTTTATGCGTCCGAGTTGGCACGTCGCTATGGAGTCCACGATATTGAAGGACGCGAACCCCCCTCGCACCGAGGGCTGCTTGGCGCGCCCATCTATGATCCGCTCACGTAGGGTGCGCGCCTGCGGCTTCGGTTTCTGGGTAAGCCGTACAGGTAGGGCGCCTCACATTGAGCCGTAGCTCCGTCCAGCTTGATGAGCTCGATCAGAGCATCGTCGCGCTCATGCGGCGTGAACCGGACATTGCCAGTCGTGAGCTCGCGCGTGCACTGGCAGTTACGGAAAAGACAGTGCGGCTGCATCTGCGGCGTCTGTACGACCTCAACGTTCTCCGCGTCATCACTATGGTGAATTTACCCGCTGTGGGGTTGCCATTTGTGACGGCAGCGGGAGTGCAGGTCCGCGGGCGAGCACCTGCGGATGTGGCACGCGAGATAGCCGGTATTGCGCAGGTTCTCACCGTAAATGTCGTCTTAGGGAATCAAGACCTTGAGATCCAGATTGTTACGCGAACCTTGCGAGAGCTGGCTGACTTGCTAACCAACGTTATCGCAAAAATTCAGGGCGTGGGAAGCATTACCGCCGGGGTCGCGATTCGGGTGTTGAAGCACGAAGTGTTGTGGGTCCCGTTCCCCGCGGGTCTCGGGCATAAACCAGATCGTCGCGGCGGACTTACGGCGAGCGTCGGGGACGAACTCGATGCAAAGATTATCGAGTGCCTCGCCGAAGATTCTCGTCTCAGTAATCGAGCTGTGGCGCGAACACTACGGGTAAATGAGGGCACGATCCGTACGCGCCGCCGCCGACTCGTGTCACAGAAACTTGTCCGCACTGCGACGGTAATGAACGTTGACCAGCTGAGAAATCCAATCGTCGCGTATTTCTGGATCAGCGTAGATACCGCCGCGAACCTGCACCCCGTAGCGGAAGCGCTCGCCAAGCTGCCGGAAATCACCTTCGTCGCGCTGATGAGCGGTCGCTGTGACGTCCTGGGAATTACCTTGGTTGAGAGCAGCGAAGAACTCGTCACGTTGCTTCATCAGACGCTTGACAAGATTCCCGGCATCTACCGCACGCAACATACCTTGAGCCAGAGCACGTTCAAGCATGACTCACGCTGGTGTGTGCTAGTGGATAAGGCCTAGAGAAGTGGCTGGCGTAAAAGGTGAAGTCAGTGGCTCGTTTCGACACTAGATTGTAAGTGGCTCAGTGTGCACGGTTTCATAAAATTAAGGGCACGCGTTCACAGGTTATGACGAGGGTCCGGCCATGGAATTCAATGACTATCTGCAGATCAAAAATCTCGTTTACCGGTACGCGGAGCTGGTCGACCAGGGCAATTTCGCGGCGGTGGGACAGCTGTTTGCCCATGCGGACTTTCTGGGTCCGGGAGTGGGACCAATCCGCTCCGACCCTGTCGGAGTGGCGGCGAACTACCAGCGTTGGGTGCGCATATACCCAGACTCGGGGACTCCAAAGACCCGACATGTGACGTCAAATTTACTTATCGAACCGGACGGCACGGACAGGGCCAAGGCTCAATCCAATGTGATTGTATTTCAGGGCGCAACGGAGTTTCCCCTGCAGCCGATCATCGCGAGTAGCTATCGAGATCGTTTCCAGCGGGTCGACGGAATTTGGCGCTTCTCGGAGCGCCGCATAGGGCTTGAGGTCCCGGACATCATCGGAGACCTTTCAGCGCATCTGACGCAGACCGGACACCTTACGTCCAAACCTGGCAAGTAACCCGCAGATAAAGAGAGCTGTGAACATGAAGTTCTCCATTATCTACGAGGCTCAGACCGTCGACACCTCACGCGAGGCTGAGTGGGCACTCTTCGACCAGTTGATTGAGCAATCTGTGCTCGCGGAGGCGGTGGGATTTGACTGTGTTTGGGCAGTGGAGCATACGGCGCTAAAGCAGTACGCCCACATGACTGCTCCGGAGACGTTTCTTGCGTTTTTAGCAGGTAGAACCACGCGATTGCACGTCGGCCACGGAGTTGTTTGCCTACCTCCGGCGATGAATCACCCGATCAAAGTGGCCGAGAGAATCGCGACACTCGATGTGCTCTCGAAGGGGCGTCTGCACTTTGGTGTTGGCAAAGGTGGCTCACAGCAGGAAGCAGGTGCGTTTGGCTACGAGCTTGCGGCGCTTGCGCCGATGATCGATGAGTCGATGTATCTCATTCCTAAGATACTAGTTCAGGATGAGATAGAGCATTCGGGTCAATACATCAAGATTCCGCGTCGACCGATCAATCCCAAGCCATACCAGCAGCCGCATCCCCCGATGTATCTCGCCTGCACACGGGGGGATTCGCTGTTGACTGCAGGGGCGCGTGGTATGGGTGCCTTAATCTTTGGATTTGGGGGAGCTGAAGATGTTGCGCAAAAAAACGCTATGTATCGCAAAGCGTTCCGAAACCGACGGCAGGAGGACCAGGTCGGGTTTCGGCCCAATGAGCATGTTGCCGCATTGTGCCCCGCAGTCGTACTAGATAACCGTGAACGCGCACGCCGAATAGGTTTGCGTGGCCAGCGGTTTTTCGTTGAATCCCTCGCGCATTGGTACAACAACGGACCGGCGCCGGGAGTGGATGACTTAGACGTGGACGCCCAGTTGAGCGCGCTCGGTCAAGTCAAGCGACAGTTCACGGCGCAACTCGGGGATGAAAATATCAGTTTGCCGCGTGATCTGGCGGGCTATTTCGGAGAGGTTAAGGATTCCTACGGAACTGTCGACGATTGCATTCAGTATGTCGGGCACCTATTCGATGCGGGCGCGGATGAGATTCTATTTCTTCTGCAAATGGGGACAGTTCCGCACGCGGCGGTCATCGAGACGATCCGCAACATCGGCGCCCACGTTATCCCACATTTCCGAGCAAAGTCTCCTGCGATAACGATCTCGTAGCGCTTCGCTCTGACACATGAACCGCTTCGCCGGCAAGGTTGCGCTAGTCTCGGGCGGCGCCCGTGGATTGGGTGCCAGCATCGTGCGCCAGCTCATCGGCGAAGGGGCGCGTGTCGTGCTGGGTGATGTTCGCGATGAGGAGGGCCGTACACTCGCGACCTCATTAGGTGCCGCCTGCATGTACGCTCACCTGGACGTGACAAAGGAAGCTCAATGGATCAAAGCGATTGCAGATACCAACGAGCGCTTTGGTGATATCGGTGTTCTCGTCAACAATGCCGGAGTATTTCGGACCGCGCTGATGAGCGAAATGTCGATGGACGCTTACCTGCAGGTTGTCCGAATCAATCAGTTGGGCTGCTTTTTGGGAATGCGGGCCAGCATTAAGTCGCTACGTAGAAGCCAAGGTGGGGCGATTGTCAATATAGCGTCGACCGCGGGTATAGAGGGCGTGCGGCAGGCGATCGCCTACACGGCCACGAAACATGCGGTCATCGGAATGACTAAAGTTGCGGCGCTGGAACTCAGTGAATACGGCATCCGTGTTAACGCAGTGTCCCCCGGAGCGATGGCAACGCCTCTAATAGCTGAACATTCCAGCGTGCCGTTGTCTGTCATTGCGAAGCAGGAACTACCCGGACTTCCACTCAAGTACATGGCAGATCCAGAAACCGTGGCGCGTTCCGTACTGTTTCTTGCCTCGGAAGAGGCGGCCTACATCACGGGAAGTGAGCTTCGCGTAGATGGGGGCCTGACCGCGGGACGGTAGGAGCAGTTTTGGCTGAAAGTGTATGGCGTTTGGCCCGCATACACATTAACTCGCTCAGAGGCGGGGGTGAGCCTCCGGCTATATTAATTCCCGTTCTGCCGTTCTGAAGTTTGCAGGCTCGCCTTATATGGCTGCTCCCGCAGATCGTGCTCTCCACGAACTCGTCGACCGCCAGGCGATGGCGGATCTGAGAGTCCGTTACTGTCGTGGTGTTGACCGTTGCGACGTAGCTCTGATGCGTTCCGTTTTTTGGCCCGACGCGGTGGCTCACTACGGCATCTACAACGGCTCGGCAGTCGATTTCGCCGAATTGACGGTCAAGACGGTGCGCGAGGCGTGTCAGGCTACGATGCATCTAATCGCCAACGTGACGGTTAACCTGCAGGACGATTGGGCCGCCGGCGAAACGTACGTCGTGGCCTACCATTCAATCAAATCAATCGAAAGCATCGGGCAGTTGCTGGAAGATGCCGCCCTGTCGGAATTCAGACATTCCCTAATGACGGAGAGCGGGCCTTGCAGCTTCGTCGTGGGAAGTCGCTATTTGGATCGCTTTACGCGTCGAAACGGTGAGTGGCGCATACAGGAGCGATCGTACGTCTGGGACTGGTGCGAGAAGGGTCCCGCCAACTTAATGTTTCACGCCCTTAATTCCGGCACGCAGCTTCGGGTTGGGCAGCGTGACATTGCGGATGCATCGTACGCGTGCTTTCGCTCTGCACCGATTTAAAAGCGCCCATGGCATTGGGGGTAGTGTGGCAAATATTCCTCTTGGCATTCTTGGCCTGTTCTTCGCTTCGGTCGGCTTTCAACTCCTCGCGGTCATGCTTTTGCCGCGGACACAGGGGTTTACCAATCCGCTCCCAACAGTAGGCTGCGCGGCGCTTTTTGTTTGTGGAATCTGGATGGTGGCACGCTTGTACCACGGAGGTGCCAAACTTGGGATCGTGATGCCGTTGCTGGCCGCCGTGATTCCGATTGGCATTATCGCGATTGGAGTCCTGATGTATGGCGAGCGCGCCTCGTTCTTCAAGATCCTGGTCCTGTTGGCGGCCTGCGGGCTGGTCGGCGCAGCTGCCAAGATGACCTGAGCGACGCGCGGACGGGAGACAAAATGACCAAGTCACAGAATATCGTGACTTCAATCACGGTGGAGATCGAGGCACCAGCATCAGTTGTCTGGAAAGTGTTGACCGACCTTGATCGCTACTCAGAATGGAACACATTTTGCCCAGGGATAAAATCGACGCTTAAACTGGGCGACCCAGTAACGATGACAGTCAAGAGTCCCAACTCGGACGAACTCGGGACCGCGGTTGAATATCTGGTGTGTTTCGAGCCGGAGCAATTGCTGTCGTGGGAGGCACGCCCTACTGCCGAGAGCAAAGCCGCGGCGCGCCGAGATCAATACGTGCAAGCACTGGGTCCGGAGCGTTGTTCCTACGTGACAACAGATGTATTTCTTGGACCGATTGCCGATGATCTTATGAAAAATATCGGATCGTGGGCAAAGGCGGGTTTCGATGATGTGGCGCGCGGCTTAAAAAGGCAGGCTGAAGCGATATACGCACAGCAAAAAGCGCGAATCACAGTGAGACCAGTCTCCGGCGGTGCTCCTTAGCCACCTTCCGTCGCCGGCATTAGGCTGCACCGACCGCTGCCGAATTTTTTATCCGCTCAGGGCATCAGAGGCGCGCGCTTTGTGGCGTGGATGTAAAAGCAATTGGCCGATCTTGAAATATGAACGCATGTTGTGCTGTGGCGCTGGTGCCTACACTGACCCCACACGCTTGGTTCTCGGAGCCACGGGCTAGGCAATTGTCTTGAAGCGCCAATGCTGAACCACCCTGATGACCGCGCATCTGCCAAATGACGGGCCCGGTGGAAACCGATGTCTTGGTCATCGGCTCGGGTGCCGCGGGGCTGACGGCGGCTCTCGTGGCGGCTGATGCGGGAGCTAGGGTTTTGATCGTAGAGAAGGCATCGCAGTGGGGCGGCACCTCGGCCACTTCCGGTGGAATGATTTGGATTCCCGGGAGCGCCGATGCAGTGGCTCGCGGAGCGAGCGACTCGCCAGAGGAGGCATTTGCATATATCCGTGCGTGTACGGACGCGAATATTCCCGATGCAAACATCAAAGCGTTTGTCGCCGCTGCGCCCGAGATGCTTGCATGGATGGAAGCCACGACGCACGTTCGCTACCGCGCAATTCCTTATACCGACTATAGGCAGGAAGTACCGGGGGCCAAACTGGGCTACCGGACGCACGATCCGGTACCGCTTGACGGCAAGCTGCTCGGCCGAGCTCTTGAGACTTTGCGACCGTCCGCGCCGGCGGCACTGTTGTTCAATCGGATCGCGTTCACCATGGATGACGTTCACCCGTTGCTTCACCGTACACCGGGTTGGCGTCGTGTATTGCTGCGTCTTCTCGCGCGGTATTACTTCGATTTCCGTCAACGTTTGAAATCTCCGCGCAACCGCTTTCTTGCCGCCGGTAACGCTTTGGTGGGGCGCCTGGGGTTATCGGTTCGCGAGCGCAACGTCCCCTTGTGGCTCGACTCGCCGGCCGTTGAACTCCTGCGTGACGATATCTCGTCGCGGGTGAATGGGGCGATCGTCAGCCGCGCCGGGGTCAGAACTCTCGTTAACGCGAGACAGGGCGTGATTCTGGCGACTGGTGGTTTCGAGGGTAACGCGGAGATGCGTCGCACCTATCTACCCGGTTCATGGAACCCTGAGTGGAGTGGTTCCGTGGAAAGCAACACGGGGGATGGTATTCGGATCGCGCAAAATGTGGGTGCAGTGGTGCTCAATATGGATTCCGCCTGGTGGGGCCCGATGTTGAAGTTCCCTGACGAACCCCGAGCACGGTTGCTCACTTTTGAGCGCGCTCTTCCGGGAAGCATCATCGTCAATCAGGCCGGGCAACGCTTCATGAATGAAGCATGTTCGTATGACGTCGCGGGCCGCTTGATGATTGAGGCTGATCATCCGAAAGCGGGCACTACGCCGTCATTTTTTCTATTCGACTCGAGGTTCCGTCAACACTATCCGGTCGGCCCCTTGCTGCCCGGGGTGCCCGAGTGGCTGCATCAGAGAGGCGTGCGACAGGTACTGATAAAAGCCGGTAACTGGGGAGACCTCGCATCCGCCTTAGGAGTGCCGGGATCCGCGCTGCGTCAAACCGTCGCGCGCTTCAACGCTGCCGCCATTCTCGGGGACGATCCGGAATTCGGTCGGGGCAACAGTGCCTACGACCGGTACTACGGCGATCCGCACGTTATGCCTAACCCTAACTTGGGGCCACTGGAAAAAGCCCCGTTTTATGCAATACCAGTTTATCCGGGCGACATCGGTACAAACGGAGGCCTCCAGACAAACGAGAACGCCCAGGTTCACGATGAATGTCATGAGCCGATTCCAGGGCTGTACGCGGTAGGCAACACATCCGCGAGCGTCATGGGGCATTTTTATCCTGGTGCGGGCGGGACGCTGGGTCCGGCTATGACGTTCGGCTACGTTGCCGCGCGTCACGCGACAAACGAAAACCTTCATTGAGGTGTTCAGATGTTGAAAGTAACTAAAGCTCTGCTGGCGGGCGCCGCACTCTGGGGCACCGTGTTGTCACCCCTCGCCTGGTCTCAGAACGCCCCGCAATCAACGGAGGCGCAAACCGGCGGACTCGAGGAAGTGATCGTCACTGCCCAAAAGCGGCCAGAGAACCTGCAGCTTGTCCCGGTGTCCATTACGGCCTTGAGCGGCACGATGCTCGACAATCGGAATGTCACCACCGTGCAAGGGTTTGCGGAGTTCGTTCCGAACCTGACGGTTAATCCGATCATGGGATCGGCCACTGCGGCCAGTGTGTACATACGAGGCCAAGGCTACGCCAACACCGAGGCGTACGTAGATAGTCCAGTGTCGACTTATATCGACGGTGTGTTGCAGCCCAGGCCAAACGTGGCCGGTCTTGAGATGGTTGATCTTCAGCGAGTTGAGGTGCTACGAGGTCCTCAAGGAACACTGTTCGGGCGAAACACCACCGGTGGAGCTCTGAACATCACCACCGCCGCTCCATCAGATGAGTTCGGCTTTAAGCAATCCGCCGAATATGGAAGCGATCAGGAATTTATCGTAAAGACTGCACTTGACACCGGATTGATTGACGGCTCGTCATTCAAAGCCAAACTCGCCTACTACCACCATCAGCTCGAGGGATACGTCACAAATATCAGTCCAGGAGCTACCTTCGACGCCGGTTATCGTGACAACGATTCGATATGGTTTGCCCTTGATGGGGATCTGACCTCGCGTCTTTCAATGGACTTTCGGTTCGACTACACGCAACTCAGGGCGGTAATGCCGGCGAGCCAAGTGATTTACGCCGCGCCTGATTACGTCAGGTACTTTGGCAATTCACCCAACCTAGGTGGCGACCCCTTTAACAACAGTCCGACAAGACTCGGGTACATGTACCTGGGTGACTCTGGCCCGGAAAAAAATACTCTGGGCGGTTACGCGATGACTCTAAATTACAATGTGTCAAGCGCCACGACGCTTAAAGACATCGTCGCGTACCGTAATACAACATCTACCAGTCCGAACAGTAATGTGACTGGGCAGGGAAACCTACAAGGAGAGGTATTGAACCCCGCCACCGGCGTCACTTCCGTTCAACACGTCTCGCCGTTCGACGCTGCTGAGGACATAAACCAGCATCAGATCTCTAATGAGCTACAACTGTTGGGGAACCTAGGTTCATTCAACTATGTCGCCGGGTTCTTTTATTTCAATGAAAAGCCACAGGAAAATAACCCACTCTTTCTGACGGTTGTGGAACCGGGCGGCACTACGGGTATCAATGTTAACGTCCCGAGAACCTTCTCGCTCAACACCACGACGAAGGCGGTTTACGCGCAGGGCACGTACACGCCGGATGTGTTGGACCACAAACTCCAAATTACGGGAGGTAGCCGTTATACGTGGGACGACAAGTCCATTACGGAGCCCGGCACCTTTGAAGCGAAAAATTGGAGCAAAGCTTCATGGGCGGCGGCCCTTCAGTACAACTGGACCCCTGACCTGATGGCCTACTTTCGCTTCGCCAGTTCTTACAAAGCGGGTGGATTCACTCCCGGCTTCGCTGGATCGTATAACCCGGAAAACGCGACGATGTACGAACTGGGCCTGAAGTCAGATTGGTGGGATAACCGCTTACGGGTGAACCTTACGGCGTTCACAACCAACTACAAGGATCAGCAGCTTCAGGAAACGGTCGGGGGAATCCCGCTAGTAACCAACGCGGGACGTTCGACTTTCGATGGCGGCGAGCTTGAGATCACTGCAGTTCCGACGCCTCGGTTACGGGTCACGGCGTCTTGGGGTTACATTAACCCCAACTACAAAGTCTACATCTACTCCGACCCAGTGTTGGGCAATATTAACGTGGCGGACGAGGTGCACATGACGTACGCTGCGAGAAACAATGCTTCAATTGGTCTAGTTTATGATGTCGCGGAAGGACCATGGGGATCACTGAACACTAGTGTTGACTTTCACTATGAAAGTCGCCGGTGGTTCTTCCCGTTGGATCGCCAGCTTCCGTACAATGAACTCATTTCCGGCCCCCCGATTTATGATTTGCGCGCCCGCATAACCTGGGCCAATTTTATAACAACGAAAGGCGGCGCTACGTTTAGCGGCTACATATGGGGCGCGAACCTGCTTAATAAGATTCAGATCACGACCGGCACTGACTGGACACCAATGCCTTTTGCCACTGCGGTCTTTTCGCGCCCGCGATCTGAGGGTATAGGTATCGACATGAAGTTCTAGAACCTATCTCAAAATTGCTTGAGCAGGATGCATAAGGCTGCAAGTTGAACGAATCCGAGGAAATTGGTTGGGTAGTACTCCCAGCGAACCAGGAGGCGCCGTTTCCATTGCATCCACGCAAAGAAGCGCTCAACGATCCAGCGTCGCTCGTAGCGACGCAGCCGGCGCCCATCTTGTGTCTTGCGCTTGACTCGGTTGGACTTGTGAGGAGCGATCATCTCAACGCCCTGTTCGCGCAGCTTCTCATCGAGCGGATCGCTGTCGTAAGCGCGATCACCGATCAGGTTTTCCGGCTTCGCTTCGATCATGTAGAAGTCGAAAGTCAGCTGCACGAGCGTCACTTCGTGATGGTTCGCGGCATGCGTCGTAACCGCGAGCGGCAAGCCGTGGCGATCCACAATCGCCATGATTTTCACGCCTTTTCCGCGTCGGGTCGGACCAATCTGCTCCCCGCCGCCCTTGGCCGATGCAAACGTGGCATCGATATAACACTCCGATTCGTCCACCTCACCTTGCTCGCGCAAAGTGTTGGCAAGATCCGTGAGCGCTGCTCGAATCACTTCACTCTGGCACCACTGCTGAAAGCGGCGGTGCACCGTCTTATAGTTCGGATAGGACTGCGGAAGCATGTGCCATTGAGCGCCGGTGTTGAGAATCCACAGCGCCGCCTCGAGCACTCTGCGCGCTGGAATCGGCTTGCGGCCCGGACGATCGTCCGGATAGTGCTCCTCCGGAAAATGCTTCCGGATCAGTCCCCACTGCGCATCGGTTATGCGTAGCACGCCTAGATTTTACCTATGAATCAGTACGTCTACGCAGTTTTGAGATAGGTTCTAGGCATTGACGCTGCCATCGCGGTGCGCGGGATGGATTGGCATGGCTCATGAGTTACAGAGCGGCGTCCTCGTAGATGAAGCCATGCGTCGCTGCGCACTGCGTGACCTCGGCGATGCCTGGTTTATGGAGCCGCTCGACGTCCTGCTGAATTCCTTGCGAAGCGAGGCACAGCTTAGTCATGCGGGCGTTCTGGTTGAGCGTGAACGAATCATTGCGGCGCTGGGCAATCGTTTGCGCATGGTCGAAACTATCAAACGCAACCCTGAAATTCTGAAGGAACGGGTGCGCGTGGCGGCGGTTGTGGTAAGCCTACCTCGCACCGGCAGCACGATGCTTCAGCGATTGCTGGCGGGGACGCCGCCGTTTACGGCTATGCGCTGGTGGGAAGTATTCAACTACGCACCCATGAGCGGAGAGAAACGCGGTGAGGCCTATGAGCGCAGGTGTGCCGGACAAAAGATCATCGACGACTTTGTGCAGGGTAACCCTGATCTGATTGCCAGCCACCCATACGAACTCGAGGCACCCGAAGAGGAAACCCCTGTCTTAGGGCAGTTTTTCATGGGTACGCTTATGGAAGGCTTTGCATATCTTCCGACGTACGTGGAATGGCTTAAAAGCCAAGACCACAGTCGCGTTTATGGTGAATTGCGTACGGTCCTGCAATTCATGCAATGGGATCAGACCTCACGTCGATCGCAGCGATGGATTCTCAAGTCGTCTGCACATCTGCCTTCCCTCGAGGCACTGTGTAGAGAATTTCCGGATGCTCTGATCATAATGAATCACCGCGATCCGCTCCAGACAGTCCCATCGGTCTGCAGTTTGATGACGATGCTGCATGCGTTGGAGTGCGATCAGGTTGACAAGGTTGTGGTGGGACGCTTTACGGCTAAGCGCTGGGCATGGAACCTGTCGCGCTTCACGCAGCTGCGCGCGAGGCTGCCCCCCGAGCGATTTCACGACATGGGTTACCGCCAGTTGGTCCGCGATCCGATCCCGGAAGTGGGGCGCGTATTCGCCCGTCTCGGGGAGGGCCTCACGGCAGAAGCGCGGACGGCAGTGAACCAATGGCTCGAGAGTAATCGTCGCGACAAGCGACCAGCGCATGAATACTCGCTCGCGGAGTTCGGGTTATCGGAAGAGGGGTTGCGCCACGATTTTGCGGAGTATCGAGCTACTTTTCTGAGCGCGAGTGAGCAGCAATCTGAGCGTAACTCGTAACCACTTCTAAACTGTCTCGTTGGCAGCGAAGCCTAGACGTAAGCAGCTCGCTCGGCGACCTGGACTGCCGGGCTGCGATTGACCTCGGCACGAGGGTCAGGGACGACACACGGCCAAGACTGCACCGACTCTGCCTGTCACGTGTGTTCGGCAGTGACCACTTCGCCTCTGGGGGCAGCGCAAAAAATTGATTCGCGTTCAAGTGGTTAGCTCAGTTCGGCAACTCCGGCCGAGCGACGCCAAGAGAATAATAGACTCTGGACAGTAATCTCGGCCGGCTCGAACGTATTGTTTCATGTCCCGGCAACTCCGTAGTGTCAGGAACAGAACTGAACGAAAGGTCGGCGAGTGCGCCGACTTAGCGGCGCCAACCGTT
>Ga0210401_10001739_pt1 | contig 24815 bp, 20 predicted proteins | sample IncBWH32MmetaG_FD_150866 | JGI IMG/M metagenome (GOLD analysis project Ga0210401, IMG submission 150866) | Forest soil microbial communities from Barre Woods Harvard Forest LTER site, Petersham, Massachusetts, United States - Inc-BW-H-32-M | ecosystem: Environmental > Terrestrial > Soil >... | reverse complement strand
AGTGCTGTCGGTGTAGCGCTCAATCGCCGGCGGCTCGGGACGCTTGAAGTCGGGTCCGACCGCACACGAAGCCAGCATCAGCGTTGAGAGCGCCGTCCAAGCCGCTGTCCACGCGGCCGAGCGTATTGACATCGAATCGCGCCTTCCTGGAAAAGGTCTTATGAAATTTCCGCCCCGCATCCCACCTGATTGACCCCCAAACTTCATCGGGCCAACCCCCTGGCGCGGATCGTGGCAGGGCCTCACCCGCCTGCCACTGGATTGCGACGAACAGTCGATTCTAGCGTGCGGGCTGCGCCCAGCGCCGATGGAATGGCACTGCGGAGGCCGTGGGATGGCACTCTAGAATGCTGCCCATGATCGCCTTGATACAGCGCGTCTCGCAGGCCAGCGTGCGGGTTGGAGTGGATCTGACTGGCGCCATCGAAACGGGACTCCTGGCACTCGTGTGCGCAGAGCGCGACGACGAGGAGCGAGAGGCCGACGCTTTGCTGGAACGCTTGCTCGAATACCGGGTGTTCGCCGATTCGGCCGGCCGCATGAACCTGAGCCTGAGGGCGATCAACGGCGCATTGCTGCTGGTGCCGCAATTCACGCTGGCCGCCGACACTTCGAGCGGGTTGCGGCCCAGCTTCTCGCCGGCCGCACCGCCCGAGCGCGCGCGCCAGCTGTTCGAATACATGGTCGAGCGCGCTCGTGCGCTTTACGCTCCGGTGGCGGCCGGCCGCTTCGGCGCAACGATGCAGGTCGCGCTGGTCAACGAGGGGCCCGTGACGTTCTGGCTTCGGACCCGGCCCGGGCAAGCCACCCGATGAAGTGCCCGTTCTGCGCCAAGTCCGACACCCAGGTGATCGACTCGCGCGCCTCGGACGAGGGCGCCTCGATCCGGCGCCGGCGGCGCTGCCTGGGGTGCGACAAGCGCTTTACGACTTACGAGCGGGTCGAGCTGGCGCTGCCCTCGATCGTCAAGCGGGGCGGCAGCCGTGCCGAATACGATCGAAACAAGCTGCGAGCCTCGATGCTGTTGGCACTGCGCAAGCGGCCAGTGCCGCGCGAGGCGGTCGACGACGCGATCGGGCGCATCGAGGACAAGCTGCTGTCGGCCGCGCAGCGCGAGGTGAAGAGCGAGAAACTGGGCGAGCTGGTGATGCGCGAGCTCAAGCGCCTGGACAAGGTCGCCTACATACGGTTCGCCTCGGTCTACCGCAGCTTCGAAGACGTCGACGAGTTCGCCGAGGTGGTGAAGGAAGTCAGGCCCCCCCGGCGCCGCCGCACTTAACGGGCCCTTGCAAAACCCCGCGGTTGCAAAACCGCCAGGCGGGCCAATTTCCCGCCTGCACGCGGCTCGGTTTATTGTCCGGCGCCGCTCGGCCCCGACCTGCTCGCGACTCGGCCCTGCCCGCGGCGCTTTTAACCGCTGCAAACCTCTTGAAGTTGCGCCCGCCCAGCCCCATCTGTCGGTGCAAGGGGCAAGGCCCCATGAAACCTTAAGGAGACAACGATGAGCCAACTCGTTCGACGTGAGCCCCTGGGCTTCGTGTTCGATGAATTTTTTAGTGACTTCTTCAACCGCTCGGGTTGGAGCGTACCGTCGCGCGGCGTCAGCCTTCCGCCCGCGGTTCGAGCCCGCACGGACGTGATCGACAGGGGCGACAAGTACGCGGTGTCCGTCGACTTGCCCGGCATGCGCAAAGAGGACATCCAGGTCAGCATTGACGGGGCCCGGATCTCGATCAGCGCCGAGGACAAGAGCGAACGGCAAGTGAAGGATGGCGACAAGGTGCTGCATACCGAGCGCTATGCGACCAGCTACGCGCGCAGCTTCGAGTTGCCGGCCGAAGTGACCGAGGAAGGCGCGGATGCGTCGTTCGAAAATGGCGTACTGCAGCTGACGCTTCCGAAGCGGGCACACGCAGTTGCCAAGCGGCTGACCGTCCGCTAATCGCAAGCAGCAGCACTTCTTTATCCGGGTTTCACGGCGCGCCTTGCACGGCGCGCCGTGCCTCCTGAGTCCGTAAGCGCGCGCCGACTGCGTAGAATCGGCGCGCATGTATACCGACGCAGACCACCGCTTCATGTCGCGGGCCCTGGAGCTCGCGGCAAAGGCCATGGTGCATGCGACGCCCAACCCGCGCGTCGGCTGCGCGGTGGTGCGCGATGGCCGAATCATCGGCGAAGGCTTCACCCAGCGGGCCGGATCCAATCACGCGGAGATCGAGGCGCTGCTCAACGCGCGCCGGGCCGGGCACGACCTGCACGGCGCCCATGTCTATGTGACGCTGGAGCCGTGCGCTCACTTCGGTCGCACACCCCCATGCGCGACTGCACTGATCGAGGCCCACGTGGCGATGGTGATCGCTGCGGTCGAGGATCCCAACCCGCAGGTCGGGGGTCGGGGGCTCGAGATGCTGCGCCAGGCAGGCATCGACGTGCGCTGCGGTCTGCTGAAGCAGGATGCGGTCGAGATCAATGCCGGATTCTTTTCGCGAATGACCCGAGGTCGGCCATGGGTGCGCCTGAAAGTCGCCGCCAGCCTGGATGGGCGAACCGGGTTACAAAACGGCGTCTCTCAATGGATCACATCGGAGGCCGCGCGGGCCGACGGCCACGCCTGGCGCGCCCGGTCGTGCGCGGTGCTGACCGGCATCGGCACGGTGCGGCTGGATGACCCGAGACTTTCAGTGCGCCTGGTCGAAACGCCCCGGCAACCGTTGAAGGTGCTGGTCGACAGCCGCTTCGAGGTGACACCCCAGGCGCGGCTGTTCGACGGGAATCCGACGCTGGTGGTCTGCACGCGGCGCGACTCTGCCAAAGCCGAGCAGCTGGCAGCCCGCAATGTCGAGGTGATCGAGGTGGCCGCGGAGACGAACGGCAAAGTCGACCTGGCCGCCCTGATGCGCGAGCTGGCACGGCGAGGCATCAACGAACTGCACGTCGAGGCGGGCTCGCGGCTGAACGCCTCGCTGCTGGCGGCTGGAGTGGTCGACGAGCTGCTCGTCTACCTGGCGCCGTGCCTGATCGGCCCCGGGCAGCCGATCATCGACCTGCCTGAGGTGACGAGCCTGGCTCAAATCCGCCGGCTGGCGCTGCGCGAGGTGGTTCGGATCGGCGATGACGTGCGGGTGCTGGCACGGATTGAGGTTTGACTCGCAGTGCGCGACGGGCGCGGACCTTGGATCTTCTGGGGCTCTTGCAATGTTCACCGGCATCGTTGAAACGGTTGGGCGCATTGAACAGGTGGAGGCGCGCGAGCGGGGCGTCCGGGTGCGAGTGCATGCCGGCGCAATCGATGAGGCCAGCCTGAAGGTCGGAGACAGCATCGCGGTCAACGGGTGTTGCCTGACCATCACCGCGATCGGCGAGGGGCTCTTTCGAGCGGATGTGTCCGAGGAAACATTGGCCAGAACCGCCAATCTGGATCGCTGCGGGCCGGTGAACCTTGAGCTGGCGATGGCGCTCGGTGATCGGATCGGCGGGCACCTCGTCTCGGGTCACGTTGATGCGGTCGGTACGGTCGTCGGCTTTGCGCCAGTCGGGGATTCGCGCGAGCTGTGGGTGCGTGCGGCCCGTTCGCTCGCGCCCTGCCTGGCATTCAAGGGGTCGCTCGCCGTCGACGGGGTCAGCCTGACGATCAACCAGGTGCAGGACTCCGATCAAAGCTGCGATGTGGCGATCAATCTGATCCCGCATACGCTGGCCGCCACCACCCTCGGGCAGGCCTCGATCGGTCAGCGCGTCAATTTGGAGGTCGATCCGCTGGCTCGCTATGCCGAACGCATGGTTTCGCTGATGTCGGCGGCCGCGCGCGGCAAAACCACCTAGAATTCCTCCCATGCTGTCTCCGGACCGATCGACACTCGAGCCTGCGGCCGCGGCGCCCATCGCCTCGACCGCCGAAATCATCGAGGAGATCAAGCGCGGCCACGTGGTCGTGCTGGTGGACGACGAGGATCGCGAAAACGAAGGCGATCTGATATTCGCGACCGACTTCGTGACTGCCGAAAAGGTCAACTTCCTGGCCAAGTTCGGGCGGGGCCTGATCTGCATGCCGATCACTGAGGAGCATGCGCGCCGCCTGCAGCTATCGCCGATGTCGCAAGACAACCGCTCGGTCCACGGCACCAACTTCACGGTGGCGATCGAGGCCGCCGCCGGCGTGACAACCGGGATTTCGGCGGCCGACCGCGCCCATACGATCCGGGTTGCGTCGAGGCCCGATGCGAAGCCCGAGGACATCGTGCAGCCGGGGCACGTGTTCCCCCTGGTGGCGAGTTCGGGAGGCGTGTTGATGCGGGCCGGCCATACGGAAGCGTGCTGCGACCTGGCCCGGCTGGCCGGCCTGAATCCGAGCGCCGTGCTGTGCGAGATCATGAACGACGACGGCACGATGGCGCGTCTGACGGACTTGAGCGCCTTTGTCCGTCTGCACGGGCTCAAACTGGGCACGATCGCCGACCTGATCCACTATCGCGCTGCCACCGAATCGCTGATCGAGCGCATCGGTGCGCGTACGGTGCAGACCCACGCGGGAACATTCGAATTGGTCGCCTATCGCGACCTGCCGGGCGATGGCACTCATCTGGCGTTGGTGCGAGGAGCACCGCGCCCTGATCGGGACGTGCTGGTGCGTGTGCATGAGCCGCTGTCGGTGCTCGATCTGCTCGGTGCGCCCGGGCGGCGGCACGCCTGGACGCCGGCCAATGCGCTGCAGCGGATTGCACAAGAGGGGTGCGGCGTTCTGGTTCTGTTGAATTGCGGCGAGGGCCCGCAGCAGCTGCAGCAACGGATTCGCTCATGGTCCTGCGCGGAGGAGGCGCCGGCCGCTCCGAGAGCGGCAGCAATGGACCTGAGAACCTATGGCATCGGCGCCCAGATTCTGAGCGACCTGGGCGTTGGGCGGATGAAACTGATGGCCAAGCCCCGCAAGATGCCGTCGATGGCCGGGTTTGGACTGGTGGCGGTCGGTTACCTCGAAAGCGAATGAAAAATGGCACTTGACTCGATCGCCCCGGATCTGGATGGGGCTGGCTTGCGGATCGGCATCGTCCAATCCCGCTTTAACGGCTGGGCCGGCGAGGCGCTGCTGGAATCGTGCATTGCGGAGTTGCGCCGCCTGGGCGTCGACGACGACGACGTAACCCACGTGACGGTGCCTGGCGCGCTCGAGGTGCCGATCGCGTTGTCCAAGCTGGCGCAAGCGCAAGATTACGACGCGCTGATCGCGCTGGGGTGTGTGATCCGCGGCGATACCTTTCACTTCGACATCGTCGCGACGGAGTCGGCCACCGGCATCAGCCGCGTCGCGCTGGAGCACGGAATTCCGGTTGCCAACGCGGTGATCACGACCGACAACGAAGCGCAGGCGCGGGCACGCGTTGATGAAAAGGGGCGCGAGGCGGCGCGCGTCGCCGTCGAAATGGCCAACTTGATGTGGTCGCTCGAGGAAGGCGGAGAGGACGACGGCGCCCAATAGGCGGTCCGCACCGTGCCTTGCTGCGGCTATGAGCTGCGCAGAATCCAATGACCCCTCGGGGTCGGACCCGGCCCGGACGCGCACGCGCAGTGCGCGTCGTCGCGCGCGCGAATTTGCGCTGCAGGGCCTGTACGGCTGGTTGCTGTCGGGCAGCGACAGCGCCGAGATCGCGGGTCAGCTGAAGGCGTTGCCGGCCTATGAGCGGGCCGACGAGGCCTACCTGCTCGAGCTGATGCAAGGCGCAACGGCCTCGGCCGAGGCGCTGCGCGCCCTGTTTGTCGCAGACATCGATCGGCCCCTGGCCGAACTGAGCCCGATCGAGCATTCGATCCTGCTGATCGCGGCCTACGAACTGGCGCATCGGCCGGAGATTCCGTACAGGGTCGTGATCAATGAGGCGGTCGAGCTGGCCAAGGACTTCGGCGGTAGCGAGGGCTTTCGATACGTCAATGGCGTGCTGGACAAGCTGGCGGGCAGGATCCGGGCGCGGGAAGCCGGCGCTGGCCGGGTCTAAGAACGCGCAACTGCGCAGCCACGACAGCTCCTTCCTAGGGTGCGGACCCGTGGCCTTGACCGAATTCGAGTTGATCGCGCGCTACTTCACACGAGCCGGGCGCGAGCGACAGGGCGTCGGCGACGATTGCGCCCTGATCGACGTAGGCGACCAGACGCTGGCCATTACGACGGACTCGTTGACCGAGCGCGTCCATTTCTTTCCCGACGTCGATCCGGCCTCGCTCGGACACAAGGCGCTGGCGGTCAGCCTGTCGGACCTGGCGGCCGCCGGCGCGCGGCCGCGTTGCTTCCTGCTGGCGTTGTCGCTGCCACGCGCGCAGGAAGGCTGGCTCGACGCGTTTTCGCGGGCGATGTTCGCGCTGGCCGATAGCGCGGGCTGCGAGCTGATCGGCGGCGACACCACGCGCGCACCGCGCATCGCGGACCAGGATGGGCCGGTGACGATCTGCATCACCGCGATCGGCGAGGTCGATCGCTCCTTCCTGCGCGGCCGGGCAGGGGCGCGAGCCGGCGACGATCTATGGGTCTCGGGCGAGCTGGGCGCTGCCGCACTGGCCGTGGCGCACGCGCAGGGGCAAATCCGACTCGACTCGGCCCAGCTTCAGGAGTGCCTTCGTCGCCTGGATTGGCCGCAGCCGAGGGTGGCGCTCGGAATTGCGTTGCGCGGTGTGGCGAGCGCCGCGGTCGACGTCTCCGATGGGCTACTGGCTGACCTGACCCACCTGACGGAGCGCTCCGGGGTCGGGGCCTGCGTCCACGTTCCGCAAGTGCCTCGCTCGGAAATGCTGCGAACGATCGACACCCAACTGCAGCGGCGCTGCGTGCTGGCCGGAGGCGACGACTACGAGTTGCTCTTTACTGCGTCCCCCGATGACCGGGAGGCGGTTGCCACGGCCGGTCGTGAATGCTGCATCGCAATAACCCGGATTGGCACGATGACAAGGGAGCTCGGCTTGCGTCTGACAGGTGACGCGGGAATCGACGCTACACTGCGCGGGTTCGATCATTTCGCCGGCACGCGGGAGGCCTGAAATGGCGGCTGCGCCCGGAAACTCGATTCCATGGTTGCGATCGATCCGGCTGATATGCCACCCAGGCCGGGGCCGGCGTTCCTGCGGTCGCACCCGGCCCACCTGATCGCGCTCGGCCTCGGCACCGGCCTGTTGCGTCCGGGGCCGGGAACCTGGGGAACCGCGGCGGGTTGGCTGGCCTTCGCGTTGCTCGAACGGCTGCTGGAGCCGTCTGTGGCGGTCCAGGTCCTGATCGGCACCGTCGGTTTGGTCGTGGGCACGTGGGCCGCCGGGCGCGCTGGCGCCGCGCTTGGCCGCCCGGATGCCGGCGAAATCGTGATCGACGAGATCGTCGCGTTCTGGTGGGTGTTGCTGCTGCTGCCGCACACCGATCAGCCGTTGGCGCTGCAAGCGGTTGCGTTCGTGCTGTTTCGGCTTTTCGACATTCTGAAGCCTGCGCCGATCGGATGGATCGAGCGGCGTTGGCCTGGCGCAGTGGGCGTGATGGCGGACGACGTGATGGCCGGTGTGTACGTGCTGGTGGTGATTGACCTATGGATGTGGCTGCCGTGACGAGCGATCTGCCGACACAGCTGTGGCGCAGCGCACAGCAGCTGGGCGGGCTGCTGCAGCGGGAGCGTCTGATGCTGGCCACAGCCGAGTCCTGCACGGCTGGCGGCATCGCGTTTGCGGTCACCCAGATTCCAGGCTCCAGCGGGTGGTTCGATCGGGGTTTCATCACCTACTCGAACGACTCGAAGTTGAAGGTGCTCGGCGTTTCGCCGGTGTACTTGCGCGACTATGGAGCGGTCAGCGAGCCGGTGGCGCGCTCGATGGCGCTGGGCTGCCTGAACCACAGCGCGGCCCAGGTGGCCGTTGCCGTAACCGGCATCGCGGGACCCGACGGTGGCACCGAATCCAAGCCGGTTGGCACGGTTTGTTTCGCGTGGGCGATCCGGCGCGATCCGACCGTCGCACCCTGGGTGCGAACCACGACTCGCCTGTTCGACGGCGACCGGGCCGCGGTGCGCACGCAGGGCGTGCTCGAGGCTCTCGACGGCCTGAACGTGCTGCTGGAACAGCGGCTGGACGTGTGAGCAGCGTCGAATCAAGCGCGGCGGTCGGTGGCGCGCGATCGGCCTCGCGCCGGAGCGTGCAGCGCGCACCGCGTCGCCCACGGCGCCGCCTCGTGATGGTTGGAGATCGGCCGATCCTGACTCAGGGCCTGCCGCCCCGGTTCTGGCAGGACCTTTACCACCTGAGCATGACGATCCGTTGGCCGGCGCTGTTCGGGGTGCTGGCGGCGCTTTTTGTGACCGCCAACACACTGTTCGGCCTGCTCTATGCAATGGCTCCCGGCTCCATAGCGAACCTGAATCCACCGGGGTTCCTCGGCGCATTCTTCTTCAGCGTCGAGACCAGTGCGACGGTTGGCTTTGGCGACATGCATCCGCAGACCTTGTACGCGCACATCGTCGCCTCGATCGAGATATTCATCTCCGTGCTGAGCATCGCGCTGACCACGGGTGTGATGTTCGCGCGCTTTTCGCGCCCTCACTCCCGGATCGTGTTCGCACACCACGCGGTGGTGCGCCCGTACGACGGGCAGCCGACGCTGATGCTGCGCGCAGCCAACGCCCGTCAGAACGTGATCGTCGAGGCATCGGCGCACCTGCGGCTGGTTCGCGAGGAAGTTACCTCGGAGGGATTCAGGATCCGGCGCATACGCGACCTGGCCCTTACGGCCGACCACAACCCGGTGTTCGCGCTCGGCTGGACGCTGATGCATATGATCGACGAGACCAGCCCGCTCGCCGGCGAGACCCATGAGTCGCTTTTGGCAGCCAAGGGTCTGCTGATCCTGACGCTGACCGGCATCGACGAGACGACCGGACAGGATGTGACGGCCCGCACCGCCTATCCGACCGATGCGCTGCGCTGGGATCACGCGTTCCGCGACATCCTGGGCAGCGACGAGGACGGCAACGACCTGATCGACTACACGGTCTTCAACGAGGTGATTCCGCTGGCACCGCCGGATTGAGCGGGCGCGAGGCGGCTAGGGCTACCCGGCTCTTGCGCTGGCGGGCGAGGGGGTGAGGGTGAGTCGCTCGCGCGCCGCCTCGATCCGGTCGCGCGTCTCGATGGCGGCCGCGCGCGCTTGCAGCGCGAACGACTCGCCCGACCCCGCATACAGGATCGCGCGCGACGAGTTGATCACCAGGCCGGCGCCGTCGGCGTCAAGGCCGGCGCTCAGCGCGGCATCGATGTCTCCGCCTTGCGCACCGATCCCGGGCACCAGCACGGGAAGGCGTGGTGCGATCGCGCGCACCGCTGCCAGTTCCCTCGGATAGGTGGCGCCGACCACCAGGCCGAGCTGGCCGTTGAGATTCCAATCCCTGACCGCCAGGCGCGCGACCCGCTCGAACAGCCGCTCCCCACCCACGTCGAGCATCTGCAACTGCGAGCCACCCACGTTGCTGGTGCGGCACAAGAGGAAAGCCCCACGCCCGGGAAACTGCAGAAACGGCTCGATCGAATCCGATCCCATCAGCGGTGACAGCGTTACGGCATCGGCTCCGTAGCGCTCGAACACCTCGCGCGCATATTGCTCGGCGGTCGGTCCGATATCGCCGCGCTTGGCGTCCAGGATCACGGGCACATCGCGATGACGGTTACGGATGTGAACGATCAACGCCTCCAGCTGGTCCTCGGCCCGCGCCGCGGCGAAGTACGCTACCTGGGGTTTGAACGCACACGCCAGATCGGCGGTGGCGTCGACGATATCGCGGCAGAACTCGAACAGCGCGTCAGGCCGACCGACCAGAGGGCGCGGCAGGCGCGCGGGATCGGGATCCAATCCCACGCATAACAGGGTGCGATGGCCGCTCCAGCGGGCCGAGAGCCGTTCGAGGAAGGACGCCGGCGCCTGCAACATGGCAGTCATTGTAACTTCCGCCTTGGTGTCTTCAGAATGGCGCTTCTCGGTTGCCCTGTTTTCAACTCCACGATTCAACGCCACACATCAACGCCAGCCGCCAACGCCACCATGGATGGATCAACACACGATGCCGACGATTGAGGTTCTTGTCTTGCTGCTCGCGGTCACCGCCGCCGCCGCCGTTGTTGCGAAGCGGCTGAAGATTCCCGCGGCCATCATCCTGGTCTTGACGGGTGTCGTCCTGGCTTTGATTCCATGGCTGCCGACCGTGCATTTGGCCCCGGAGCTGGTTCTGCTGGTGGTGTTGCCGCCCCTGATCTACTCGGCAGCGGTGGCGATGAGCTGGCGCGAGTTTCGTTTCAATTTACGACCGATCTCTCTGCTGGCCGTCGGCTGCGTTTTGTTCACCACGGTCGCGGTGGCCGCAGCCAGCCATTGGTTGATGGGCTTCGCCTGGCCCGTGGGCTTTGTCCTCGGCGCGATCGTGTCGCCGCCGGACGCGGTAGCCCCGCTCGCTGTAGCTCGGCGCCTGCAGATCCCGAGGCGCCTGCTGGTCGTTCTAGAAGGGGAAGGGCTGGCGAACGATGCCACGGCGCTGATCGTCTACCGTTTCGCCGTCGTGGCCGTGAGCATTCAGATGTTCTCGATGGGCAAGGCTTCAGTGCTGTTCGTCGCGATCGTCGCCGGCGAAATCGTCTGGGGAATCGGGGTCGGCTGGCTGATGCTGCGTTTGCGGCGCTGGGTGCGCGACCCACGCACCGAAATCATGCTGGCATTCATCACCCCGTTTCTCGCCTACTGGCCGCCCGAACATCTCGGCGGCTCCGGTGTCCTCGCCACCGTCAGCGCAGGTCTGTACATCAGCTGGAACGGTCTGCGGCTGATCAGCGCCGCCACCCGGCTGCAGGGCATCTTCTTCTGGGATTTCTTCATTTATCTGATCGAGAGCATGGTGTTCCTGATCACCGGTTTGCAGGCGCGGACCCTGATCGGGCGCGTCGGTGACGGCCCGCTGTGGCAACTGGCTGTGTCGGCCGCCATCATCTGCGCCGTGGTGATCGCGGCCCGCTTCGTCTGGATGTATCCGGCCATCTATGTTCCGCGCTGGCTGTCGGCCGATCTCAGGCGCAGGGACCCGGCGCCCCCGTGGCAGTGGCCGTTCGCGCTGGCGTTCACCGGGGTGCGCGGCATCGTGTCGCTCGCCGCCGCCCTGGCGATCCCGCTCGCGACCGCGGACGGGCAGCCGTTCCCGCAGCGCGATCTGATTCTGTTCCTCACCTTTTCCGTGATCCTGGTCACGCTGGTCGGCCAAGGCCTGCTGCTGCCCTCGATACTGCGATGGCTCGGCCTCGCTCAGGCGGGACACAAGGAGCGGCGCACCGAGCGAATCGAGGAGAACGCCGCGCGCATCCACGCCATCGAAGCCGCGATGGGGCGACTGGACCAGCTGGCGACCGAACGGCACCTGCCGCCGGAACTCGTGGAGGCGCTGCGTCTGCGTCACCGCGAGCGGCTCAAGCACGTGCCTCGCGGCGCCGAAACCGCTCCCGGCGATCGCAAGCTGGGCGAGCTGGCCGATGAAATCGAGCTTCAGCTGATCGCCGCGGAGCGTGACCACATCAACGACCTTTCGCGCGCCGGCGAAATCAAGGACGAGCCACGCCGCCGTCTCGAGCGCGATCTGGACTTGCGTGAGGCGCGCATCGAGAATCGGCGACCGGAAGTTTGAGCGCTCCCACCTGTCGAACCCCTCTCGCGCTGCGCGGGCGAGGGGCGATCCAGGTTCCGCTTCTCCCTCTCTAGAACATTGGCTGGAGGAGCGCGAGGGGGCCAGCCGAACCCCCCTCGTTCTCTCTAGAACATTGGTTGGAGGAGCACGAGGGGGCCAGCCGAGCCCCCTCGTTCCCGTCCTACATTCCTTTCCGGCCGCAGGCCGGAAAGGAGAGGGGCGAACCGACGGCTTACGCGCCGGGGACGCTGCCGTTGAGCGTGGCGCTGGCGGCGTTGCGCAGATCGACGAAGCCAGGCAGGGGAACGATCCTGCGGGTCGCTCTGCCGTGACCGGTCTCCCACAGCCGCACGTATGCGTAGTAGTACGCACCCGCAACCGGCGTGCCGGCGTCGCCCGCAGGCACGCCGTTCAACGCGAACGCGGCGGTGCCGGAGTTCAGGAACGAGCTGCAGTTGAAGGTGTCGATGATCGCTGCGAAGCGCGCAAGCACCAGTTCGCAGTTGTTATCGACGCTGATGCCGCTGAAGTCGAGGGTGACGGCGATCGCTCCGGATTCGACGCCGGTGTTGAGCGCCGGTGTCGTAGGTGCCAAGGTCTGCGTCGTTGCCGGCGCGGACGGAGGCGACATCAGCGTCCCCGCGCTCAAGCTGTAGTACGCCACTTCATTGTCGGCCACCGTAAAGGCGCCGGCGCCCTCGGCCGGGGTTTCCGTGGCGAATGCCAGTGCGTTGCCGCTGTTATACGGTGCTACGTGCAGCGACGAAGTCGCACCCTGCAGCGGAATCGGATTGCGGAACATCCCGGTAAACGGATCCGCATTGCGCCACCGGACTTCATAGGGTACGGACCCGGCCGCGGGCAGCGTCTGCTGGAAAATGGCGTAGCCGCTCGTGAGCGGATTGAGGGGCGAGCTAAACTGTGCCGTGTATTCGCCGCTGTTGAGCGTCAGGCCGATCGGACTGGACTGCAGGTTGCTCGGCGCGCTTCCTGCCGAGACTGCAACGCCCTGCACCAGCATCGTTTCCATTTCGCGACCGCGAATCAGCACGTCATACGACGTAATGGGGTTGCCGTTCGCGTCCTGGGTGGCGAGGGGGTAGAGCGTGAAAGCGCCGGTGGCCGGGTCGACACTGGTCTCGCGGGCGACGGTGTGACGGGTGCCGTCGGCCGTCAGCAACTCGGCCTTCACGATCAGGTTGTAGGCGCAGGCAGTGGCCTGGCTCGCCTGCGCGGCGATGCTTTGGCAAACTTGATTCGGGTCGACCGACCCGGAGATGGACGCAACCTTGGACATGTCGTAGTAGTGCAGGTTGGGCCGCATCGTGAAGTAGGTCATGCTGTCATGATTGAATGGAACGATGTCGTGCTCGAGGTCGAAATCGACCGCGAGCGTCAGCGTGCTGCCTTGCGTGACATTGAAGGTCCCGACCAGCTGGATTCCCTGGGTCGGGTAGGCAATCTCCAGCGCAGACTCCAGGACGGTCGTGCTGCCGCTGGCAAGATATTCGACCTGGTCGTTCCACTGCAGCGCGGCGCCGGTGGAATCCTTGGTCGCCAGCGCGGAAGCATCCAAGGGCGCGTCCGGGCCGTCCAGCAGGAAGCGGATCTGGCGGTACGTTCCCACCGGAAGATTCATTCCGGAAAGCAGCGTGTTCAGCGTGCCGTTGTTCAAAGCGGTCAGGTCGATCGTGATTGGATTGACGAACGTGGTGGTCTTCCAGGTGGCGTCCCCCGGATTCCACGCCGCGTTCGGATCGGTGTGAAAAGAGATCGCGGTGAAGGTGACCCAGACATGCTGAAACTCGTCGCTCGGGCCATCGGTTACCTGCACGCTGACGGCTCCGGTCGGCGTCGGCGTGCTGCCGCTGCTGCTGCCACCGCCGCCGCCGCAGGCGGCCAGGCTCAGGCTCAGGATGAGGCCGCCGCAGGTCGCCACGGTGTCTTGCCAGGTCGATCGCTTGTTCACGGTTTGCTCCGTTCAGGTGTTGGGCAACTCGCGGCATTGCAGCGCGCCCGCGATCCGGCCGGTGCGTCCAGTGGTAAGCGACTGTTTCGAATTGTGAGGTCGGGCGCCTGTTGGTTCCCGGCTGAAACAACCGGTCACCGAAGAAACGTGCGATGTCTCGCGCGGACACAGACGTCCTTGCACGCTGTCATCGTACGTTCGCAGAGCGTTTACAGACCCGTCCGTGCCATGCAGGGTCATTGCCGATGACGCTGTCACGTCGAGACGTTGTGCTGTTGATGTTGCTGACGCTCGCCTGGGGCTTCACCTGGCCGGTGATGAAATACGGCGTGCGCGAGTTGCCGCCGCTGTTCTTTCGGACCGTGTGCATCGCCGGTGCCCTCGTGATCCTGGCGATCGTTGCACGCCTGACTTCCGTCTCTCTGGCGTTGCCGCGCACCGATTGGCTGGACGTCGCGACACTGGCCGTCCCGAACGTCGTGGTCTGGCACTTCGCGGTGATCTTGGCGCTTACCCTGTTGCCGGCCGGACGCAGCGCGATCCTGGGCTATACGATGCCGCTGTGGGCAGCCGTGATCGGGGCGCTGTGGTTCGGCGAGCATCCACCCGCGCGCCACTGGGTGGGTGTGGCGGCAGCCATGCTGGCGACCGTGATGTTGCTGTCGTCCGAGCTCACTTCCCTGGCTGGCCACCCGACCGGCGCTGTGTTGATGCTGCTCGCGGCCGCCTCCTGGGGCTACGGCACTCATCTGGCGCGCCGGCTCGCGATTCAGGTTCCGGCGCTGGCCGCCGTCTTCTGGATGCTGGTGCTGGCGTTGTTCGTCCTCCTGACCGCCAGTCTGATCTTCGAGCACGACCGCTGGCGCGTGCCGCGACGCGATGAATGGGCCGCCATTGCATTCAACATGGCCATTTCGATGGCGTTCTGCCACGTCGCCTGGCTGCGGCTTGCACGGCGACTGCCGGCGGCAGCAAGCGGGCTGTCGATGATGATGATCCCCGCGCTGGGCGTGTTCTCGAGCATGTGGCTTTTGGGCGAGCGACCGCATTGGCAAGACCAGCTGGCGCTGGTGCTGATTGTCTTCTCGCTGGCGACCGTGCTGCTGCCCTCGCGCGCGAGGGCTCAACAGCCTCTCCGCAGCCCCTGATCGGCGTGCAGGGATCGGAGCTTCACCCGAAGCCCCGATCCTTTCTGCAGCTCAACTAACGCTTGATCTCGGAGATCTTGGTACCCTCGATGCTCAGGCTCGCCATCAGGCCTTGCTGGTCGAAGACGAACGCGTACGCATCGTCCTGCAGCGTCGTCGACGACAGGTTCTTGCCAGCCCCTTCGTTGGCGACGACCACCCTCGGCCCGACGCCGATCTCCCAGCCCCTCGACTTCTTCAAGTAGGACAGGGCATGCTGATTCATCAGGAACACGACGTAGCCATATGACTCCGCTCCGGCCTGCAGTCCCCACGACCCGCTGACCGAGTTGTAGTAGTCGACGACCCTGGAATCCTGCATCAGGACTCCTTCGCCGTAGCCGCCTCCAAAGATCAAACCGGCACGGACGATGTTAGGAAAGATCAGTTCGCCCTTGGCGATTTTGGAGACCTTGGCGGCGACCGGGTTGGTGCGGCACAGGTTCTGCAGCGCCAGCGAAGCAGTTTGATTCAAGTCCTCCGCCGTCGCCGCGTTGGCGCGTTTGGGCAGGGCGCTGCCCAGGGCGACGGCCGCGCCCATGGCAGGAAGGGCAAGCAGTGAACGTCGAGAGATCTTCATCTGCACCTCCTTGGTAGTCGATGGATCGTTGGTGAACTGTCCACGGCACGACCTGGCTGGCGGCTCAGGCCATTCGTGATCGGTTCCAGAAGTTGTGTGCGATGCCGGAATCGTCAAGACCGACTTGCGCACTGGAAGCAGCGGCTACGCCTGCTTTGCTTCGATGGGGCCGCTCTGCCTTCCCTGGTCACGCGACCGCAGTCGGGACGACGACTGAAAGTCGCATCGCCCGTCACTCCAATATAGGTTCGTCGTCGAAGCAGTGCAACGCCGATTCAGCCGCGAATCAGTTAGGCCGATCAGACGCAAAGGCCGCATCTGCAAGATTGACATTGAGTGCACGCGACGCGCGATCAGGGTCTTTGGCAGGACATCACGAGTGCCAGATATCGAACCTGACTGCATGTCCGCAGATTGTGCAGTTCCAGATGGCGAAGGCCGCCTCGGCGACGTTCGGTTCATCTTCGAAATCGTGATCGCAATGCGGATCGCCGTCGCTCTGCTGCATCGAATACGGGCAATAGACATCGGCATCGAGCAGGATTTTGCGGCGCAGGTGGCGCAGCCGCTCGGGAGCCGTGTCGGCCTGGGGCTTGGTCATTGCGTCCTCCCGGGTAAGTGCGGTGGGACTTCACTCAACTCAGTGCTTCGGTTGATGCGTTCAACGAGCTCGTTGCGATCAATATGGACCAGGCTCTGCGCTGATTCAAGGTTGAGTTTTCCCCATTTCGAGGTAACCCATAGAACCTCGGACGATCACGCTAATTGAAAGCGACTGGGTCGATCGCCCTCGTCCTTGCAGCCGATGTGTGCGGTAGCTCTTTGTCCGGTGCCGCGTTTGCGCACCGACGAGGAAGCTGCCCGCTCGGCGGGCGTTCGGCGCCGAGCGAAGTCTCAGGCCGAAGCGCGGGCGGCCAGGTGGCGTCGGATCAGCCGCAGCAACTCGTCTTCCTGATAGGGCTTGCCCAGGTACTCGTTGACACCGAGCTCGAACGCGAGGCTGCGGTGCTTGCCGGCAGTGCGGGAGGTGATCATCAGGATCGGAATCGATTGCGTCTCGGGGTTGGAGCGGACGGCGCGCGTGAGGTCATAGCCGTCCATGCGAGGCATCTCGATGTCGACCAGCAGTACGTCGGGCAGCGCGTCCTGCATCTGCCGCAGCGCGTCGACCCCGTCCTTGGCCAGCATCACCTGGAATCCCTGGCGCTCCAGCAGCCTTTGGGTGACCCGACGCACGGTCAGCGAGTCGTCGACCACCATGATCGTGGCGCTGAGGGTTTCCGCGTCGCCATCCCCGCCCTCGACCAGGGCCGGCGCATACAGCGACGAGGGCTCCGGCGCGCGACCGATCAACTGCACCGGATTGAAGATCAGCACGATTTCGCCGCTGCCCAGAATGGTTGCGCCCAGCACACCGGTCAGCCGCGCCACCTGCGGCCCGACGTTCTTCACGACCACTTCCTGGTTCGGCGTCAGGTCGTCGACCACGACCGCCAGGCGGTCCTCGCCGGATCGAAGCAGTGCGACCGGTGTTTGCCGCCCGAGAAGGGCCAACGGCGTCTCGATGCCGATCAGTTGCGCCAGCGGCCGCAGGACGACCGGTCCCGATGAGCCAAAGACCAGGCTGCCCTCGCGCAGGCCCGCTTCGACGTCGGACGCCTTGAAGCGGCGAACCTGCTGCACCATCGCCGACGGAATCGCAAAGCGGCGGCCAGCCACGCTGGCCAGCACGACCTGGGTCACTGCGAGCGTGAGCGGCAGGTACGCGGTAAAGCGCGTACCACGGCCCAGCTCGCTGCTGACCGCGACGCGGCCGCCAAACGAGGCCAGCTCGGAGCGCACCACGTCCATCCCGATGCCGCGGCCGGCCAGCTCGGTCACCTCATGCGCGGTCGAAAATCCGGGCGCGAACACGAACTCCGCCAGCTCGCGGTCGCTCACCAGCCGCCCTTCGTCGAGCAGATTCAGCTCGATGGCACGCTGCCGGATCCGCTCCAGGTTCAGGCCGCCGCCGTCATCGGCGAACACGACGATGATCTCGTTGCCTTCCTGCTTGATGTCGATGCGCAGCTCGCCACTTTCGGGCTTGCCGAGCGCATGCCGCTTCTCCGACGGCTCGATGCCATGGACGATCGCGTTGCGCACCAGGTGCTCGAATGGACCGCTCATCCGTTCCAGCACGCCGCGGTCGATTTCGGTCGTGCCGCCCACGATTTCGAGGTGGACCCGCTTGCCCACTTCCTTGCCGGTCTGACGCGCCACGCGATACAGACGTTCTGACACGTTCGAGAACGGCACCAGCCGCACCCGCATCAGCTGCTGTTGCAGTTCGCGCGTCAGGCGCGACTGCGCGCTCAAATCGTTGTCGGCCAGCTGCAAGCCCTTGAGCATCGTGCTCTGGACCATCGCAACGTCTTCCACCGACTCGGCCAGCATCCGCGTCAGCTCTTGCAGCCGCGAAAACCGGTCGAACTCGAGAGGATCGAAGGTAGCGGACTCGCGCGCCAGCTGGTCCGATCGGGCCTGGATCTGAGCGTCGGCCTGGATCTCGACTTCACGCAGCTGGTTGCGCAGGCGCTGGATGTTCTCGGTCAGATCCGTCAGCGATCCACGCAGCGTGCCGACCTCGGTTTCGAGCTTGGAGCGGGCGATCGAGACCTCGCCCGCGTGATCGACCAGCCGATCCAGCACATCGGCGCGTACGCGTATGAAGGGAGCGGACACCGGCGCCACCGGAGTGGCGGCGGGTTTCTCGGGTTCCGCCTCGGCTTCGCGCACCGGCTGCGCGGTCAGCATCGTGCCAGGCGGCTCGCTTTCGGCCTCGTCGGCTTCGAGTTCCGGTGCCGCGGTGGCGGCCGCCGCAGCGGCTGCATCGGCCTCGAGCCCGTGGGCCGGCTGCAACGTCGGTTGCGTTGGCGCGTGCAAGTCGTCGAACAGCGACAGCGCCTGGTCGAACTGCCCCTGCAGGTCCTCGATCACGACCGAGGGCACGCTGACCAGTTGCATGGCCGACTCGATCCGCGTTTCCATCTCGTGCACCAGCTCGCCCAGGCGCATGGCGCCCGCCATGCGCGCACTGCCTTTGACGGTATGCAGGCACCGCATCAGATCGCGCGCAACCTCGCGATCGTTCGGATTGACCGCCAGCGAGCGCAGGCCGATGCCGATGGCCGGCAGCAGGTCGTGGGCCTCGGTCACGAACACATGCAGCAGGTCCGCGTCCAGCTCGTCGCGCAACGGGGTCGCGGCCCGCGTCACCAGCCGAGCCTGAACCGGGGCAACCGGCATCAAGTCCTGGTCCGGCGCGAAAGCACGCTCGGGTACGGCCGCGACAGGACCGGGTACGGCCTGAAGTTCGGGCTCACCCTCCGGCGCCGCCTCCGGCGACACCACCGTAGGCGCAGCAGGCACCATCACCAGCTCGACCGGGACGGACGCCTGGTCCATCGCCTGCTGATGCCGGTGCTCGATCTGCGCCCGCATCACCCCGAGCAGCTCGAGCACGGCGCTCGCCTCCAGGGGCGAGGACTCCGGGTAGGTGCCGGTGGCAAACTCGTGCAGCATCGCGCGCATCCGCTCGACCGCGCGATCCAGCACATCGAATTCAGAAGGTTCCAGCGCGGGCGCCAGGCCGTGCTCGCCGGCCAGCTCGTGCATCAGATGCTCGAGCGGCTCGGCGATCTCGTTGACCGGCTGCAGCCCCACGGTCGCCGTGATGCCGGCAAGAGAGTGCGCGCGTCGCAGCGTCCCCGCCGAAACCACGCGCTGAGGCTCGTAGCGCCATTCGCCGATGTCCTGCGCAAGGGCGCGGATCGCCTCGTCGGCTTCATTCAGGAAGACCGAGTAAAGGCCGTGGCTGATCTCGACTTCGCCGATGCGGCGCGTTTGATCGGAGGGCAACCCCTCTAGCGAGAACGTCTCGATGCGCGCCAAGCCGACCAGCTCGGCCAGTTCCTGGGCCGGGTCGACTGGCGCGGCGCGCCCCAAGGCGAACTCGCCGAACTCGATCGGCAAGACGGTCTGCGGTCCGTCTTCCTCAAATGGGGTCGACCCCTCGACCTCGCTCCCGTCGGCTTGTATCGCCGATCCCCGAAGCGACTCGTCTCCGGTGGTCGGCGTCAGCTCAAAATCGACCTCCGGGGCCGCTGGGATCGGCAGCGCCGGCGACCCGTCGGTCTCCGCGCTGCCGTCATCTTTTGGGGGGGCATGCCCCCCCATCAGATCGGGAATCGCGTGCCCTGCCGGGGCGGCGAGCGAGCCGGCCTCGCGCACCGCCTGCGCCATCCGGATCAAGGGCGCAGCGTCGATCGAGGCGTTCGGATCATGGGCCACGTCGTTGAGCCACTCGCGCATCTGATCGCTCGCGCGGCGTGCCAGTTCGAGCAGGTTTTGAGTGGCGGGGCGCTCTTGCGCCAGCCACACATTGAAGCATTGCTCGACGGCCCAGGCGCCCTCGGCGAAATTCTTCAGGCCCACCATGCGGCCTGAGCCCTTCAGGGTATGAAAGCCGCGGCGCACCGTCGTCATCAGGCCGAGATCCTGCGGCTGCGCCCGCAGCAGGCCCAGATGCTCGACGATCGAATCGAGCACCTCGGTTCCCTCGCCGACGAATATCTCGTGCAGCTCGCGCGCCGCCGCCGACTGGCTGACCGGCATCGGCGCGGTCGGTTGCGGAACGACCGGCTTGCTCGGAGTCAGGCGGTCGAGCAGTTCCAGCGCGGCGTCGCGGCCGCCACCCTGCTGAAGCGAGCTCAGCGCGCGCGTCGCGTCACTCGCCAATGCGCGCAACGAACTGCTGTCCAGCAGGTCGGCGTCGTGCGCCAGTTGCCCGAGCACCTCGGCCAGCTGCTGCTGGAACGCACGGTCCTCGGGCGATACCGCCAAACGTTCGGCCAGCGCTTGCGCCTTCTGCAGGCGCTGCTTCGAGGCCGCTTCGATGTTGTCGGCCGGCGTTGCCGCCAGGACCCGCTCCTCCAGCGCATAAGGCGTTGCGGAGTCGTCGTCGGCGCCCGCTGCTTCGGTCGAGCCGGCCGTCTGGAATTGCGCCAGATCGGCCGAGAACTGGCCGCTTGCCGGGTCGTAACGGAACATTCCGCGCGGAGGCGCGCCGTCCTGAGCCAGCGTCTCGACGAAGAAGCCGATCGCCCCCAGGTTCTGCGCGATCCGCGAGAATTCGTCCTGGGTGGGCGGCGCCGAACCGTCGGCGAATTGAGCGACCGAATGCTGCACATTGCGCAGCGCGGCCACGGGCTCTTCGTGCCCCAGGATCGACATCACGCCGCACACCTGGTCGACCAGCGGCCCGATCCCGACCAGTTCTTCGCGCTGGCTCGGATTGCGGAAGAAGCGATCCAGCCGTTGCTCGATCTCGCGCAAGGTTGCCTGCGTCTCGGCCACCACGGTGCCCATCGACAGCCGGTCCTGCGCGCGGCGCGCGAGCTCCGAGAGCCACGGCCCGGCTTCCGGCAATTCCTGCCCCAGAGCGGCTCCACGGAGCCTTTCGACCATCCTGCGGGAGCGCTCGCCGAACTCCGGATCCAGCTGCGGCAGCTCATCGGCGCCGGTCTCAACGAACAGCAGCGCCGAAGCGACCTCCAGACCCAGACTTTCGCGCACCGCGGGCGCCAGCTGGGCGAAGCCGTCGGTCACCCGGCCGATCTGGGCCAGCACATCGGCCAGTGGCGGCGCCTGCAGGCGCGTGGCAGCGCCCCTGGCGTTCTCGATCTCTTGTCGGTAGCGGGTCGGATTGGGCGCGGTGCTGGTCACCAGCTGACCCCACAGAGCCTTGGCCTGCGACAGTGCCTCGCGCAGCGACGCCACCGAGTCCGGATCGACCGCGGTGAGCGTGGCCCGCTCGAAGTCCGGCGGGATCAGCGCATCCAGTCCATATAGCCGCTTGATTTCGGCGACCCGCGCCACCTTCTCGTCGGACCGCCCGACGTAGTAGAGCGCATCGACCATCAGCCGCTCAGCGACCACCTGGCCGCCCTCGACCAGCCGGCGCAGCTGAAGGTTCAATCGTGCCAGCAGCCTTTTCAGGTCCAGGTCGACGCTGACCCGTTGCGAATCCAGCGCATCGAGCAATCCGCGCACGACCCACCAGAAGCTGCGTGCCAGTCCCCGCTGCGGCAGGTGCTCGAGCTCGCACAACGCGTCGCGCATCTGCCGTCGCGCCCGCGGGTCGTCCGCGTTGCGCAGGAACCCCAGCAAGCCTTCTTCGTACAGCACGCGGCGGATCCTCAACTGATCCGTGGTGAACGGCCGCGCGTCGATGTTGTGGAAGGCGGGCCGCCGCGACAGGTCCGGAAACACGAGGTCGGCCGGGTGCACGCGCGAGGCGCGGTTCAGCTGCAGGATCTCGCGATAGTAGGGATAGAGGCGAATCGGCTGGTTCGGACGCCCCGACAACAGCGACTCCAGATACGCGCGCACCGCCGACAAGGCCGACTCGACGCAGCGAACGGCCGACGGCACGCACTCGTCCGGCTCGCCTTCCCAGCGGTGCAGCAGCTGCTCGACCGCTTCGGCCACCAGCGCGACGCCGCGCAGGTCCAGCAGCTGCAGCGCGCCGTTGCTTTGATGGATCTGGTTACGCGCATCGCGCAGGTTGTCCAGGTCCTGCTTGTTGCCGAGAAAGGCGCGCACGCCGGCCAGCGCATGGCCGAATGCGGTTCGGATTTCGTCGATGACCCAGGCGAGTGGCGCGACGTCCTGCGAGGCGCCGACGAGCTGGTTTGGATCGTGGATTTCTGTCATCACGCCACCCGGAAGCGGGCCACCGAGGCCTTCAGCTCGCGTGCCAGAGTCGCCAGCTGACCAATCGACTGGGCGGTCTGCCGCGTTCCCTGCGAGGTTTGCTCGGTCACCGACAGGATTCGTTCGATCGACACCGCGACCCCGCCAGCCGAGCTCGCCTGCTCCGACGTGGTCTGCGCGATACGTTCAATCAACTCGGCCAGCTGGCGCGACACACGCCCGATCTCGGCCAGCGACGTGCCGGCCGCATCCGACAGCTTGGTACCTTCGACCACCCCCTGCGTGCTGCGCTCCATCGCGGTCACCGCGTCCTGGGTGTCGGTCTGAATCGTGCGCACCAGCGCTCCGATCTGCTTCGCGGCCTCGGCCGAGCGATCCGCCAGGCGTTGCACTTCCTCGGCCACCACCGAGAAGCCGCGGCCGGCCTCGCCGGCGGAGGCCGCCTGGATCGCCGCGTTCAAAGCGAGCACGTTGGTCTGTTCGGTGATGTCGGTGATCAATTCGACGATCTCGCCGATCTCCTGCGAAGACTCGCCCAGGCGCTTGATCCGCTTGGCGGTCTCCTGGATGTGCTCGCGAATCTCGTTCATGCCGGCGATCTGGTTGTAGGCCGCCCGCTGGCCGCGCTCGGCGGCCTCGAGCGACGTGCGCGCCACTTTGGCCGACTCGCCGGCTCCATTGGAGACCTCGTTGATTTGCTGCGCCATCTGCAGCACCTTCTCGCCCGTTCCGCGGATCTCCCGGCTCTGGGCTTCCGATGCCGTCAGCAGGCGCGTGGCAATGTCGCGAGCCTGGGTGGATGCATTGTTGACCTGCTCGGCGGTGCTGTTGATCCGCCCCACCAGGCCGCGTAGCTCCTCGACCGTGTAGTTGACCGAATCGGCGATGGCGCCCGTGATGTCCTCGGTGACGGTGGCCTGGACCGTCAGGTTGCCGTCGGCCACCTCCTGCAGCTCGTTCATCAAGCGCAAGATCGCCGCCTGGTTGCGTTCGTTGCGCCGCTTGCTTTGCTCTTCCAGGCGCTGCAATTCCACCATCCGCTGCTCGGACTCGCCCGCGCGGCGGCGCGAGTCCTCCAACAGCACCTTGGCCACCGCCAGTGCGCACAACAAGGCGCATACCCCGAACAGCCCCATCAGCAGGAAGTTCAACGTGCGGCCGCGTTGCTCGCCGCTCAGCGAACTGAGCAGATCGCTGGCCGCCAGCCTCAGTGGCTCGGCGCCGGCGACGATCGTGCGCGCCGCGTCCTTGGCCTGGACGATCGCTTTGCCGTTGGCCAACGCGTCTGCGGCCGGCGACAGCAGGTCGCGGTGCATCTTCAGAAGCTCGGCCAGCCGCCCGCGCGTCTCGAGGTCGGTCGCCGCGCCCAGGCGCATCGCGTCGCTGCCCGAGAACAGCCCCAGCGCCAGATCATGGAACAGACCAATGTCGTGTCCCAGCGCCACCGCCGCGTCGGCGCCGTTGGACGGTCCCGTGATGATCGAATTGGCGCTGCGGCCGATCGCCTGCGTCAAAGCCAGCAACTGGCCTGCTGCCGCGACCTCGCGCGAGGTTCCGTTGCGCTGAACCATCGCGTTGAGAACGGCCTCGGACAGCTCCTGCATGTGCGACGTGCCTTCATTGATCCTGACCACCAGCTCGCCGAAGCCCGACAGGACTTTGCGCTGAGTGATCAAAGTCCCCGCCGCGGTCTGGACCGACCGCCAGCGCTCCTGCAACTGCGTCACCAGCGGTTGAATTTCCTGACCGGCCGCGGCCATGCCGGTGGCCGGGTCGCCGTTGGCCAGCACCGAGAGGTCCTGATCGATCTTGTCGCGGCTGTCGATCAGGTCCTTGAACGCATCGTTCGAGCCCTGCACGCTGATCGGCGCCACGCGCGCCAGGCGCTGCGATTGCGCCTGCACATCGAAGGCGCGGGCCAACTGTCCGCCGTATCGCGCCGAGACGTTGACATCGATCGCGATGACCGCGACTGTGGCGGCCACGAACAGCGCCATCAACATGCCGACGATCCGGATCTGCTGTGGAACCGGACGGCGGCCGATCCAAGGCAGCGGCCGGCGCAGCCAGCCCTGCATGCCGCGTTGCTCTTCGCCAAGCGGCTGAACGACCGTGGGCGGGATCGCAGCCCGATCTCGACGCGCAGGGGCCGCCGCGCGCGCGAGCGAGGCCGAGCCTGGGCGGGCCGTTTCGCCGGGCACGAACGCTGCGTCGGCGGACAACTCTCCGGCAGGGCGTACGGCCGCGCCCTTGGCCGGCGCTAATGGGGGGTCCAGTGCCATATCGTCTCCCGCGCTTTCGCGGTGCTTTGCATCCGAACTGTCCGATCCTATCGCCAAGCGAGCTGACAAAGGCCTCTTCCCTCAGGTGGTTCAGACCCCGATCGAGACGAACTGCTCGGTTGCCACCAGACGGCGCAGGTCCAGCTCGATCAGCGTCGTCCCGTCGGTCTCGCGAAAACGCTCACGTTCCCACGGCCGCAGCGGGTCGGACACATCCCCCAGCGGTTGCAAATCCTTCAAGTTGCGCAGGCCGAATGCCCGGGTGACGATGACCGCCGCATTGACCTTCAGCGCCTCGCCCAGAACCACCAGCTGCAGCGATTGTTCAGGCGTCATCGGAGCGCGACCCGACAGGTGCATCAGGTCGATGAC